>Ga0209918_1000337_pt1 | contig 32779 bp, 31 predicted proteins | sample SalPonD_shore_MG_FD_185712 | JGI IMG/M metagenome (GOLD analysis project Ga0209918, IMG submission 185712) | Salt pond soil microbial communities from South San Francisco under conditions of wetland restoration - Salt Pond MetaG... | ecosystem: Environmental > Aquatic > Marine > Intertidal zone... | reverse complement strand
CTCGGGCGAGTACTGGAAGACCCACTCGGTCTCGGGGTGGGCCGCGGCGCCGGCCTTGACCCACTCGGCCCCGTGCACGGCGATGGCCTTCACGCCCTCGCGGTCCAGCTTGAAGACCTGCTCGCGTTGGGCCGGGTTGGTGGAGTTGTAGACGTGCACGATGGCCCGGCGCACACCGGCCAGGGCCTCGTAGGTGCGCTCGATGAGCTCGGCGCGCGCCTGGGTGAGCACCTGGATGGTGACGTCATCGGGAATACGGCCCTCGTCGATGAGCTTGCGCACGAAGTCGTAGTCGGGCTTGGAGGCGGCCGGGAAGCCGACCTCGATCTCCTTGAAGCCGATCGCCACGAGCTGGTCGAACAGCCGCGCCTTCTGGTCCACGCTCATCGGGCGCACCAGGGCCTGGTTGCCGTCGCGCAGGTCCACGCTGGTCCACACGGGGGCCTGGGTGATCACGCGGTCGGGCCAGCGCCGCTGCTTCATGGGCACCGGCGGGAAGGGGGCATACTTGCTGTGGTCGAACGTGCTCATGGTCTCCACCTTTTGCCTTTTGGGCTGTGTTGTCTTAATTGGCCGGCCCGCCCGGGGGTTGCCTGGAGGGGCCGGCATGCGTGCGGAAGGGATCGCCCTCCGTCGGCCTCGGCGCGAGGGGTGGTGCGCCGAGCCTGGAGACATAGGCTAGCCAACAATCCCCGCCATGTGCTTGCGAATTTGGCCCGATTTCGGGCGATATTGGTCAATCATTGCTATTATTACCGTATTATTGGCTGTATCTTGCCCGGAGACGCGAAGCATGGCAGAAATCCACCCACTCGACCGCATGGACCGCCGGATCCTGGAAGAGCTCCAGCGCGACGGCGGCCTGACCAACCAGCAGCTCGCCGAGCGGGTGGGCCTGTCGCCCTCGCCCTGCTCACGCCGGGTGCGCCAGCTCGAGGAGGCCGGGATCATCCTGCGCCGGGTGACGCTGCTGGATCGCAACCGGCTGGGCCTGAAGCTGACGGCCATCATTCAGATCGGGATGGACCGCCACACCCCGGAGCGCTTCCAGGTGTTCGAGTCCAAGGTGGCGAGCTACCCCGAGGTGCTGGAGTGTTATCTGATCACGGGCCAGCAGGCCGACTACCTGCTCAAGGTGGTGGTGCCCGACATGGACTACTACCAGCAGTTCCTGCTGGAGAAGATCACGCGCATCGAGGGGGTGAGCGGCGTGCATTCCAGTTTCGTCATGCGCCGGGTGATCGACTCGACCGAGTTACCGCTCGGTTACATCTGAGCTGCCGGGCTATCTCCGCACAAGCAACCTAGATAGGATAGAGGCAAGCACAGAGAGCGGCCGACATCGGAGACGCCGTGGCCCAGCCGGAACACATTGACGAGTTCCACTACGAGATCGACGAGGCGAATCGGATTGTCGACGTCGACCGCCCGTGGCTGGCCTTCGCCCGCGCCAACGGGGCACCCGAGCTCACGCGCGAGGCGGTCATGGGCGCGGGGCTGTTCCTGTACGTCGCCGGCTGGGAGGCCGTCCGGCACTACGGGGAGCTGTTCGATGCGCTGCGCCGCTCGCGGTCGAGCGCCACCCTGCCCTTTCGCTGCGACTCGCCCGAAACGCGGCGCGACATGGAGCTGACCATGCGTGCCGACGCCAAGCGCCATGTCCACCTCACCGGGCGGCTCCTGCAGCGCGCGGCGCGGCGTGCCGTGCCGCTGCTCGATGTCAGGACGCCGCGCAACGGGCACTGGCTGGTGATCTGCAGCAATTGCCTGCAGCTCGAAACGGACAGCGGCACCTGGTGCGAGATCGAGACCGCCCTCGTCGATCCCTACGTCCTGCCGCCCCAGGGTCTGCCGCGGCTCAGCCACACGCTTTGCCCCTCCTGCGCCCGCCGCTTCCGCGAGGCCATTCAGACCGCGCGGCCACTTCGGGCCTAGTGATCGCCGGTGTAATCCCACACGCACCGAGTCACTAACGCGTTGTTTACAAAACCGAATTTCCCCTTAATACAGGCGGTGGAATTGAACCGCACCGCGCCAGCATTGTCTCACTAGCGTACAGGGAACAGTACTTAGCGATCATACCCCGCGAGGTTCGGGTGTCTCTTGTCTGAGTCCCTGGCTAGTGGAACTTCACGCTCGATGGCGCCCGGTCTTTGCCGCGTCACACCGCTGAGGCCGGCACCGCGCCGGCAGGCGGGCGGCCCGCAGCCGAGGCGTTTTCGAGCCGATTCAATAACGAGGGGCGGCCCCGTAACGGTCACGTCCCATACAGGAGGAAACCCATGAAGATCAGACTTTCCATCGTATCGCTCGTCGCGGCCTGCGCCGCACTGGTCATGTCGCCGGCGTTCGCCAACGCCAATCAGGAGATCACCACGGCCATCGAGCACGCGGGCTTTGCCGCCAAGTCGAAGGACATCAAGCACGTCCACCTGCATCTGCATCACGTCATGAACTGCCTGGTCGGCCCCAAAGGCGGCGCCTTCGACGCCGCGGCCGGCAATCCGTGCAAGGGCATGGGCAACGGCGCCATCAACGAACGCGGCCAAGTCAGCCGCGCCGCCTACGAGGACCTGAAGGCGGCCATGACCGACGCCGCCAGCGGCCTGCAGACCAACGACTACAAGACCGCCAAGGAAGCAGCCGGCATGGCCAAGCGCGTGCTGCAGGACGCCAAGGAAGAGGAATAGTCACCTCGCATCCGTAGCGTTGACGGATGCCGCGCGGCACACGCTCCCCTGTGTCCGCGCGGTGTCCGCTCTCCTAAAACCCCTCCCCATTCAGCTCGCCGCCAACTGCACGAACAATCGGACCCACAACGCATAGAGCAACACGATGCTCGTCAGGAAGGTGCGCCGCCGCCAGGTCAGCCCCATGGCGCCGACGTGCACGACCAGATGCGCTAGGCGCGCGGCCACGTACAGCCAGCCGAGCGCCAGGGCGATCGCATCGGCCTGCCCGGTGACGTAAATCAGCACCAGCCCCACATAGAACAGCAGCGGCGACTCCAGCAGGTTCTGGTAATGCTGCTCGATGCGCAGCAGATACTCCGGCGGGCGGGCACCGCGGTTGAGCTCGAAATAGGCCGGGCTGAGGCCATCGCGGCGTACGGCGCGAAAGCGCAGCTGCAGCATGCGCACGCCGACCCAGCCGGTGAGCAGAGCCATCGCCAGCAGCGGGTAGAGAATCGTTTCCTGATGCATATGTTGTCGAACTCCTTTGCGTTAGTCAGAAGAGTGTGCCGTAGCTGAGCAACCCAAACTTGCTTGGTTTGTATTCGATCCCCTCATCCCGTCCTTCCCCCTGAGGGGGAAGGGGCCCTTCGTTTTACATTGTCAGTTTCTCTGTCTGCGGGAGCGGAAAGCCTTCGTTCCAACCTCGTCAGCCCCTCTTCCCCAGGGACCTAGGCCCCCTTGAGGGGTGGAGGGGTTCGACAGCGGCACCGCCTGCATTTTCTGCGCATCGAGCGGCCATCCCCGGCAGCCCAATCTATGACGTGGCAGAATATGTTCAAGAACATATTTTGCCGGGCCGCTACCATGGCCCCGTCAGACCAGGCCCCGTAAGGAACCGCCCCATGCCCTATCCCGCAACCCACAAGCAGAACACGCGCGCCCGGATCCTCGACAGCGCGGCGGATCTGTTCGCCGGCCGCGGCTACGACAACGTCTCCATCGACGATGTCATGCGCCACGCCGGGCTCACGCGCGGCGCGTTCTACGCCCACTTTGCCAGCAAGGGCGAGCTCTACGCCGAGGCCCTGCTGTCGGCCGCGGCGAAGACGACGCTCGCGGCGACGCAGCCCCAGCCCGGCGCCGAGCGCGAGTGGATAGCCGGGCTGATCCGGGGCTATCTCAGCGGGGAGCACGTCAGCGGCACGAGCGTGCGCTGCCCGATGGCCTTTCTGGTCACCGACGTGGCGGTACGCGAGGCGCCGGTGCGACAGACCTATACGGCCGTGTTCCAGCGTATGCGCGAGCGCATCGCCCGCGCGGCCAGCGCTTACTCCGACTGCGGCGAGGACGAGGTGCTGGCGGCCACGGCCATGATGATCGGCGCGGTGGCCATCGGCCGGGCACTGGACGACCCGGCGGCGGTGGACGAGCTGCTCGACAGCTGCCACGCGACGGCCCGGCGCCTGCTGGCCTGCGACTGAGCAGAGCAAAAAAAAGGCCCGCGGGGGGCGCGGGCCCAAGGTCGAGCGTCGCTGGAGTCGGCGCGCGCCCGGGCTGGGAAGGGACCCCGGGCACGCGCACGTCGACGCTCTTGCAGACTGATCGGGACTTGCGCTATTTGACGCTGTAACCGCGTCCCTCCAGGCAGGCCCGCATGGCGCGCAGATACTCGGCGCGGCGGTTGGCGAAATCGTCGGGGCTCAGGTTGGACGGCGGCTGCGTGGGATCGAAGTTGGTCTGACCCACGGCCCAGTGATGACACTCGTAGCGATCGGTCGCCTGCTGCTCCTCGCTCTGCCCCTTCATCGGATACACGTAGAGCTCTTCCTGCGGCTGCACGGGCTGGCTGACGTTGCCGTTTTGCGGTGCCTCAACCACCACGTAACCCGAGTCGGACGCGCTGTAGGTGTAGTACACCCCGTCGGCGTAGTAGTACGGCGTGCCGTGCACCCAGAGGGTGGTGTAGAACAGCGGCAGGAACGGCACCACCAGCCCGATCGGCGGGGAGACCACGATGAAGGTCGAGCCCGAGGGCCGATACCAGATCCCGCTCCAGAAGTAATACGGGGTACCGTGATAGTGCACGACACGGTGGTCGCGCGGCAGGGTCCGCACGATGTGCCCGCGCGGCGGATAATAGCGGTCGTGCCGGTAGCGCCGGTCCAGGACCCAGTTCCTGGGAACGCGGCGATAGACCTCGCGCTCGTGCTCGCGCTCGCGATACACGTGCTCGTGCCGCTGGGGCACGGTACGGTAGATCGGGCTGGGCGGCAGGGTCTTGCGGCGCCCGTCATCTCGACGGACGTCGCGCCGTTGGTCGCGGTCGTAACCCAGACGCGGCATGGACCGGTTGGGCGCGGGCCGTGAGTGTTCGCGTTTGGGCGCCTGCTGGCGGTGCTTGCGATCGTCGCGGTCATAGCCAAGGCGCGGCTGGGCATGACTCGGCCGCGAGTGCTCGCGTCTCGAGCGCCTGTCGCGCCGGCTGTGCTCGTCGCGGTCGTCACCCACGCGCGGATAGCGACGGCGCGCGTTGTCGTCGGCCGAGTCCAGGGCCCGGCGCATGCCCTCGCCCAGCGCGAGCGGTCCATGGTTCCACCGCCCCTGGCGCTCGAACGATCCCGGCTTATGGTCGCGATGGCTGTATGCGGGGCGGCCGTCGCGATGGTCGCGCTCGTGACCCCAGCGCCCGTCCGCCCAGCCGGCGGCAGGAGCGGCACATAACAACGCGGCCAGTGCCAGGGTCGTTGTGGTCAAGGATGTGTTCTTCATTTCTGATCCTCCCATTGCTCGCGCACGACAGCGGTCGCGGCGCGTCTGGTGGTCGGTCTCGCCCGCATTCAGCGAACCGAGTACCCCCGTCCTTCCAGGCAAGCGCCCATGGCGCGACGATAGTCGTTGATCTTGCGCACCAGGGCCGCCCGCTCGGCGGCGGCGTGTGCGTCGTATTGGCGCTGGACTTGCTCGGTTTGCTGGCGACGCGCCTCGTCGGACGAAGCGCCGAGCGCCGCGCCGGTGATGGCGCCGATCACCATCCCCTCGCCGCCGTGACGCGGCGAGGACATCGCGCCGCCGATAATGGCGCCGGTGACCGCGCCCACCGCGGTATCGTGCCCGGGGGGCACGGTCGGCACGACCTCGACCTGCTGGCCGGCCGGCGGCTGCACGTTACCGGGGTCGTATCCGGTCTGCTTCACGGCCCAGCGATAGCACTCGTAGCGGTCGCGGTCCTGCTGCTGCTTGCTCTGGCCGTGCTTGGGATAGAAATACACCGTCGACGGAGGCAGCTTGACCGGTTCGGCGCTCTGCCGCACGGCGTAGCGCGGCTCGGGCCCGACGCAGGCGCTCAGCGCCATCACCAGGGCGAGCGCGAGCAGCGCGGCCAATATGACGAGGGGAGTACGCCGACGGGCCGCGGCAACGGCGCGGCGCTCGTCGCGCGGGTGGACACGGCGCGTGCCGGGCCGGGGTGAGTGATGCTGCATCGCCATGATCTGTTCCTCCCAGTAGCTCGCCCGGCGCAAACCGCGCGGGCGGTCGTATTCGTCTTTACCTATACCCTAGTCCCCTGCATCCACCACGTCGTTGAGGAGTTTGTAAGGGTTCGTAACGAAATGTACGGTGCCCGATATGCTCCCACCGCGGGCCTTTGAGCGCAGTCCAGCGCCAGTATTGAACAATGAGATATCCGGGCGGCTAAAACCATGACCGGGATCAGAAACCGGAATGGAACCTTTCGCGAAGGCCGATCGTAGCGGCTCAGGATTCGCGCGGCAGGGTGATGGTCGCCTCCAGGCCGCCGTCCCCGCGGTTGCCCAATTCGAGCGAGCCCCCGTGGGCCTCGACGATGCTGCGTGCGATGGCCAGCCCCAGGCCGGTGCCGCCGCTGGCGCGGTTGCGCGAGCCCTCCACGCGGTAGAAGGGGTCGAACACCCGGCCGAGCTCGCTCTCGGGAATGCCCGGGCCCTCGTCGCGGATGCGCAGGACCAGCGCCGCCTCCGAGTCCTCGACGGCGATGCGTGCCGCGCCGCCGTAACGCAGGGCGTTGTCGATGAGATTGCTCAAGCAGCGCTTCAGCGCCTGGGCCCGGGCCGGGAACGGCCAACGGGCCCGGCCGGTGACGCTCACGTCCTGGCCGAGCTCCACGGCATCGTCGGCCAGGCTGCCGAGCAGTGCGTTGATGTCCAGCGGACGCGGCGCCTCCTCGGAGTTGAGCCCGCGCAGAAAATCGAGCGACGAGGCCACCATCGATTCCATTTCGGTCAGGTCGCGCACGATCTTCTCCTGCAGCTCGGGGTCGTCGAGCATCTCCGCGCGCAGGCGCAGGCGCGTGATCGGAGTCTTGAGATCGTGCGAGATGGCGGTGAACAGCTGCGTGCGGCTGTCGATGTACTGCACCAGCCGGGCCTGCATGGCGTTGAACGCCTGCGCCGCCCGACGCACCTCGATCGGACCGGACTCCGGCAGCGGCGGGCGGTGAATGTTGCGCCCCAGATCCCGCGCGGCCTTGGCAAGCAGCGACAGCGGGCGGGTCACCCAGGTGACGGCGATCATGGACAGCAGCAGCACCGCACCGAGCAGGATGGCGAGCTGAATAAACAGGCGCGAGGGCCAGGGCGCGTCGCGCCGCGGAAAACGGCTCTCCACGCGCACCCACTCGCCGTCGTTCAGATGCGCGGTGATCACCATGGGCGGATGATGAGGATGGCGGTGCAGGAACGCCCGCCGCCACCAGGCCGGCGCGGGACGCGAGGCGCCGGCGGCCATGCGTACCGCCACGCCGGGGCCGAGCAGTGCGTGCAGATGGCCGGCGATGGCCGCCAGACGCTCGTCGGGTACGCGACCGACCTCCTCGGGCGAGGGCGCCGCCACGTGGGCGGTAATATGCCAGCGCGCACTGGAAAGGATGTCGGCGACGCGAGCGCGCTGCTCGGGCTGCACGGCATCCAGCACGCGCACGTCGTCGGCCACGCGCTGAGCCAGGCGCAGACCGATAATGGCGCGGATGGCGCGGTCCCGCTCCAGGAAGCTCAAGGTGGCGCTCAGGCTCTGCGCCACGATCAGCCCGAGCATGAGTACCAGCACGAGCCGCCCGAACAGGGAGCTGGGGAGCAGGCGGCTCATGAGGCCTCCACCGGCACCGCCAGGACATAGCCTTCGCTGCGCACGGTCTTGATGATGGACGGCTCGCGGGCGTTGTCGTGCAGACAGGTGCGCAGGCGGCTGACCTGTACATCGATACTGCGATCGAACGGCATGGCCTCGCGCCCGCGCGTGAGATCCATGAGCTGATCGCGGCTGAGCACCTTGTTCGGGTGCTGCAGAAAGACCAGCAGCAAACGATATTCCGCGCCGCTCAGCGGCACGACCACCCCGTCGGGCGAGAGCAGCTCGCGGGCCACGGTGTCCAGCGTCCAGCCGGAAAAGCGCAGCGTGCGTTTGGGTGTCTCCTCGCGCAGGTTGGCGGGCAGCGCCCGGACGCGGCGCAGTACGCCCTTGATGCGCGCCAGCAGCTCGCGCGGATTGAACGGTTTGGGCAGATAGTCGTCGGCGCCCATCTCCAGGCCGAGGATGCGGTCCACGTCCTCGCCGCGGGCGGTCAGCATGATCACGGGCAGCTCGGCGTGGGACCCGCCGCGCAGGGCACGACACAGCTGCAATCCGTCCTCGTCGGGCAGCATCAGGTCCAGGACGATGAGGTCGGGCTGTCCGGCGGCCAGCGCCTTCCACATACCCTTGCCGTCGGCCGCGCCGGTGACACGATAGCCGTTGTCCTGCAGGTAAGAGCTCAGCAGGCTGCGGATTTCGGGGTCGTCGTCGACGACGAGGATATGGTCGCTGTCCTTCATGCCTGTTTTATACCCCTGCGCTGCGGATGCTGTCCTGCGGAATTGTAACCAAGTGTGTCGGGGGCTCGCTCCAGGGCCTAATTTTACAAATCGCCCCGCCGCGGACACATGCCCCTTACAAGCGAAGAGTCTACTGTGAGCGTGACAAAACCTTGCCCACGGCTCACCCTAGCTATGTTCATCGAGGAGATCGATTCATGAAGACCCTGACCCGAAACACCGTGTTGGCCCTCGCCTTCGGCGGCCTGCTCGCCGGCGCAACGGGCGCCGCCCTCGCCCACGGGGGCTATGGCGGTCCCGGCTGCGACCGCGCCAGCTTCAAGGAGCGTATGCAGCACTACCAGCAGCGCCGTGCCGAGCGCCTGGCCCAACTGAAAGAGGCATTGAAGCTCACCCCCGCGCAGCAAGGCGCCTGGCAGGCCTTTGCCGATGCCACCGCCAAACGCCCTGACTTCGCCGGGCACTGGAAGCGCGACAAGTCGAACGCCCAGGCCAAGCCGGTGCCGGCGCCCGAGAAATTCGACCGCCGAATCGAGTTCGCCGAGCAGCGCCTGGCGCACCTGAAGAGCGTCGCCGCGGCCATGCACAAGCTCTACGACACGCTGAGCCCCGAGCAGCGCCAGACGATGGACGGCTTCTTCGTGCGCCACCACCATCGCGGTCACCGCGACGGCGGCCCCGGCCCGCGCTCGCCTCAGCCGCGCGGCTAGGGACCGATGCCAGGGACGGCAGCACGCAACGAAAAGGCCACCGTTCGGTGGCCTTTTTTATTGGCGCCTTCCATTTGCCGCGGCGCACGACCTCACTTGCCGCGAATGTACTTCTCGTCGTCGAAGGTGAAGACCCATGTCGGGCGCAGCACCACGAACAGCGTGATCAGCATGCCGGTGATGAAGGCCTCCGGGAACATCATCAGCGGCGTGTACGGGAGGTATTTCAAGGCGAGTGCGTGCAGCGTGTGCACGTCGCTGGCCAGCAGAAGGCCCGAGGCGGTGAGGATGGAGCTCGCCACCGCGATGGCCGAGCCGAAAAAGGCCGTCAAAAAGATATAGACGAAGAAGTTGTTGGGCAGCTTCTTCTGAACGAAATAATAAATGAGCTGGCTGATGACCACGGGCAGCACGCCCATCATCAACGCGTTGATGGGGAAATTGTGCCAGTCGCTCATGCCGTTGTAGACCATGGCGGTGAGCACCAGGCTCATGCCGACGATGGCGAGGCGCCAGCCCACCATGAGGGTCAGCAGCGTGGCGCCGAGGTAATGATATTCCATGCCCGGGATACCATCGGCCTTGATCAGCCACATCAGCGTCAGCCCCACGCAGGCGCCCAGAAAGACGTGCGAGGTCTCGTTGTCGAGCAGACGCCGCCAGGGCGTCTTGATCAGCACCGCCAGCATCGCCGCGGCGTACAGGCCGTAGAGCGCCCACTGCCAGGCAAGGGGTAACAGGGTATAGGGGTAATTCATCGCCGGCGACCGCTCGGTTGGTGACGGTGGGTTGATGAGTCCGGGACGGACCCGCACAAGGCGCGGGGCGTCCGGCCGCACATATATTAATGATGACAAACGCGGCCCGAAAGTAAAACCGGCGCTCCGCCCGGGCGGGCTAAGTCACTGGTTCGATGCACAAAAAAAACCGGGGCCCGCGCTGGCGCGGGCCCCGGCCGTGGGGGGCGGATTCGGGCCCGGGCTACATCGAGGGCTGAGCGCCGACCGCCAGCTCGGGGTTGTACAGGTACTCGATGTTCCCCGCCTCGACCTCCTTGAGGTAGGCCTCGAAGGTCTTCTTAGCGTCGGTCCAGCTGATGCCCATCTTCTCCACCAGCTCCTCGCAGGGCGAGGCGTGCCACTGCAGTTGCACGATCTTGAACGGGTCGGCGCCGCAGGCCAGGGCCGCGAGCTGCACGTCCGCCATGACCGGAATGGTGGCGTTCTGCTCGTGGGCCTTGCCGATCCACTGGTTCTTGTCCATGGTGGTGATGCAGCCCGTGTCGTTGGCGATGAGCACGTCGGCCTGGGCCTCTTCCTTGGCGACCCGGATCTTGCGGTCCATGGTGAACGAGCGGGTGAACTCGCGCTCGGAGATGATGTGGCGGAAGCCGAACCCGCAGCAATCGTACCACGTCGAATAGTCGACCACCTGCGCACCGAGCGCCTGGGCGATGGACGTGCCGATCGCGGTGCGGTTGCCGCCAAGCACGGTCGGGTCGTAGATGGCATCCTCGTGGACCATCTTGTAGTAGTGGCAGGCGACGTGGTTGGCCACGCGAATGTTGGACATGTCGATGGTCTGCAGCTCGGAGGCGATGCGGTTGCGCATCACGTGCACCCACTCGGAGTAGTGAATGACCTCCTCGGGGATGACCAGCTTGCCGTCGACCAGGCGGCCCAGCTTGCCCAGAATCTTGGTGACCTTCTCGCGCAGCTCGGCCGATTCGATCAGGTACTTGCGGATCTCCTTGTAGTTGCCGAAGGAGGTGCCGCAGTGCACCAGCGGGAAGAAGTGCCCCGGCTGATGGCCGTGCTTGACGCCGGAAATGTAGGCCTGGTGGAAGTTGCGCAGAAACACGGCGGCCAGCGACTCGACGTTGCCGATACCCGAGCCGTGGTAGTTCCACGCCGTGCACGAGGTCTGGTCGGTCTCGTCCAGGTAGTCCTGGCCCGGCACAAAGCCGAACTTGTTCATGAACCACATGATCGCCGTCGGGTAACCGGGGATGTTGCCGCACTGCCCGCAGCTCTTGTGGTGCCACAGCTGCTTGGTCGGAATGCGCTTGTTCCAGCCGAACAGCAGCTGCACGTCAATGGGCTCGTGCTCGTCGGTGATGCGGTGGACGATGATCTCCCCGTCCTTTTCCAGCTCCCACATGTGCTCGCGGATGTCGTCCATGCGCTCGCCCAGATCGACGGTGCGGCGATCGATGTGCTTGCGCACCCAGTCGGTGGCCTGGGTCGCGTCCTCCGCCGACAGGTTGGTCTGCTGGAAGAACGAGCCATGCCCGGCGACACCCTGGCCGTCGGTATTATGGAACCCCGGGGCGGCGCGGCGCTGCGCCTCACGTGCCAGTTCGTTGTCGCGATCCTGTGTGCTCATACTTCGACCTCCGCTTTTGGTGACGCGCCGCGCGCCGCTAAAAACCCTGTGCGTCGTGCGGCCAATTCTTGACTACTGTAGTCAACATTAGGGGATAGACCGGTGTCGTGTCAAGCCGTGATATCCCCCACCATGGGTGAAAAAAACCTTTCCATTCCGGTGGTTAAATTATGTATTTTTATAGCATCTTTTTGCCCGCGATGCACCTCGAGTATCCAGGCCTGCGTGGTAATGCCCGACAGGACAGCCGGACTGCCCCGCCTGTCTGCCACCGCACGGCTCTGGTAGTATCGACGGCCGACCCCGCTGCCGGAACGCCCCCATGGCCCATCACCACCACGCCAAATTGCGATTCGAATGCACCGCCTGCGGCGCCTGCTGCTTCGGCGGCCGTGGGGCCTACGTGGCCCTGAGCGGGGCCGAGGCCGACGCCATTCGACGCCACCTGGGCCTGAGCACGGCCTGGTTCCGGCGGCGCTACCTGGTGAGCCTGGCCAACGGACGTCTGGGCCTGCGCCTGGACGAGGACGGCTGGTGCAGCCTGCTCGACGCCGAAGGCCGCTGCCGGGCCTATGCGGCGCGTCCCGGCCAGTGTCGCAGCTACCCGTTCTGGCCGGAGGTGGTGGCCACGGCAAACACGTGGCGGGCCGAGGCCGCACGCTGCGAGGGTATCGGGCGCGGTGCCGTGGTGCCGCTGGGACGCATCGAGGCCATGCTCAAACTGGCCGGCAAGTCCTGAGCGCCCCGCGCCACCGCAGCGAGCCCCCGGTGGAGGGGTCGGTCCGCTGCCGCTATAATGGCGCGCCTTTGCACAGTGAGACTCATCACATGTCCTATATCGAATTTCTCGCCGAACAGGCCGGCCGCGAGCGCATCGCCGTCACGCCGGAGCTGGACGCGGCCCTGACCGAGCTCGACGCCGCCTTCGAGGAACTGGCGCCGGCGCTGGCTGTGGAGTACGTCGGCCCGGGCGTGGGGGTCGAGGGCGCCGAGGACGTCTACCGCCTGGTGATCCGCCCGCACGAGTGGGTGATGGGCGCCCCGAGCTGGAGCCTGAAGATTTGCGATGCGCTGCCCAATGCCGGGTGGCGCGTTGCGTGGGCCGTGCAGGGTGCCAGCCGCGCGCGCAAGTCGATGTGCGTCAAGGCCCTGCCACAGCTCCTGCGCGGCTATGTCGAAGCGGTACGCGCCGCCGGCAAGGCCGACACCGAGGCCGGCCAACGCCTCGGGGCCCTGGCCGAACAATTCGAACAGGCATGCCCGGCGCCATGAACGCTCAGCGCTTCATGATGCGCTGAATGTCGGAATACCTGCGCACCCAGGGCGACCACTTGCGCAGGCCCTTGGGCAGGGAGGCGACCGCCGCCTGGGCGGCGGCGGACGTGGGAAAGGCGCCGTAGACGAGCGCATACCAGTTCTTGCCACCGCGCACGCTCTCGTAATACCCCGCGCGCCCCTGCAGATCGTTCTCGGTAATGTATTTCTCGATGAGACTGCGATTCTGGCTGCTCGCCAACTGCAGCGTGTAGTAATCGGGATTTTGCCGCGCGACCCACAGCTTCGGATCGAGCACGGCGCTGACGCTCTTGTCGGCGCTGACCGGCATGCGATCGCCCGGCGGGCTCAGGGTGTTGTATGCATCCACCAGCCCCTGGTGGGCGGCCTTGCGAAACCATTGGCTCGCTCTGGCCATATCCTGCGGAACCCCGCGGCCCGCGCGGTAGAGTCTGCCCAGGTTGTACTCGGCGACGGCATCGCCCTTTTGGGCGCGCTGCATCCACAGCTGCGCCGCCGTGGCGTAGTCGCCGTTGGCGGCGGCCACCGCAGCGGGGTCGGAGTCAGCGAGTGCCGTTGGGCCGGTCAGTGCGATCGTGAGCGCCACACCGGCCAGCAGCCGGCATGTGCGCCATTCAGGCACTGCTCACGTCCATCGGGTCCGGTGCACGATAGTCGCAGGAACGAAAATGCGACAGCAGGTCGTGCAGCAGCAGATTGGCTTGGCGCTTTTCGTCGGGATGGAGCATTTCTGCGTTGGGATAGGGATAGTTCGCGAGAAAACGGCGATGCCCCTGGTAGGCGATCACCTCGAGCAGTGAGGCATCCTGGTACAGGCGCAGCTCCATGCGCACGTCGGGCACCAGTGCATGCTGCGGGCATACCGAATACGACAATTTCATGCCCAAGGTGTAACGGCAGCGCTCGATGATACTCACCGAGAGGGTCTGTGATGCCGCACCGAGCAGCGTCAAATGCTCCACGTCGTCGAGCAACGACGGAGCCAACCGCACCAACGATACGTAGTTGTGCTCGTACACCCACATAGGGTTGCGCGTGCGGGTCTTGACGATTGTGTGACTCATGCGTCTATCGATCGTGCAATTGTCGAATTTGCGTCTGCCATCTCGTAGCGCGGAAATTGCCGCTGTATTCAGGGCGTCTCCAAGCCACCCCTACTGCTGTGTCGACAGCTAATACCATGCCTTGAGACGCGCCGGGATGCAACCGCCGTGCAATGCTGCCGCGCCTTGACGTATCGGTCCGATGCGGCTAGTCGCCAGGCCGCCGAGTGCCCCGGCTCATCGGCGGGTCGGTCACCGCGTCACAGCATCGCCGCAAAAGCGCAGCAGTTCCTCGACAACTGTCTCAAAATCCCGATAGGCATGATCGCCGCCCTCGGTAACCCGGCAATGTGCGCTGGCGTAAAACTCGAGCGCGTCGCGATAATCGAGAACCTCGTCGCCCGTCTGCAGCAACACCAAAAAGCGCCGCGGCTCGGACAGCTCGGCCACCTCCAGGGCGCGCAGCTGCGCCATGTGTTCCCGGGTGAGCTCGTAGACCTCGCCGGTATACGGATTGCTCTGGGTGCCCAGGTAGTCTGTCAGCAGCCGGTAAGGCCTGACCGCCGGATTGATCAATACCGCGCGAAGGTCGTAGCGCTCGGCGAGCCACGTCGCGTAGTAACCGCCGAGGGAGCTGCCCACCAGGCATATGGGTTGCTTACCGAGGTGCGCTTCGATCACATTCGCCGCCTGCGCGACGGCCTCGCGTGGCCAATGCGAGAGTCCGGGCACCTGCAGCGCCCCGCCGCATCCGCGGGATTGAAGGTGTCGGCGCAGCACCTCGGCCTTGTGCGACTGCGGTGAGCTGTTGAAGCCGTGGAGATAGACGATCATCGATGGAATTGCGGTCCGCGGCTTCCGGATTCAGTCCCGCGGCGCGAACGCGCCTCGCGCCGAGATCCGCGCCCGCGGCAAGCGGCGCATCTGGCCATTTGGACCGGCCTCGCTATAATAGCGCCTTTTGCGGCGACGGGTTCTGCCATGTCTTTGCTCTCGATGTTTGGCCTGAACAAGATCCCCGAGGATGCACGGGGTGCGACGCTGCTCATTGGCGATGCTGATGCGCTCGCATGGGCCGAACCGCTGCGCGCGAGGCTGGACGAACGCGTGGGCCGCACCCGTCTGGCCTGTCTGGACTCTCGTGCGCGCGACCAAGCCACGACAACGCAGCCGCCGACAACCTGGATGCTGCCGCACAGCATCGGCGCACTGACTCGCACGCTGCGCCGTGCCGCACCGGCCCGCCTCGTTCTGCTCGGCGATATCGAAGCGGCCGCCGCACTCGCCAAGGCCGTGACGTGTCCGATCTTCTGGGTCAACACCCCGGCCTCGGCCATAGGCGGCGTAACGGGCGAAGACATCGTGCGCATGGTCGCCGACCCCGAGCTGTGCGGCGCAGCCGGTTCGGTACACCTGACCGGCGATCCTCTGCTTGGTATCGACGCGCTGCCCACGCCTGCGACGGACCACGCAATCTGCGAACGCTTTCGCGACCACCGCCAGGGCGGTCGCTGGATCGGTTACTTCGCCGCCACCGGCGCCGGCGAAGAGCGCCTCGCCTACGGCACATTCTTCAAGCTCACACGGCGCAAGATGGGCCTGCTGGTCCTCGCGCCCTTCGACCCGGCCCGCTACGAACCCGTCTATCGCGAGGCCATCAAGTATCACTTGCCCACGAATCGGCATAACCGTCTCAGCACATCCTACGTGCCGATCAAGAGCCGCGTGTATTACGTCGAGGATCCGAACACGCTCGAGGCGATGTACCGCTGCGCCGACTTCGTCGTGGCCGGCGCCACCCTCAGCGCCGAGGCCGCCCACGCCCCCGACCTGCTCTCGCCCATCCTCGCCGGCGCACCTGTCATCATCGGCCCCGAGCGGCGCGATCCGGTGGTCGCCGCCGCAGCGCGTGCCAACGCCGTTGTCCCGGCCGACGATGAAGATGAACTCGTCGAGGCTGCCTATCGGCTCGTCGCGGACGAGGCGCTGCGCACCGAGCTCACCGCGCGTGCGCGTGCATGGGCCGAGGCCCAGGTCGGCGCCCTGTCGCGGGTCGTTGCGCTGATTGCCGAGGCGCCATAGACGAACGCCGGCGCAAGGCCGGCGTACGTCGTGAAGCGGATTTCGCCGTTCTTCAGCTGGGGCCCAGGATGTTGTCCAGGCGTTCCAGATCGTTGATTACTCGCCAGGTACCGCCGCCGGACTCGACGCGTTTGCGCCACTTCTCCAGACGATCCAGATACTCGCGCGGGTCGACGTTGTCGCTGTGCAGCTTGGTCACGTTCAGGGCAACGACGTCGAAGCCGTTGAGCTGCAGCGGGATGTCACGCACGTAACCCTTCTTCAGCTCCTCCTTCAGGTCGGAAAAGATAAGAATGGTCTTGTGCCCGGGATTTTTCTCGTTGAGAAATTCGATGGCCTGCAGAAGGCCGCCCGTGACGTCGGTGTAGGCGCTGGGGTGTACGTTCTTGACGAACCTGTCGATCTTGTCGCGGAACTGGCGCTTCTGCGCGTTGGCCATGCTCGGGCGGTCGTCGAAAGTAATCTTGGCGACGATGTCCTTTTCCGTGAAGCTGCCGGTGTTGATGCTGGCCACCGCAAACGAATCGCCCGGGTTGAGCTTGGCCAGGACGAAATTGATGATCGTCTGGGCCTTTTCCAGCTCGTTGGTATAGGTGCCGGAGGTATCGATGAGCATATAGACGCCGCGCGTGGGCGCCACCGTGGAGGCCTTGTCGCAGCCGCCCACAATGGACACGGCCAGCAGTGTCAGGCTCAGTGCGATGAACTTCAAGGCTTTCATGACTGTCCCCCCATCGCGGCCGTACTGACGTCCCGACCGCCCTTTTCGGTTTTCTTCTTGCCCGGTTCATTAGTGCGGCCCTTGACCTGACGTTCGATCCACAGCGGCGCGAAGATCAACAGGTCGTAGAGCTGGACGAACATGATGCCCGCGTAGCGGGCGATGTTACCGAACAGGCGCAGCAGAAATTCGAAACCGCGCAGCAGACCGACACCGATGATACCGAGCACGGTGCGCAGCGAGTGCACGAACGATTCCATGGGGATGGCTACGAAAGTCAGGGCAAAGGGCAGGATGAAGCCCATGGCCATCTGCGCTGCGGTGGTAATCCAGCGGCTTTGCGGCGCGGCCGCGGCGGCTTCCTTGTTTTGCGTGAGGTACTGCACCAGGGCCGCATCGCTCTGCGAGAGGATTTCGCGCATATAGGCCAACCCGGCCTCGATGCTGGCCAGGCAGAACAGCATGGCGAACGTGATGTAGACCATCCGCACACGAATCTTGTCGTCCAGGGCCCCGATAACGGGGAACAGGCGCGTGATCCGCAGAGACTCCATCAGGAACAGGCCCATGGCGATCTCGACCAGGATGATGACCAGGGCGGCGATGTTGGCCGTCTTGAAGCCCATGATCATGCTGGTGCCGCCGACCATCTCGGACATCGGGCGGGCGATAAGATGGAAGTTGATGACCGCGCCGCCGATGGCCACGCCCAGCACGAAGGCGGAAATGAAGAACTGCGTGATGGACGACGAAGACAGCATGCGCACGGCGCGGTCCGAGCCCTTGGTGATCTGCTCGTATTCGTCCATGTGCCGGTCGATGGTCTTGGAACGCTCGATCAGGCTATTGACGCTCTTGTCGACCTGGCCCAGGACCTGCAGCAGCCGGCGCCAATGCGGCATCATGCGCTTGAGCAGCAGATGGCGTTCGTGGCTGCTCTTGCGATATTCATCGATAGCCGTGTTCTGCGCCTTCACCAGCGACTGGTGAATATCGCCGAGGATATTGGCCACCATGGGATCGCCCGATGACGGAATCTTTGCAACCGACTCGACGGCCTTGAGCCAACCCGGCGGCGCGGGCGGCACTTCGGTGCTCTGCTTGTAGTCTTCGTCGATGCTCAGGATCTGCTCGCTGAGCTGGCGCTGCAGGGCCGGATAGCCGGCCAGGTCGCGGCGCACGGTCGCGTCGACGCGATCGAATTCGCGCTCGACGATGCGCTCGGAGGCCTCGCGCCCGGCGGCGAGCAGGACCTCGCGGTTGCGCTGGGTAAGCTTCTGCTCGGCCAGGCGTGTGGAGTGGGCGGCGATGCGAAACCCGTAGTGCAGCACCTTGCTCATGGAGAGAATCGCGCGATGGGCCGGGCTGCGGGCGAGATACAGCGACACCGAGATGATGATGACCCAAAAGATCACGGAGATCGCCGGGTGTCCCGGAAGGATCAACAAAACGTCCGAGAATGTCATAGCCGCCTCCTAGACGAATGAAATAGCCGTCTGTCCGGCTCTTTCTTATTTATAATGAATGTTATATCGAATGGGCTTCGAGCATACCGGCGGCAGAACCGGAAAAACGCCAAGCCCATCACATTTCAATTTCGCCAAGACCGCCGCGTCGCTCGGAGCATGACCTCAGCGGTTGATTTCCAGAACAAAATAACCCAACGCCTTCGATGGCAGCGACGATCCGGCGAGCCGCTAACTATGAAAAGAGTGCCAGTTAAAGTGCGATGAGTCGAGGCGCCTCGTTAACCTGCCCGATGGCTGTTTGGCTGGAGGGCAGGCCCGCCGGACACGGCGGTCCGCACGATACGTCAACGGCGGAGCGAGCGAACAGGCCTCAGTATTCGGGTCCATGACATTCCCTGTCCGTGCGTTGGATGCCCTCTTCCGAGGGTTTCGCCCATCGCAGGCGCGGGCGCCGGACGGGCTCGTATGAGTACCGATAGTTGTCGGCAGGGGCGCGGGCGACCTTTAGAGGCGCCAGGGCCGACACGCGGGAGGGGAAGGGCTGGAAGCGGCCGGCGCGCCGCCCGCACAACGTTAATGTCTTTATAAATCCGGCGGATAGCGGTGCCCGCGGGCAGGCCGTCAGCCACCCGTCACCTGCTCGCCCCGATGCAGGCCGTACTTGCGCATCTTCTCGACGAGAGTCGTGCGGCGCATCTTGAGGCGTTTGGCCGCGTGGGCGACCACCCCATCGGCCTCGTCCAGGGCCTGCCTGATCAGCGAGAGCTCGAGGTCGTTGAGATGTTCGCGCAGGTCCAGTCCGTCCTCGGGAAGGCGACCGGACGCCTCCATGTCCAGGGGTATCGCCGGGGGCCGATCGACGGGGCCATATGCCTCGGCAGCGGCGTCCTCCAGCTCGCGCGCCGGCGCCGACTCGGAGACCTCGACGCCGCCGCGGAATTTTTCGGGCAGGTCGCGAACGTCCACGGCCCCGTACGGGTACATGATCACCAAGCGCTCCATCAGATTGGACAGCTCGCGCACGTTGCCGGGCCAGGGATATTGACACAAGGCGGCGATCGCCGCCGGCGTCAGCCATAACGAGCCACGGCGCTCGCGCTCGAGCCGCCTGATCAACTCGTCCACGAGTAGCGGCACATCCTCGATGCGCTCGCGCAGCGGCGGCATTTCGATGGGAAAGACATTCAGCCGATAATAGAGGTCCTCGCGGAAGCGCCCTTCCTGAATCTCGATCTCCAAGTCGCGGTGGGTGGCCGCCACGATGCGCACGTCGGCGGTCATGGTCTTGTTGCTGCCGACGCGTTCATATACGCGTTCCTGCAGTACGCGCAGCAGCTTGACCTGCATCGCCAGCGGCATGTCCCCGATCTCGTCGAGAAACAGGGTGCCGCCCTCGGCCAGCTCGAACCGCCCCTGGCGCCCGCTGATAGCCCCCGTGAACGCCCCCTTTTCGTGACCGAAGAGCTCGCTCTCGAGCAGGTCGGGCGGGATGGCACCGCAGTTGACCGGAACGAAGGGCTTGTCACGGCGCTTGGAGAAATAGTGGAGGTTCCGGGCGACGACCTCCTTGCCGGTCCCCGACTCGCCGAGTATCAGGACGTTGGCTTCGGAGTCGGCCACCCGCTCGATCATGGTGCGCATACGCCGCACCGCCCGGCTGTTGCCGACCAGGCTGCGAAACAACATCGGTGAGCCGGCGGTTCCGTGGCCGTGCTGGGCGTTCTGATAGACCTCAGCCAGGTGGAAGGCGTGAATCAGCTGTCGATACTTGAAGGGCACATCGACCGTGGACACCACCTTGCCCCCCAGTTCGGCGGGCAGGCCGGCGCCGGCGCTGCGTTCGTGTATGAGCAGAACCGGCACATCGCCGAGATTGGACTTGACCGACTCGACCTCGGTCCGCGTCTGCTCGCGATCGTCACTGTCGCCGATCACCACCACACTCGGCGGGTCATCGGGATCGACCTCGGACTGCCACTGCCCGCAGGGCGTGCCGATGATCTCGGCATAGTCGATAAATTCCAGAATGAGCTTGAGCTCGTCGCGCCGCCGTGCGTTGTCATCGACAACCAATACCTGATTGGCCATTACCTGGACACCTTAAGCTGTCGCGGGGAGCTTCCCGCTGTCCCGCATTGGACTCTCCCGTCCGCCGGCCCGTCCCTCGAAAACGCATGCGGCTGCGAATCGGAGTACGGCGGCAGTCGCGAAAAAATTCAACGTTGTCAAAAGCGTAGCGAGTCCTAGGCGGGAAGTCAAAATTTTGTCGCCGCCGAGTCGGGATTCCGTCTCGCACCGCTCGGTCCCGCCCCGCCACCGCCTGTCCGGCGGGAGGTCGCGGGCGCCCCGGAGCGCCTTCGGGAGGTCAAAAACCGGGCGGTCGCGGCCGGAACCCCAGCAAGCCCGGGCACGCACACGCACCGGCGGGCCGATTGGCTCCATGGGGCCACGTTATGCGAGGCGAGAATGTGATTTGGGTCGCGGATTCGGAGGTTAAAGATGCGCCCATGCCGGCCGCTAGTAGTGGGCAAGATCGATGAGGATTGCTCAATGGCAGTCGATACCAGCGAACTCAACAACTCCGGCGCTACGCAGGATTCCGACGACGAGGGCAACTCCGCACAAACGGCCGACGAAGCCACCCCTGCCGGAACAAGCCGAGAGAGTCATACCATCCGCCTCACCGACATCGCCGCCCGCCTGAAAGAACTGGAGCAATCGCTCGCCAATCAGCCGTTCATCGATCGCCAACGGGTCGAAGGCGTACGACGGGCCCTGTTCAACGGGGCCTATACCATCGATGCCGAACGCGTGGCCGGCAAGATCATCGCCTTCGAAAAGGCGCTCGGCGACGAAACCTGATCCCACCGCTTCAGCGGCGCACCAGCATACATCCATTCCCGATCCGCCACCGGTACGGGGGCGGCGTTTCGCCCGCTCGGGCATTCCCGCGCCGGTCGTACCGCGCACATGAGCGTCGCCCGCGGGCACGTGGCCCCGCCCTGTAGCCGGACCCGGCAAGCGATGCTAGAATAGGCGCCCGTTGCGCGCCCAGCCTTTCATGTACCGGGGCGCAGCGCAGTCAATCACGGGCACCCCTCGCGGGGCCGTTCGACTTTGGGGCCGTAGCTCAGCTGGGAGAGCGTCGCGTTCGCAATGCGAAGGTCGGGAGTTCGATCCTCCTCGGCTCCACCATTTCCGCTGCCTGGGACCGTTGGGTACCGGGCGGCTTCCCCCCTGCCCCGGTAGCTCAGCTGGATAGAGCGTCCCCCTCCTAAGGGGAAGGTCACACGTTCGAATCGTGTCCGGGGCGCCATCCGCCGAGCCGGCGCCGGGTGCCCAACCCGGCCCGCTCGCCGGCGCCCCGCCCGCTCAAGGCAACGAGCGATCGTGGCCGGTGAAATCGGTATCGCCGAGGTTCGCGTCGTGGCGCCGCGTGCGCCGCACCGCCGTCCCCTCCCCTCCCTGAACCGCCGCTTCGTAACGGCGGAAGAAATCCGAGTCCATCACCTCCAGAAAACGGCGTGCCTGCGGCGAGAGGAATTTGCCACGGCGAAGCACCACGCCGTAGGTGCGCTGGGGAAAATATTCCCCCAGCGGAACGGCGGCCAGTCGCTCGTCGCCCGTCAGGCAGATGCTGGTCACGATGGACACGCCCATTCCCAGTTCGACGAACTTCTTGATGACCTCCCAGCCGCCCGCCTCGAGCACCACGTCGTAGGCGAGGCCATGCTGCTGAAAGACCAGATCGACGACGTGCCACGTGGACAGGTGTCGGGGCGGCAGGATGAGCCCGTAGCGGCTGACCTCCTCGAGGTTGACACGCTTGCGCCCGGCCAGCGGATGGTCCAGGGCCGTGATCAACATGGGCTCGAAGCTGAAGATGGGAACGTAGTCGATGTCGGTGGGCACCTCGAGCATGGAACCGACCGCAAAGTCCACGTCGCCGGCGCGCAGCAGGGCCAAGCCGTCGCGCCCCGTCACGTTGTGCAGGTGCAGCGCAATTTGCGGATGTTCGTCGCTGAAACGCTTGATGTAGTCGGCGAGTAAATAAAGGATGGTCGACTCGCCGGCCGCGATATCCAGGGCACCGGCGCTCATCTCCCCGAGCCGCGCGGCAAACAGATCGGCCAGATGGTCCATGCCCTCGACCAGGGGCAGCGCCGTCTCCAGCAGCGCCTGGCCCGCGGGGGTGAGATGAATGCGAGGACCGCGGCGCTCGAAGAGGGTCGTGTCGAGGTCCTCTTCCAGCGCCCGAATCAACAACGAGACCGAAGGCTGGCTAAGGAACAGCCGTTCGGCTGCCCTCGAGATACTCCCGGTCTGCGCCGCCTGACAAAAGGCCCGCAGCTGGCGCAGCCGGTTGGACTTGTGCGCGGCGCCTGTCTCGCCCATAGCGCACCCCGGCGACAGTATTGGGACAAATAATAGTCACTATTACCTAAATAGCGTAGTCAAATACTCGGTTACTGCCTAGGGTTGATACGAAAAGAAGCCGCAAAAAACGGCCGGCACATGAGTAAAGCGCACAACAACCTGCTAACCAGCGGAGGATGGCAACATGTTAGGCAGTGACGACATTCGGCAGCTCGAACGCGACTGGGCGGACAATCCGCGCTGGCGCGGTATTACGCGTCCCTACACCGCCCGCGAGGTATTGAGCCTGCGCGGCAGTAAACGCATCGAACACACTTTGGCCCGCGACGGGGCGGAGAAGCTCTGGCGGCTCCTGCACGAGGAACCCTTCGTCGGGGCGCTCGGGGCCCTGACCGGCAATCAGGCCATGCAGCAGGTCAAGGCGGGACTCAAGGCCATCTATCTATCGGGCTGGCAGGTGGCGGGCGACGCCAACCTGGCCGGCGAGATGTACCCCGACCAGTCGCTGTACCCCGCCAATTCGGTTCCCAGCGTGGTACGGCGCATCAACAACACGTTCCAGCGCGCCGATCAGATCCAGCATCTCGAGGGCCAGGGCGACATCGACTGGTTCGCGCCCATCGTGGCGGACGCCGAGGCCGGCTTCGGCGGCGTGCTCAACGCCTACGAGTTGATGAAGGACATGATCGAGGCCGGTGCCGCCGGCGTTCACTTCGAGGACCAGCTCGCCTCGGCCAAAAAGTGCGGCCACATGGGCGGCAAGGTCCTGGTCCCCACGCAGGAGGCGCTGCAAAAGCTGGCCGCCGCGCGCCTCGCCGCCGACGTGCTGGACGTTCCCACCGTGCTGGTGGCGCGCACCGATGCCGAGGCCGCCACGCTGCTCACCGCCGATGTCGATGAGCGCGACCGGCCGTTCCTCACGGGCGAGCGAACCGCCGAGGGCTATTTCCGAGTGAACAACGGCCTCGATCAGGCCGTGGCGCGCGGACTGGCCTATGCGCCGTACGCCGACATGGTGTGGTGCGAAACCGGCAAACCGGATCTCGACTTCGCCCGGCGCTTTGCCGAGGCTATCCACGCCGAGCATCCCGGCAAGCTGCTCGCTTACAACTGCTCGCCGTCGTTCAACTGGAAGCGCAATCTGGACGAGACCACCATTGCGCGCTTCCAGCGCGAGCTGGCCGCCATGGGTTACAAGTTCCAATTCATCACACTGGCCGGTTTCCATGCCCTGAACTACAGCATGTTCGATCTCGCGCGCAACTACCGCGACATGCACATGTCGGCCTATGTGGACCTGCAGGAGAAGGAGTTCGCTGCCGAGAACGAAGGCTACAGCGCCACGCGCCATCAACGCGAGGTCGGTGCCGGCTACTTCGATGCGATCAACAATGTCGTGTCGGGCGGGTTGTCCTCACTCGGGGCGCTGCACGGTTCCACTGAAACCGACCAGTTCCACGACGAAGAGGACGATTATGAGGACGAGGCCGAACCGGATGCCCTGTTCGACCTCAACATGGAATACGGCAGCGCCCTGTAGCTGCCACTGCGCCGGCCCCGCTCCCCACGGGGGGCGGGGCCGAATGCCTGCAGCGATAGGCCACCCGGGCGGCCGTTAAGCCCCGGCTTAAGTCGCGGCCCGCTGCTGCGCATGGCCCAGGAAGCTCGCTTCGGCCATCCGACGCGAGGGGAAGGGGCCGCGGGCACCCTCCCGGGTCTCATAGTACCAGCCGCTGCGCGCCCCGTGAGATGTCTGGACCCAGAAAAATCGACCACTGCCGAAAGGCCGTGGTTGCCTTCGCCCGGTTCTCATCGCACTACCTCCTGCTAGCCTCTCAAGTGGACTACAGGCTAGCCGGCCAGGCTTAAATTCGGCTTAACGGCATACCGCGGCCGCCGCGCAGCGCGCGGCGCGCCGAGCGTACATTATGTCATCCGGGTAAACAGCTCTTCGCGGGTCTCGCGGTAGACATCCTCCAGGAAACCGAGGGCCTGTACGGCGGTGGTCTCCAGGTCCGGGGGCGTTGCGCGCTGTAGATACTCCGAGGCAATGACCATCCGTACGGCGCCGAGATACGCCGCCGAGCCCTTCATGGCGTGTGCCAGGTCACGAATCTCGGTGAGCCTTCCCTCGCGGACAGCGGAGTCAATCTGTGTGATGAGGTGTTCGGTATCGCTGCAAAAGCGTTCGACCAATCCCTTCGCACGCTCCCGATCGCCCATCAGGCCAATCGTCTCGGCGAACACTTCCTCGTCGATCAGCGGCTGACCCTCGAGCGCGGCCACGGCGGTGGCGTTATCCGGCACCACTGCTTGCGCCTCGTCATGCACACTGTTGACCACCTTCTCGATGGTCATACGCAGCGTCTTTGGCTGTATGGGTTTGGTCAGATAGGCCGCGGCGCCGGCCTCCTTCGCGAGCTCGGCGGCCTCTTTGGTCGCGTTCGCGGTCAGCACCACGAAAGGGAGCGGGCGGTCCTTTCCGAACGACTCCCGATAGCGACGAATGACGTCCAGGCCGCTAAGGCCGGGCATCATCATGTCGACCAGCACGACATCGTAGGCCATCCCCTCGAGCGCCTCCAGCGCGGCGGCGCCGTCGTTGACGACGTCGGCCGTGTGGCCGGCCCGGCTGAGCATACGAACGGTCAGGTCCTGATTGAGGGTGTTGTCATCGGCCACGAGCACGTGCAACCCGGCCTGGGGGCTGCATGCATCGTTCGCCGAGTCGTTCGACTTTGATCCCATTGCCTTCATCCGCCCCGCACGCCGCTGGATTGAATGGACCACGCTGCCGGCCCGGCCAGACTAGGAGGCCTTGAGTTTGTCCCGAATATAATTCTTGAGGTGGCTGAAGATATGCTCGGTGGCGTCCCGGAATTTCTTCACATGCATCAGATCGAGTACCCAGAGTGTGTACACCTTTTCCCCAACAAAACCGGCGGGCACGGGCTGACCGTCGGCGGTGAGCAGCACCGGCTCATGGATCGGCGTGTCGCCATAGGCCTCCAGGATAAGCGGGGACAGCGCATCGGCCAAGGCCTGGCGAACGCCTGCGCGATCGTTTTCGCCGCTGTAGAAGAATCTGACCGAGTTGGTCAGCTCCGAGAAATTCAGGCCCGGCGATGCGAAGCTGCAAACCGCATACGCCGTCTCGCCCGTGCGGCTGTCCTCGGCGACCAGGAGGCGCCGGTAACGATACAGGCCGATCTGTTCGAATTCCTCCGAGATCACCTGATCGGTGATGATATCGCGGCTCAACCCTTCGACGCGGATAAGGTCCAGCGCGCCGCTTTCGATCAACAGTGTCTCCAAACGCTCCTTGTCCTCGTCGGTCCCCTCGCGGCAGACGACATTGGCGTCGCGCTGGCCCTTCGGCGCCGCGTCGGACACCACACAAAACTGGTAGTCCTGTGTCCAGCACTTGGCCGGATCGTCGATGAGATTGGCCGTCTCGCCGAAGACCAGCGAGGGATAGAGATTGTTGGGGCGGTAATAGGCGCAAACGTAGCGGTTGGACGACTGCAGATTGGCGCGCTGGTCGAAGAAGAAGCTCGTCATGCCGCGAATCACCGACATGGCGGCCGAGCCGCCCGCCGCCTTTAACGCGTTCAGGTGCTGCACGAGCAACGCGTGGTCGAAGACCTTCACCGCGGTGACGTGTCCCTTGATGACGCCGTCTTCCTTATAGAGAATCTTTTTCAACAACGGCGTATTCGAGCTCAGCAGGCGACTGAAGGTATCGCGCACCGCCTCGGCCGTGGGCTGCATGTGACGGCGCTTGGCCTCGTAGATGAAGGACGTTTCGAAATAGAACTCCCACAGACGCTCTTCGTCCTCACTGTTGGCATCGGTCAACATCTCCGAGACGCTTTGCTGGACGAAGCCGCTCACCTCCTTGATGAGAGGCGGTGTAGCGTCCATAAAAGCCATACTCACCCGGTAGGTCTGTTCGTTGTCACCGCCGACGATATGATAGGCGCGCACCTGCAGGGTCACCGGCAGGCGCGAGCGCAAGGGCAGCTGCAGGCTGGCGTCGGGGATCACCAAGCCGGCGGGTAACGCGTGCTTCGGGTTCTCGACAATCGCCGACAGTCCGGAGTTGGACAGATCGATGATCCGCATGGTCGTGGTCGACCCGAGGAACGGGTGTTCGAATTCGACGAACGCGTCCTGACGGTCGGACAGCGTCACGCGGTCCGAGTGGCGCTTGTTGGGCTCGATATCGAGCACCGGCGGCTTGTTCGGGTCATCCAATTGAATTGCAGCAAAGTACGTCTCGCGATCATCTCCAACGTGCGCGCGCTTGTTGATGCGCATAACGCGGCCCGTCGCCTGGAGCAGTACACAGTCACCACGCTGGATTTGCAGATCCAGGACCGGATCATTGGGCAACGCCAGCCCGTCCGCCCGGTCCAGATACAGGGAAACGGCGTTGAAGGAAAAGTCCTCCAGGGCCACCGACTCGAAACGGGCCTCGCCCGTGAGCGTCTCGACCGCCAGAACGGCACGCATATCCTCGCTGGCCGGAGTGAACTTCGCGCGCTGCCGACCGCGGTTGTCGACCAGGATGCCGCGCGTGGGCAGATGCAGGGTCAATTGCCCGGCCTCCTGGTCGAAGGCGACAATCTGAACTCCCACTTCCAGGCGCATAGAGCGGTAGGAGGTCGCCAGCATCGCCTCACCGAGCGCCGGCGCGACTTCCTGCAACGCCCCGGCGGTCACCTCGTCGAGCTGGACGGTAAGCGCCTCGCCCTCGCGGTCGACGATATTGCCCGCGAAATTGCGCCGGGCAGCACCGTTGATAGTCAGAAACACCGGCGCTTGGCTGAAGGTCAGGTAATCGAGCGGTCCACTGAGCAGAATACGTTGATCCGTAACGTTCATGGCTTTGTCCCCGCGACCAGGAGCAATGGTGTGTAGGAGAACCGCCCGGGGGAACGGAGAAACTCGAGGAACCGGCTCCGAAACTCCGACAGGTCAAAACTCAGCCGGAGCAGACCCTCGTGCTGCAGCGCGAGCATCCGGTCCAGCTTGGCGGTCCAGTTGTACTCGTCCGCTGAGTCCAGCGAACCATAAAAGAGATGATGGGCATACATCTGAACGGAAACGTCGAGGTAGTCGGCGCTGTAGAAATGGCTGTAGATCTTACGCCCCGCGAAGAAATCGAATACGGCCGCCCGTTCGACCTCGACTACGAGCTCGTCGAGCTGCTTCTGCAGGATGGGATCCAAGGGGTAGTGATTGAGCGAATTGTGGTCGAGATCGCCTATTACCAGACGTCCACCGGGCTTGAGCACCCGGTCGAATTCGGCGAACGCCTTTTTTGCGTCCGCCAGGTATTCGAATACAAAACGGCAAAATATATAGTCAACCGAATTGCTTGGCAGGGGAATCTCTTCGATATAGCAGGTGATGTAGCGTTGTTGAATCTTGTCGTATGGGGCGAGATTATCGCGGGCCGCCGCCAGGCGCGACGCCGAGCGGTCGAGCAGCGTAATGGTGGGATCGCGATGATTGAGGCTGGCCAGGCGCGCCATCTGCAGCGCGACCGCGCCGACGCCGGTCCCGGCATCGATGACATGTGCAGACGGACCGAGCTCCTCGAAGCCGGTCGAGCGAAGCTGTTCGGCGGTAGCCTCGGTTCGATCCTTGATGCGAAGGCGAACGATCTCGTCCGCACCTTCCATCAGATAACCGGGTATCGCCGGTGGTGGACCACCACTGGCCATCAGGGTTCCCAACCCCCAGGACAGACGGCCCAACGATAAATCGCCGCCTGTGTCCTTCTACGCCTTGTCATAACAGGTTCCCTGAGCCGCGCCGCGGCTCCGAATTCCATTTTCAAAACTAAACTCTACTGGCAGAATAGCATGCCGCCGTTGCCCGTCAAGGCGCATTCCTGTGACCTGGATGCGGATTGTGTCGGGGCCGCCCACTTGGCTGAGAATGCGTCGCAGTCCGGGCCCCCGAGCCGGCGAATCGACCCAAAACGTGCCGATCCGACCCACTTTGCGGTCTGTCTGGAGGTCGGCCCGCGAACGTTGAAAGATGGGGCTCAGGCCGGGCCGGAGCCCACCTCCGAGAGGTTCGCGGTCTCGACGTGGCGGGGCAGACGCGCCGTGAAGCAGGACCCGGTACCCAACTCGCTCGTTACGGTGATATCCCCGCCCATCATTTGGCACAGGCGCTGACTGAGCACCAAGCCCAGCCCCGTGCCGCCGTAGAGTTTGTTCGTCGAGCCGTCCACCTGCGCATATTCCTGGAACAGCTCACCGATCTTGTCGGGCGGGATCCCAATACCGGTGTCGCAGACCTCGAACAGGACATGCGGCTCCGGCAGATCCGTGGCAATGCAGCGCAGCGAGACACGGCCGCTGTGCGTAAATTTGCATGCATTGCCCATGAGGTTCAACAGTATCTGGCGCACCTTCGTCTCATCGGCGGTCATCGTGCCGATACCCTTGTCGCATTGAACCTCTAGAACGTTGCCGTTCTTGCGAGCAAGGGGGGTAACGATGGATTCGACGTTTTCGATGAGACCCCGAACGCTGAACGTCTCGATATAGAGCTCCATGCGTCCGGCCTCGATCTTCGACACGTCGAGGACGCTGTCAATGAGCTCAAGCAGATGCCAGGCGCTGGAAAGTATCTTCTGGAGGTCGCCGACGAAGGCATCGAGACCTTCCTCGGAGGCCTCCTCGAGCAGCACCTCGCAGTAGCCGATAACGGCGTTCATCGGCGTGCGCAACTCGTGGCTCATCGTGGCGAAGAACTGGCTCTTGGCTTGATTGGCCTGAATGGCCTCGTCACGGGCGTCGACCAGCTCGACCGTACGCTCGGCAACCTTCTCCTCCAAGGTGGCGTTGATACGCCGCAGCTCTTCGTAGACCATCGCGTTGGAAAACGACACACCGATGGGATTGGCCACACTACCGAGCAGCTGCAGGTCGTTATTGCTGAGAAATTTGGCCGGCGTCACGTTGTCCGCCGCGATGACACCGAACACGGTCTTCTCAAAGGCGATAGGCACGGCGATAAACGACTTGACCCCCAGGCGCTGAATGAAGCGCTGGCTGCGGTCACTGAGGTGACCCAATCCCGCGTCCACGTCTCGCACGAAGATCGGCTCTCCGGTGTTGACCACGCTGACCAGGAAGCCCTCCGTGTTGTCGGGGTCGATATGGAACTCGGCCTGTGCCAGCAACTGCGCGTCCTGCAAATTGAAGCCGGCGAACGAACCCGTAATGAGCTTGTTCTCATCCCGATCGACCTGAAAGATCGTCACGCGGTCGTAGCCCATTTTCTCGTGAATCGCCCTGGCGGCAACGTCGCAGAGCTTTTCAAGAGGCATCATGGTACTGACCAGATTGTTGATCTCCGCCACCAGGAGCGACTCCTGGTGGCGGCGCTCGATGGTCTGCGCTGAAATACGCAGCGCCTCCACCTGTTCACTCAGCGCTCGGCGCAGGCGCTTGTTGGCTCCGTAGTGAAACAGCGTATAGCCGGCGCCCGCCACGCCGCCGCCAAACAACAAGGCCAGCAGCGGCTCGCTGGACAGCGACCAGGCGATACCGGATGCGAGCGCGAGGACCAGGACGGTCAGGGGGGCGACATAACGCTGGCCAGAGGCGACCCATGTGATGTGATAGTCACAGTACTCATCGCCCCGGTGCACGCATTTCGGGTGCTCCACGACGGCGGTCGGCAGGGCGAAAAAGGTCGGAACGGCCTCGAGCATGCCGATGCGGTTGCGGCACTGGTACGGCCTCTCCTGGCAGCCGGGTGCAATGACCGCGCGGATCACGGCATGGCTGTCGCCACTTTCGATGGGCACCAGATTGGCGCCCTTGGAATATTGCGCGGCGATCCGGCCGATATTCTTATAGGCCACGGCCGGCGACAGAAAGCTCGACAGGACGCGCCCCGCAATGCCTTTGGCGCTCTCATCGATGGCGTGGCGACCGACCTTGTAGGAAATGTCCCGGTCGCCGGTCATTTCCACCAGATTCGCGTAGAAGGTGTCGGCGAAAGCCTGGTCGTACCAGTTGTCTTCGTAGAGAAGGATGGAGATTTCGCTGCCGCAGCGGCGAAACAGATCTTCCACCTGGGCATCGCGCCATCCCAGGCGCTCGCGCAGGTAGGCAACGTAGACCCGCAGGATCTTGACGTTGTACCACTGTGCCTCAGTGTCCTGCGCGAGTCGCATCGCCCGCCTCATGCAGCCCCCCGTAAGACTTGTCGCTGTGGTCGCGGTCCCTCTGACACGCAATCTTCCTGCATCCGGCCCCCGTACCCTATAATAGACACGTGACCGCCTGCGCGCGGGCCATTTTCGAATTACGCTAAGCATATCAGCTGGTTGTACAATAATACACGCGTATCGTTGGCCGCCGCGGACGGGATTTCGCACGCCGGCGGACACTCGGTACCGACGCACCGCATGAGAGAAGAATGAGAATACCGACACCGAAGGCCCTACGATGGACCTGCGCAATCGCCATCCTGCTCGTATCACGTCAAAGTTTCGGCGGCGCCTATGCGCTGACCCCCTACCTCGGCGACATGTACCGAAGCGGGGCGGGAGCGACCGCGGCGGCCGATGACGCCTCGACGGTATTCAACAATCCGGCCGGCATGAACCGCCTCGACGGCCGCCGGCTCACCGTCGAGGCCCAGCTGTATTTGCCCTCTTCCGTCTTCACCGATGCCGGCAGCACTGACATCAACGGCGCGCCGCTCACCGGCAACAACGGAGGCGACGCCGGGACCAATACCTTCATCCCGGCCCTGTACTACACGCACCGAATGAATGATCGCTGGGCGCTGGGCCTGTCCATCAACGCGCCTTTCGGGCTGTCCTCCAAGCGCAATCGCGACTGGGTCGGCCGCTATCAGTACATCGAGACCGGCATCAAGACCCTCAACATCAATCCCGGCGCCAGCTACCGGATCAGCGACGCCTGGTCGTTCGGCTTCGGGTTGAACGCGCAGTACGCCAAGGCCAAACAAAGCAGTGCCATCGACTTTGGCCAGTCCTTCGGTCCCCCCCAGTCGGCAGACGGCTACCTGGATCTGGAGGGCGACGACTGGGGCTACGGCTACAATCTCGGCGTGCTGTTCTCGCACGGGAAGCTGCGCCTCGGCCTCACCTACCGCTCGAAGATCGACTACAAGCTCTCGGGCACCGCCGATTTCACCAAGCCGGCGGGTGTCCCGGGATTCAACGACACCTCGGCCATTGTGCCGCTGGTCATGCCGGAGATGGCGGCCATCGGTTTTTACTACCAGCTCAGCGACGCCTTCGCGGTCATGGCCAACGGAACCTGGACCCGCTGGAGCCGCGTGGACAAGCTGGTCGTCGATTTCCAGAACGGTCAGCCCGACATATCGATCCCTCGCAATTTCCGCGACACCTGGCGCTGGGCTATCGGCTTCGACTACCGTCTCGCGCCGAAGTGGCGCCTGCAGTGGGGCGCCGCCACCGCCAAGAGCGCCGTCCCGGACAGCACCTACAACGGCTCCATCCCGACCACCGACGCCTATTGGGTGACTCTGGGGGCCCAATATACCTACTCGCCGACGCTGGGCTTCGGCTTCGGTTTCAATCACATCATCTTCAAGAACCGCGACGTCAACCATACGGGCAGCACCTTCGGTGACACCCTGCGAGGAACCCTCGACCCCGGGCTCGACGTCATCGGTGCGCAGGTGCACTGGAAGATGTAGGAACGCCGGCCGCTCACGGCCGCGAGTGGCGAGTAACGAGTCGCGAGGACCCAGGGGTGGATACCCCAGAGCGCGTGCACGGCGCCCGGCTCAACCCCGCACCGCTTCCTCGAAACTCGCACCTCGATACTCGCCACTCGACACCGGACTCCGCCCGGCTGTCGAACCGGCCGTTTGAAGTCGGAGGTTCGAATCCCCGCAGCAGGACAAACGAAAAGGGGCCACCTGACGGTGACCCCTTTTCGTTTGTATGGCGTGCGACCAGAACGAGCGCAGCGAGTTCGGGAAGTACTTGATGAACCGCCGTAGGCGGTTCTAAGTGCGACCAGAACGAGCGCAGCGAGTTCGGGAAGTACTTGATGAACCGCCGTAGGCGGTTCTAAGTGCGACCAGAACGAGCGCAGCGAGTTCGGGAAGTACTTGATGAACCGCCGTAGGCGGTTCTA
>Ga0209918_1000334_pt1 | contig 33034 bp, 24 predicted proteins | sample SalPonD_shore_MG_FD_185712 | JGI IMG/M metagenome (GOLD analysis project Ga0209918, IMG submission 185712) | Salt pond soil microbial communities from South San Francisco under conditions of wetland restoration - Salt Pond MetaG... | ecosystem: Environmental > Aquatic > Marine > Intertidal zone... | reverse complement strand
CGAAGCTGGCCGCGATACCCGAGGCCGTGCCCCCGCTCGAGCCGGCGGGCACCCGGTCCAGGGCGTAGGCGTTGGCCGTGGTGTCGAAGGACGAGCTGACCGTCTGGCGCGGGCTGAACGCCCACTCGGCCATGTTCGTCTTGGCCACGACCACCGCGCCGGCCTCCCGGATCCGCCGCACCACCGTGGCGTCCGTGGGCGGGACGTTGCGCAGGAGGGCCACCGATCCACCCGTGGTCGGCAGGTCGTGCGTATCATAGTTGTCCTTGACCAGCATCGGGATGCAGAAGAGCGGCCCGGTCGCCTCCCCTCTCGCCAGCCGGGCGTCCAGGGAGTCGGCCCGCTCCAGCGCCCGCGGGTTCACGACGGTGATGGCGTTCAGCCGCGTCGAGTCATCGTAGGCGTGTATGCGCCGCAGGTACGCCAGGACCACGTCCCGGCAGCTCGTCCGCCCCGAGCGGATCGCGGACTGGATCTCCGGGATCGTGGCCTCGACCACGTCGAAGGCGGGAGGGCGGGGGCGGGGCCCGCAGGCCGCGGTCCCGAGGAGCGCGAGGGCGAGCGCGGTTCGGGCTCCCGGACGGCGTGTGCGCATCGACGTCTCCTCCTGCGTGCGGGCGGTGCGGGGCCCGCGGGGGTGCGGACCTCACGGCGATCGCGGGCGGAACCTAACGCGGTCCGGACGGCCCCGGAACACCGGGGCCGGGGCGGATTCGCTCCACCTCCGGCGCAGCTTGCCCCGCGAGACGTCCCGCTCGTAGCGTTCGGGCATGACCTCACCTCCGTGTGTTCGCCGCTTCTCCGATCCCCGCGCCTTCCTCGCGCGGGCGGGGCCGTGGCTCATGCGCCGCGAAGTCGAGCACACGCTGCCGCTCGGGATCGCGCGCGACCTGGCTTCCGACCGGAACGCCGGTGGGAGCGGTCGCGAGCCGGGGGCGTCCTCCGGGTCCGGGGCGGCCGGATCGCCCGCTCCCGGGCTGCCCTTCTACCTGGCCACCGTGGAGACGGAGGGCCGGGTCCTCGGCTGCGTCCTCCGCACCCCTCCGCGCCCGCTCGTGGTCACGGATCTCCCGCAGGAGGCCCACGGTCCGGTGGCCGCGGACGTGGCGGAGGCGTTCGGGACGCTCCCCGGCGTGATCGGCCCCGAGGGATCGGCGGCCGCGTTCGCCCGGACGTGGTCGGAGGGCACGGGCTCGCCCGCCGAGCCGCGCGTGCACGAGCGTCTCTTCCGCCTGGAGCGCCTCGAACCGCCGGATCGGCCGGCGTCCGGGGAGCGCCGGAGGGCGGGCGCCGAGGACCGGGAGCGGGTCGTGGGCTGGGTGAGGGCCTTCGTCGAGGAGACGCACATCGGGGGTCCGGACCCCGCGGGCACCGCGGTCGGCCTCCTTGAGCGCGGCGAGATCCTCCTCTGGGAGGACCGGGGAGCCCCGCGCTCCATGGCGGCCGTCGGCGCGCGGAGCCCGCACGTGGCCCGAATCGGCTTCGTGTACACGCCCTCCGACGAGCGGGGGAGGGGCTACGCCAGCGCGTGCGTGGCGGCCCTGACCCGCGACCTGCTCGACGACGGCTGCGAGAGCGTCGTCCTGTTCACCGACCTGGCCAACCCCACGTCCAACGCGATCTACGCCCGGCTGGGCTACAGGCCGGTGGAGGACGTGACCGAGTGGAGTTTCGGCCCCGGCGCCGAGCCGGGGTGAGCGTGTCCCTCTCGACCCGAGCACCGAGGTGATGCCATGGCAAAGACGATCCGCTGCTCCGACCTGGGCCTCGACTGCGACTACGAGGCGATGGCCGAAGACGAGGAGGAGCTCCTGGCGCTCCTGCGCGACCACGCCCGCCGGACGCACAGCCTGCAGGAGGTGAGCGAGGAGATGGTCGAGAGGATCCGGGAAGCGATGCAGGATGTCTGACGGAGGGCCGGGCGCGGAGGGCGTACCGGGGGCAGACGGGGCGCCGACATGCGGCGGCGCGGAGGGGCGCGGAGCCGCCCCGGGAGCCGTCGACCTCCGCGAGAAGCTGGCCCTGCTCGAGGGGCCGTGGCGGCCCGGGATCGTGGCCAGGGTCGACGACATGCACGTAAAGGTCGCGCGGCTCGAGGGCGCCTTCGAATGGCACCGCCATCCCGAGGTCGACGAGCTGTTCCTGGTCGTCGAGGGCCGCCTGAGGATCGAGCTCCGGGACCGGGACGTGTGGCTGGAGGAGGGTCAGCTCCTGGTCGTCCCGCGCGGCGTAGAGCACCGTCCGGTGGCCCCCGACGGCGCGGGCGTCGTGCTCGTCGAGCGCGCCGGGACCCTGAACACCGGCGATGTCCGGAGCGAGCGCACGGTAGAGGAGCCGGGCTGGATCTGAGGGGGTCGTCGGGGACGGGAGGTCCGTCGCAGAGGCCCTCTTGAACTCGGGTTGAAGAGGGCCGCGCGCGGACCCGCGGCGCTCCCTTCCTCTACGGCTCCAGCCGCGCCAGCCGGAGCGAGTTCCCGGTCACGCCGAGGGCCGCGCCCATGTCCCCCACGATCACGGCCAGCGCCAGCGACACGAGGCCCAGCGGGACGCCGATCGCCAGGAGCGCCTTGATCACGATCGAGGCGCCGATGTTCTCGCGGATGATGCCCCGCCCGCGGTGGGAGAGGCGGACGGCGTAGGCCAGGCGCGAGAGGTCGTCCCCCATGAGGGCGATGTCGGCCGTCTCGAGGGCGACGTCGCTCCCGGCCACGCCCATGGCCACGCCCACACGGGCCGCCGCCAGGGCGGGACCGTCGTTCACCCCGTCCCCCACCATGGCCACGCTCCCGTAGCGCCCCTCGAGCTCGCGGACCACCTCGACCTTCTCCTCGGGGAGGAGGTCGGCGTGCACCTCGTCGATCCCGACCTCGCGGGCGATGGCCTCGGCAGTGGGCCGGTTGTCGCCCGTGAGCATGACCACGTGCTCGATGCCGGACTTCCGCAGCGCCCGGATCGCGGCGCCCGCCTCCTCGCGTCGCCGATCCGAGACGGCCAGGATGCCGAGAGGACGGTCGGGCCGTCCCACCAGGATGGCCGTCTTGCCGGCGTCCTGGAGGTCGCGGAGCTCCGACAGCTCCCCCGCTCCGTTCTCGAACAGGTCGGGCCGGCCGAGCACGAAGGTCTCCCCGTCCAGCCTGGCGCGGACGCCCCGCCCGTGAAGACCCTCGAACTCCGTGATCTCCCGGGCGTCGGGCTCGACGCCCCGGTCGCGCGCCCCCTGCGCGATGGCCCGGGCGATCGGGTGCTCCGAGCGGTCCTCGAGCGCGGCCGCCAGGGCCAGGACCTCCTCTTCGCCCGTCCCGTCCAGGGGGAGGACGTCGGTGAGCTCGGCGTGGCCCCGGGTGAGCGTCCCGGTCTTGTCGAGCGCCACGGCCCGCACCTTCCCGAGCGCCTCCAGGTGGCTCCCCCCCTTGATGAGGACGCCCCGCCTGGCGGCGGCCGTGATCCCGCTCACCACCGCCACCGGGGTCGAGATGACGAGCGCGCAGGGGCAGGCGATGACGAGGAGCGTGAGGCCGCGCAGGATCCAGGTGGAGACCCCGGCGCCGAACGCCAGGGGCGGCACGGCCGCCACGAGGACGGCCAGGACCACGACCGAGGGCGTGTACCAGTGCGAGAAGCGCTCCACGAAGCGCTCGCTGGGAGCCTTCTTCTCCTCGGCCTCCTGCACCAGGTGGACGATGCGCGAGAGCGTCGTCGCCGACGCCTCCTTCTCGCTCCGGACCCGGAGGAAGCCCCCGGTCACGATCGTCCCGGCGAACACCTCGTCGCCGGGCTCGCGGTCCACCGGCATCGACTCGCCGGTGATCGTGGCCTGGTTCACCGCCGAGGCGCCCTCGACCACCGTCCCGTCGACCGGGATCTTCTCGCCCGGGCGCACGACCACGACCTCGCCGGGCTCGACCTCGTCGGCCCGGACCGTGACCTCCTCGCCGTCGCGCTCGACGACCGCGCGGTCGGGGGCCAGCTCCATGAGCGACTCGATCGAGCGCCGCGCGCGGTCGACCGAGTAGTCCTCGAGGAGCTCGGCGATCGCGAACAGGAAGGCGATCGCGCCCGCCTCGAGGAACTCGCCGAGCCCTGTGGCCCCGAGGATGGCGATGGTCATGAGGAAGTTCATGTCGAGGGAGAGGGCGCGGAGCGCCTTCAGCCCCTTCGGGAAGAAGTTCCAGCCGCCCACGAGCGCCGAGGCCAGGAACGCCAGGTCCCCGACGTGGAGGTCGTGCCGGGGGAAGGCGGCCAGGACGGGCCCCGGACCGAGCCACTTCAGCACGAGCCCGAGGCCGAACAGGCCGGCCGACACGTAGGCGAGGACCGCCTCGCGGCTGGTCCACGTCCGCGAGCCGGAGGCCCCGGCGGCCCGGGATCTCTCCTCCCCGTCCTCCCCGATCTCCTCGGCCACGTAGCCCAGGCGGCCCACCTCCGCCCGGATCCGCGCGGGGTCCAGGCGGGAGGGGTCGAACTCGACCCGGAGGCGCCGGGAGACCGGGTGGCCCTCGGCCTCCTCCACCCCCTCCAGCTTCACGAGCCGGTCCCGGATGCGCCGGGCGCAGTCGGGGCAGTCCATGTCGCCGACGCGGAGCTGGAGGAGCCTGCGGCCCTCCGCGCCCCGCCCGTTCCCGGTGCCGTGGCCGCCGGCCTGGCCGGCGGACCCGGTCTCCGCGGGGGAGGAGGGCGTCCCGGCGCTCGGCCTACTCGCGGACATGCTGGAGGCCGATCGCGAACAGGGAGGCGATGTGCTCGTCGTCCAGGCGGTAGTACGCCATCCGCCCGTCCTTCCGGTAACGGACGATCTTCATCTGGCGGAGCTGGCGGAGGTGGTGGCTCACCGCCGACTGGCTCACGCCGACGACGGCCGCCAGGTCGCACACGCACAGCTCCCGCTTGGAAAGGGCGTCGACGATCTGGAGGCGGGTCGGGTTCGCCAGGATCTGGAAGGTGTCCGCCAGGTAGGTGAGGTGCTCGGGGTCCTCCTGCTCTCGCAGGGCCTCGTGCACCGCGTCCTCGTGGACGAGGTGGACGTCGCAGAGCTCGTCCGTCGCGTCGCCCGGTCCGGACCGGGACGGGTCCGTCGCGGACCCGCCGTCGCCGCTCGCCGTCATCTCCGCCTCTCCGTCACATCGAAACATATGAGAAAGTGTTCATATATGCGGGAGGATAAAGTCCACCCGGGTCCCACGCAAGCGGAAGGGGCGGCCCGGGTCGCCCCGGACCGCCCCCGCTCGCCGGTCGCCCCGCCGCGGACCCGGCGGCCTGGCGGCCCCCGGTGAGGCGACGCGCCCGGATCAGCCGGTCAGCCGGCCCACCTCGACCATGCCGCCGTGCTGGGTGAAGGTGGCGAGCACCCTGTCGCTCTCCACCGGACCGCGGCAGTCCACGGTGACCAGCACGCCGCCCTCCGAGACGGCCTCGGCGTAGGCTTCGGCCTCCTCAGAGTCGTACTCGGCGTGCTCCTCGAGGAGGCCGGCCAGGGCGCCCGAGGTGCCGCCCATGGCGGCGCCGGCCGCGGCGCCTCCGGCCACGGAGCCGATCCAGCTCGTGAGGACGCCGGCGGTGATGAAGGGGCCGACGCCGGGGATGAAGGCCGCCGCGATCCCCATGACGGCCCCGGCGCCCGCGCCGACCTCGGCGCCGCGCGCGGCGGCCTTCGCATCCTCGTGCTCCTCGCCCTCGGGATGGCGGGTCAGGATCCCGATGCGCTCCTCCGGGATCCCCTGCTCGCGGAGCTCGTCCACGGCCGCTTCGGCCCGGTCGTACTCATCGAAGATCGCTGTCGCTCGCTGCATCTCTGCCTCCTCGTCCATAGCCTTGAAGCACCCCTCTGGATGAGCAACGCGCGTTCCTTCCTCCTTCGGGGCCGCGAATCCCGCTCGTGCCGCAACGGGATGGCCTGCCGGCGCGTTGCAGACGGCCCGCGCCGGGTCTAGCTTCGCGGCTCCGAGGACCGCCGAGATCGCCCGAGACGAGCCGGAGCCATGGCCCCAGCGCACGCCACGATCGAAACCCTCCCCGACCACGCCGGACAGGAGGTGGAGCTCCTGGCCTGGGTGCGGAACTTCCGCTCCAGCGGCAAGATCGCCTTCCTCATCCTGCGCGACGGGACCTCCCTCCCCGACGGGACGCCGGAGGTGCAGGCGGTCGTCTCCCGCGGCGACGTGGACGAGGAGAGCTGGGACGCGGCCGAGCGGGCCCACTACGAGGCCAGCGTCCGGGTGCGGGGGAGCGTGCGCGAGGACGAGCGGGCGCCGGGAGGCTACGAGCTCTCGGCCTCGGAGCTCCGGATCCTGGGCCCCTCGGAGGACTACCCGATCCAGCCCAAGGAGCACGGGGTCGAGTTCCTCCACGACCACCGGCACCTGTGGCTCCGCCACCCGCGCCAGGTGGCGATCCTCCGGATCCGGGACGAGGTGGAAAAGGCCATCCGGGACTTCTTCTACGACCGCGGCTTCACGCTCATCGACACGCCCATCCTCACCGGGGCGATCGGCGAGGAGGCCGGGGAGCTGTTCGAGACCGAGTACTTCGACCTCGGTACGGCGTACCTGGCCCAGACCGGACAGCTGTACGTGGAGGCGGCCGCCGCCGCGCTGGGGAAGGTCTACTGCTTCGGGCCGACGTTCCGGGCGGAGAAGTCCAAGACGCGCCGCCATCTGACCGAGTTCTGGATGGTCGAGCCCGAGATGGCGTGGACGGACAGCGAGGAGAACATGGCCGTCCAGGAGGCGTTCGTGGCCTTCATCGCGGGCCGCGTCCTGGAGCGATGCCGGGCCGAGCTCGACGTGCTCGAGCGGGACATCTCGAAGCTCCAGGCCGTGACGCCGCCGTTCGACCGGATGACCTACACCGAGACGGTCGAGTACCTGCAGGGGAAGGGGAGCGCGATCACCTGGGGCGAGGACCTGGGCGGCGAGGACCAGACGCTCCTCACCGAGGACCGCCCCAAGCCCGTGTTCGTGTACGACTTCCCCAGGGAGGCCAAGGCCTTCTACATGAAGGAGAACCCCGAGGACCCGCGCACCGTGAAGTGCGACGACCTGTACGCGCCCGAGGGGTTCGGGGAGATCATCGGCGGGAGCCAGCGCGAGGACGACTACGATCGGCTGCTGGAGAGGATCCGCGAGGAGGACCTCCCCGAGGGGTCGTATGGCTGGTACCTGGACCTCCGCCGCTACGGCACCTTCCCGCACTCGGGCTTCGGCCTCGGCCTCGAGCGCACCGTGGCCTGGATGTGCGGCGTCCCGCACATCCGCGAGGTCATCCCCTTCCCGAGGATGATCAACCGCCTGACGCCGTAGGGGGGTGGCCTGACGCCCCGGGACGGGGGAGGACCCGGCCCGGGGCGCCTCGCGCGGAGGAAGAGCCCCCGGGGGACCGCCCGGTCCCCCGGAAACCGTCTCGCCACCCGATCAGCGGCCGGCCGCGACGGCCTCGGCCTCGGCGCCCGTCTCCGCGCCGCTCTCCCGCTTGCCGATCGGCACGTGCGCGCGCTCGTCCGCGCCCGTGTAGACCTGGCGCGGGCGGGCGATCTTCTGCTCGGAGTCCTCGAGCATCTCCTGCCACTGGGCCAGCCAGCCGGAGGTGCGCGGGATCGCGAACAGGACCGGGAACATGTCCACCGGGAAGCCCATCGCCTGGTAGATGATCCCCGAGTAGAAGTCCACGTTCGGGTAGAGCTTGCGGCTCACGAAGTACTCGTCCTCGAGGGCCACCTTCTCCAGCTCCATGGCCAGGTCCAGGAGCGGCGAGCTGCCGGTCACCTCCAGGACGTCGCGGGCCATCTTCTTCAGGATCTTGGCCCGGGGGTCGTAGTTCTTGTAGACCCGGTGGCCGAAGCCCATGAGCCGGAAGTCACCGGACTTGGCCTTCTGGACGTACTCGGCCACCCGGTCCTTCGACCCGATCTCCTTCAGCATGCGGAGGACCTGCTCGTTGGCGCCGCCGTGGAGCGGGCCGTAGAGCGCCGCGGCCGCCGCGGCCACCGACACGTACGGGTCGGCGTGCGAGGAGCCGACCGAGCGCATCGCGGTCGCCGAGCAGTTCTGCTCGTGGTCCGCGTGGAGGATGAAGAGGATCTCCAGCGCCTTCTGCAGCGTGGGGTCGGGCGGCCGCTTGGGCTGCCCGATGCTGAACATCATGTTCAGGAAGTTCCCCGCGTAGCTCAGGTCGTTGTCCGGGTACACGAAGGGGAGCCCCTTCGAGTGTCGGTACGCGAACGCGGCCAGGGTCGGCATCTTGGCGATGAGCCGGACGATCTGGCGATGACGGATCTCCGGATCCGCGATGTCCCGGGCCTCCGGATAGAAGGTCGAGAGGGCCGCCACGGTGGAGACGAGCATCCCCATCGGGTGCGCGTCGTAGTGGAAGCCCTCCGTGAACTTCTTGATCGACTCGTGGACGAAGGTGTGGTAGGTGACCTCGTGGGTCCACGCCTCGAGCTCGCCCTCGGTGGGGAGGCGGCCGTGGATCACCAGGTACGCCACCTCCAGGTAGCTGCTCTTCTCGGCCAGCTCCTCGATCGGGTAGCCCCGGTAGCGGAGGATGCCCTTCTCGCCGTCGATGTGCGTGATCGAGCTCTGGCACGAGGCGGTGTTCTTGAAGCCCGGATCGTAGCCCAGGAGCCCGAAGTCGTCGTCGGACGCCTTGATCTTCCGGAGCTCGGACGTCCGGATGGACGCGCCGTAGTCGGGATAGGTGCCGTAGGAGATCGGGAGCTCGTACTGCTTCCCGGTCCGGTTGTCGGTGATGGTCAGGGTGTCGGGCATGGGCATACCTCCTTGTGCGTGCTCTGCCGGGCTGTGCCGCACCGTGCCGCATGTGAGGGCGGCCGGCCGGGATGGCCCGCCTCGCCGCTCGTCGGCGTGGTGCGGCCGCTATCCCAATCTGCAGGACGGCGGGCGGAGGGTCTGTAGGGAGATTTCGGATGGTGGAGTGGGGGAATGCTCCCGCGGGGGCGTCGGCGCCCCGGCCGCGGCCACGTAGGGCCGAGCCCGGGGTCGCGGACGCGGGCGCCCACGGGAGCCGGACCGCGCGGGTTGTGGAGGCGAACCCCGCAGGCCAGGTTGCCCGTGCGTCCTCGGCCGGGCCCGGGTCCGGCCGTCCGCTTCGAACCCGGATGGAAGGTCGCTCCGTGTCCCGACCGCCGGCCCGCCCGACCGTGACCCCGCAGCTCCCCGCTCTCCTGGCGGCGGCGCTCCTGGCCGCCTCCTGCGCGCCCGGAGGGGGGTCGGGCCCCGGGGAGCCGGCCGCCGGCCCCTATGACGTCCTCATCACGAACGGACGGGTCGTCGACGGGACGGGCGCCCCCTGGTTCTTCGGCGACGTGGCGATCGCCGGCGACCGGATCGTGCGAGTGGCGCCGCGCGGCGTGCTCAACGGCGCCCGGGCCCGGACGACGATCGACGCCTCCGGGAGGGTCGTCGCGCCCGGGTTCATCGACATCCAGGCCCAGTCCTACGAGCCGCTTCTGGCCCGGGACGGGCGCGACGTGAGCAAGATCACGCAGGGCATCACCACGGAGGTCCTGGGCGAGGGGGGCACGCCCGCCCCCGTCAACGAGCGCATCCTCTCCAGCGAGCCCCGGCCCGACACCGTCATGGACCCGCTCCGCGAGGCCTTCACGGGTCCGCACGGTTTCGGGAGGTGGCTCGCCGCCATGGAGGCGCACGGGATGTCGCCCAACGTGGCCTCCTTCCTGGGCGCCGCCACCGTCCGGGCGTACGCCAGGGGGATGGACCGCGGGCCCGCGTCCGGGGCCGAGCTCGACACCATGCGGGCCGTGGTGCGCAGGGCGATGGAAGACGGGGCGCTGGGGGTGGGCTCCGCGCTCATCTACCCGCCCGGGAGTTACGCGAGCACGGAGGCGCTCATCGCCGAGGCGCGGGCCATGGCGCCCTTCGGCGGGCTCTACATCACGCACATGCGCTCGGAGGGGGACCGCCTGCTCGAGGCCGTCGACGAGGCCGTCCGCATCGGCCGGGAGGGCGGGGTCCCCGTCGAGATCTACCACCTCAAGGCCGCCGGCCGTCCCAACTGGGGGAAGGAGGACGCGCTCCTGGCCAGGATCGACTCGGCGCGCCGGACGGGACTCGACGTCCAGGCCGACATGTATCCCTACGCAGCCGCCTCGACGGGCCTCACCTCCTGCCTGCCGCCCTGGTCGGAGGCGGACGGCAAGCTCTACGAGCGACTGGGCGACGAGGCCGTCAGGGACTCGATCCGCCGGGACGTACTCACGCCGACGGACGCCTGGGAGCAGAACTGCCGGCTCGCCACGCCCGAGGGGGTCCTCCTCGTCGGCTTCGAGAAGCCCGCGATGCAGGACAAGTGGGGCGGGAAGCGGCTTTCCGAGGTGGCCGAGGCGATGGAGGAGCCGTGGGTCGACGCGGCCATGGACCTCATCGAGGCGGATTCCTCGCGGGTCGAGTGCGTCTTCTTCCTCATGAGCGAGGAGAACGTCAGGAAGCAGATGCGCCGGCCCTGGATCAAGTTCGGGACGGACGCCGGGGCGTTCGACCCGGACAGCGCGGAGGAGCTCACGCACCCGCGCGCGTACGGAAGCTACCCGCGGATCCTGGGCCGCTACGTGCGCGAGCAAGGGGTGATGACGCTCGAGGAGGCCGTACGGAAGATGACCTCGGCCACCGCGGTCCGCCTCCACCTCCGGGGGCGCGGCGTGCTGCGGCCGGGCGCCTACGCCGACGTCGTGGTCTTCGACCCGGCCACCGTCATCGACCGGGCCACGTACACGGAGCCGCATCAGCTCTCCGAGGGGGTGGGCGACGTGCTCGTGAACGGCGTGCCCGTCGTGCGCGACGGAGAGGTCACGAGGGCAAAGCCGGGGCGAGCGCTCCGAGGACCGGGCTGGCGCCCCTCGAACGAGGGGAGCTAGCCCCCGGGGGGCGGGCGCCGGAAGCGGGACCGGGTCAAGGGCGCCTCCTCGCCCTTGACCTCGTCCCAGAGGGCGTCCAGCTCGGCCAGGCCGGCCCGGGCGGGGTCCAGGCCGCGCGCCCGGGCCCGGTCGAGGACGGCCCGGAAGCGGATCTCGAACTTCCGGTTGGCCGCGATGAGCGCGTTGGAGGGATGGACTCCCGCCCGCCGCGCCAGGTTCACGGCGGCGAACAGCAGGTCCCCCACCTCCGACTCGAGCCGCGGATCGGACGGGCCGGGAAGGCGGCCGCCGGCGGACCCGCGGGCCGCGCCTTCCGCACCGGCCAGCTCGGCTTCGATCTCCTCCAGCTCCTCCCGGACCTTGGCCAGCGGACCCCGGACGTCCTCCCAGTCGAATCCCAGGGCCGCCGCGCGCTGCTGGAGCCGAAAGCCGCGGGCCAGAGGCCCGAGCGTCCCGGGGACCCCGGAGAAGGGGTCGGGACCGGCCTCGGGCGCGCCGGCCTCTCTCGCGCGCTCGGCGGCCTTCATCTCCTCCCAGTCCGGCGGCTCCTCGGCGTCCCCGTACACGTGCGGGTGCCGGCGGCGCATCTTCTCCTCGAGCTCCTCCACGACCTCGGGGCCCGCGAACGCGCCCCGCTCCTCGGCCAGGACGACCTGGAAGGCCAGGTTGAGGAGGAGGTCGCCCAGCTCGGCGGCCAGCGCCGCGTCGTCTCCGGCGGCCACGGCCGCGGCGGTCTCGTGGGCCTCCTCGAGCAGGTAGGGCCGCAGGCTCTCCGGCGTCTGCCGAGCGTCCCAGGGGCAGCGCTCCCGCAGGAGGCGGACGAGCGCCAGGGCCCGCCCGAGCGCCTCGTCGCCGGGCCGGGCCCGCTCCAGGTGCAGGGGGCGCCCGCCTCCACCTCGGGAGTCCGTCATCCGCCGTCCCGGCCCAGGAGGATGCGGTCCATCCATGCGGCCGTGGCGCGGTCGGCCTCCAGGAAGCTGGACCAGCGCAGGAAGTCGTGGATCTCGTCCGGGATCACGAGCTCCTCGTAGCGGATCCCGTGGGCGCGCAGCCTCTGCACCAGGTCGACCGTCTGGTGGAAGTGCACGTTGCGGTCGTCATCCCCCTGGATGAGGAGGACGGGCGAGGTCCAGCGGGCCATCCACGCCACGGGCGAGGAGCGCCACGCCACGTCGAGGCCGCGCTCGAGGTCGCCCTTCTCGTAGCGGGCGGCGCGCTCGCCGGTGCCGAGCCAGTCGCGCAGCGTGTAGGTCCAGTCGTGCACGCCGTGCCAGTCGACGCCCGTGGCGAAGATGTCCGAGTCGCGGGCCAGGGCCAGGGCCGTGAGGTAGCCGCCGTACGAGCCGCCCCAGATCCCGATCCGCTCCGGGTCCACGTCCCCGCGTCCGCGCAGGTAGGCCGCGCCGGCCAGGACGTCGCGATACTCCGAGGCGCCGCGCCACATGGCGTCCTCGGGGTGGTGGAAGGCGCGGCCGTAGCCGATCCCCAGCCGGTAGTTCACCGAGAGGACCACGTAGCCGTGTGCCGCCAGGTACTGGTTCACCGCGTAGCTGTTCGAGTAGTAGCGGAAGTAGTGCCACCCGAGGAGCATCTGCCGCGGCGGTCCGCCGTGGACGAAGATGATCCCCGGCTTCCGGCCGCCGCCCCCGGCGTCGAACAGCTGTCCGTGCACGGTGACCCCGTCCTGCGCCCGGAAGGTGACGGGCTGCGGGACGACCAGGTCGGAGGTGGGGAAGTCGTCGGGGATCCGGTCGGCGCCCAGGGTGCGGACGCTCCCCCCGCCGGCCGGGATCACGGCCGGGAGCGGCGGGCGCTTCGGGCCGGCCGAGACGAAGCCCACGGTCGAGGCGTCGCCGGTGACGACCGGAGCGTACTCGAGATCGGTCCCCGAGGTGAGGGCCGAGGGCGACCCGCCGTCGGGCGACACCCGGAAGAGGTGCCGCCGTCCGTCGTCGTGCGGGCGGTCGCCCGTGTTGGCGTTGTAGACGAGGAAGCGGCCGTCGGGGCCGGCCGCCACGTACTCGACCATGTAATCGCCGGGAGTGAGGAGCGTGGGCTCGCTCCCGCCGGAGGCCGGGACGGAGTAGAGGTGGGGCCACCCGTCCAGGTCCGCCAGGAAGACCAGGCGGCCGCCGGCCATCCAGTTGAGGTTGGCCTGCCCGGCGGTCTCCGGGTACGAGCCCCGGGGCGTCTGCGGCGAGGCCCACACCCGCCGGCTCCGGCCGGTGGCCGCGTCCGCCACCCGGATCGACCACGGCGTGGGCGTCTCCTCGAGGACCGGATCGGGCGGCCCGCCGCTCCCGTGGAGCCGCACGAAGGCGACGTGGGTCCCGTCGGGCGACCAGCGGGGCATCCCGTCCCGCCCGGTCGAGGGATCCAGGAAGCGGAGGGAGTCGGCTCCGGGCTCGTACAGGCCGATGAAGGCGTGGTCGCCGCGGCGGCTGGTGAAGGCGAGGCGGCTCCCGTCCGGGGACCAGCGGAGCTCTCCGTCTCGCCCCCGGTCGAAGAACATGCGCTCGGGGCCGGCGGTGTCGCCCGGGGCCACGCGCCACACCTGCCCGTCGCGCACGAACGCCAGCTCGTCTCCGGCGGGGGAGGGCGCGGGGTCGTCCCCCGCGGCCAGCCGGCGGGGCTCGCCCCCCCGGAAGGGGACGGCCCAGATAGCCACCTCTGGGGCGGCCGTGGAGCGGTCGGGGTCGGGCGGGTGACCCTCCGGCCAGTTCGAGCCGTGGTCACCGCCGCGCACGTAGTAGATCGTCTCCCCGTCCGACGAGAAGGCCAGGCCGGTGAGCTCCCGCCCGTCGTCCCCGGTGTAGGCCGTCACCCGCCGGGGGGTGAAGTCCGGCCCGGCCGCCGCGTAGACGTTGCGCACGCCGCGCTCGAAGGTCACCCAGGCGATGCGGTCGCCCGACGGCGAGGCCACCATGCCGTCCGGGAACGGAAAGGAGGCGACCTGCTCGAGCGAGAAGGGGCCCTGCGCGTCGGCCGCGCCTCCGTTCGGCGCCTGCGCCGCGAGCGGAGCGGGGAATGCGACGGCGACCGCGAGGGCGGCCGGGAGCGCGAGGAGGGCGGACGTGCCCGTGAGTCGTGTGCGGTGCATGAGGTCTCCCTTTCCGGAGTCGCGCCGAACATGTCCCGGCGCCGAGGGGTGGGTCAACCGGCCCGGCGGGTCGCCCATTCCGGTTGATCCGCTCCGACGGCGCCGGTATGATGGGCCGACTTTGGACACGGCGCACGAGGACGCGACACGGAGGGCCTGGGTGGAGGTGGACACCGGCGCCCTCCGGAGGAACTTCGACCGGCTCGCCGAGCGGGCCGGCGGAGCGTCGCACGTCCTCGTGATGGTCAAGGCCGACGGCTACGGGCTCGGCATGCTCGAGGTGACGAGCGTGGTGGGCGAGGCCGGCGCCTGGGGCCTGGGCGTGGCCGCCGTCTCGGAAGGGGCGGAGCTCCGGGAAGCCGGCTGCGGGGACCGGATCGTGGTGTTCTCCGCCTGTCCGCAGGTCGACGCGGAGGCCGTCGCCGAGCTGGGCCTCGAGCCCGCGATCTCCTCGGTCGACGGGCTGCGGGCGTACGCGGAGGCCGCGCGGCCGGACCGGCCGGTGTCCGTGCACCTGGAGGTGGACACGGGGATGGGCCGGCTCGGGCTCCCGGCGGACCGGGTCGCGACCTGGATCCGGGAGGTGGCCGACATCCTGGAGACGGGCCGGGCGAGGGTGGCGGGCACCTTCACCCACTTCCACTCGGCGGGGGTGGACGAGGCGTCCGTCCGCGAGCAGTGGCGTCGCTACCAGGAGGTCCTGGAGGCCATGCGGGCGGCCCGAGTCGACCCGGGGCTCCTGCACGCGGCCAACAGCCCGGCGCTCCTCGGGCCGGTCGAGCTCCCGGCCGACCTGGCCCGCCCGGGGATCCACCTGTACGGCGGCGGACCGCACGGGGCCGAGCCGGTGGTCTCGGTCCGGGCGAGGGTCCTGGACGTGCGCGCCCTGCCGGCGGGTCGCGCCGTGAGCTACGGGGCCACGTGGCGCACCGAGATGGAGACGCGGCTCGCCACGCTGGCCATAGGGTATGCGGATGGGTTGCCGTGGAGGCTCTCAAATCGGGGCGCCGCGCTCCTGTCGGGGCGGAAGGCACCGATTCGGGGAAGCGTGTGTATGGACATGACCGTCGTCGAGGTCCCCGGCGGATCGACGGTCCGGCCGGGGGATGTCGCGACGGTGCTGGGCGAGGACGGAGGCGAGCGGATCGAGCTCGGGGAGTTGGCGAGAGAGTGCGGGAGCATGGAGTACGAGATCCTGTCGGGGTGGTCCGAGCGGCTTCCCCGGGTGTACGTCGAGACGTGAGCCGTCCGGCTCCGGTCGGTCCTTGACCGGCGAGAGCGGGGGCGCGCCGTCCGGGCGTGGCCCGGACGAGGATCTGCTCGAGGAGGCCCGGTCGGCCATGGAGGCGGCGTACGCGCCCTACTCGGGCTACCGGGTCGGGGCGGTCCTGGAGACCCCCGACGGGCGACGGTTCTCCGGCTGCAACGTCGAGAACGCCTCCTTTCCGGTGACGATGTGCGCCGAGCGCGTGGCGCTCGGCGCGGCCGTCCGCGCCGGCGCCCGGGAGTTCACGAGGCTCGCTCTGTGCGTGAGCGGGAGCCGGCCGGCGTCCCCGTGCGGCATGTGCCGACAGGCGCTCGCGGAGTTCGGAGACGACATGGAGGTCCTCAGCGTCGCCATGGGCGGGGACCCGGACGAGGATGAGGGGAAGAGGGTGACGTGGACCCTGGACGAGCTGCTGCCCGCCCGCTTCGGCGGAGGGGACCTCACGGCCGGGACCGAGACGTGAGACGAGGCTGGATCCTGGGCCTCGCGGCCGGGGCGGTCCTCCTGGCCGGCTGCACCGAGCGCGCCATCACCGGCACCGAGCCGGACTCGATCCCGGGCCAGGGCGCGAGCACCGTGGAGGTGGTGCTCCCGGCGAGCTCGATCACGACCTGGCGGGACACGACGTTCACGGGCTTCGCCCAGGCCGACGAAGCGACGTTCACGCTCCTGGGCCACGAGGGCACCTTCCGGTCACGTCCGCTGGGTCGCTTCGGGACGCTTCCGGACTCGATCGACCTGGACGGTCAGAGCTGGGCCGTCGACAGCTTCACCGAGGCCGAGCTCCTGGTCATCACCGACACGCTGGACATCTTCATCACGGCCGGTGGCACGGACATCGATGTCCACGCGCTCCAGCGCTCCTACGATCCCGCGACGGCCACGTGGGAACAGGCCGCCGACGGACAGCCGTGGGACAGCGCCGGCGGGGACCTGGGGCCGGTCGTGGCCAGCGGCCACATCGATCCCCTCCCCCGGGACTCGGCGGTCGTGGACACGGTGAGCCTGGCCTTCGGGGCCGACGTGGACTCCGTCCTCAAGGCGTGGCGCGCCTCGGACGGGGAGCCCGGCTTCGCGCTCACGTTCGCGAGCAACGGATCGCGGCTCCGCATCTCGCAGATGAGCCTCCACGCCAAGGTCCGCCTGATACGGCCGGACTCGACGCTGGACGCCGACGAGATCTTCGCGGTCGCGGGGGGGACCTTCATCTTCACGCCCCCGCTGCCCCCGCCCGGCACGTCGCTGCGGGTGGGAGGCATTCCCGCAAATCGGGCCTACGTGGAGTTCACGCCGCCCGACAGCGCGGACGGCCACCGCCTGAGAGGCGCGCAGATCAGCCGGGCTGAGCTGGTCTTCCGGCCCCTCGCTCCTCCTGCCGAGAACCAGGACATGGAGATCGCCACGAGCGCGCTGCTCACGGGCCTCGGAGCCGACTTCTTCCAGCTCGGCCCCAAGACGCCCGTGGCGGGGCTGCCGGGGACGTCCTCGGGCTCGAACACGAGCAGCTTCACGATCTTCCCCGACTCGCTCCGGGCGGGCCGGCCGCTCATCCTGGACGTGACCGGCGTGGTCCGGAGCTGGGCGTCCACGCCCGAGGACTCGACCCCCGATCCCATCCGGCTCGCGGTGCGCCTCCAGCCCGACGGCCAGGCGCAGGGCTACTGGGACTTCGGCTCGGCGGAGGCGGACTCTCTTCTCCAGCCGGTCTTCCGGATCCTGGTGACTCCCCGGGTTCCGTTCGAGGCGCCGTGATGCGGGGCGGCGGGAGGCACCGGACGGGCGGCCGCACCGGAGCGGCGATCCTGGCCTGCGTGGTGACGGCGCTGGCGCTGGCCTCGGGCCCGGCCGCGGCCCAGATGCCGACGACGTCGCTGGGGCTGGGCTATCCGGTGAACGCGGTCGACGCGCGCAGCGCCGGCATGGGCGGAGTGGGGATCGGCCTCCTCGGGGGGACCTTCTCCGACCGGAATCCGGCCGACCTCACGGCCTTTCAGGTGGCGACCCTCTCGTTCACGGGCTCGCCCCAGCACGTGAGCCTCCAGGGCTACAGCGCGGGGAAGACGTCCAGGAGCGAGATTCCCGTCCTGGGCATCGTCGTCCCGGTGGGCGGCTGGGCGTTCGGCGTGCAGGCCAGCTCGTACCTGGACCAGGACTGGGCGGTCCGGCTCCAGGACACCCTCTCCGCCACGGCGGGAGACTTCCCCTACACCGAGCGCCGGGAGCACAACGGCGGGGTGAGCGCGGTCGACTTCTCGGTGGCCCGCAGCATCGGGCCGCTGTCGCTCGGGGTCACGTACGGCCGCCTGGTGGGGAACCTCCGGGAGAGCTTCACCCGCCGCTTCGAGGCGAGCGTCGACAGCTCGGCGCTGGCGCCCAATCCCGTCACCGACGACGCGCAGTGGAGCTACAGCGGCTGGCACGTGCGGGCCGGCGGCGGGCTCCAGATCGGCGACCGGATCCGGGTGGGCGCCGCGTACACGTGGGCGGGCGATCTCCACGCGACCCGGGACAGCGTGGGCACCTTCCATCGCTTCCCCCTCCCGGACTCGTGGGCGGTGGGAGCCAGCGCACGGCCCCTCGGGGACCTCCTCCTCAGCTTCGGGGGCGGCTGGCAGGGCTGGTCGTCGGCCGACGCCAGCCTGACCGGCACCCGGGCCCGGGACGTGCGCTGGGGCGGAGCGGGGGTCGAGTTCAGCGGCCTTGACCTGGGCTCCTTCCCCCTCTTCCTCAGGGCGGGCGCGCACTATCGGCAGCTCCCGTTCCGGCGCCCGGGCTACCAGGCGCTGAACGAGAGGTCCGTGAGCCTCGGGGCCGGGATCGCCTTCGCGGGCAACCGTGCCGTGCTCGACGGGTCGGTCGAGGTCGGCCGGCGCGGAGATCGGGCCGCGAGCGGCACCGAGGAGAGGTTCGAGCGCTTCGTGCTCACGGTGTCGCTGAGACAGGTCCCGATCCCCGGCCTCCTGCCCTGACCCGGCGGACGCCCGTCGTGCGCGGCGGGCGCACGGCGCCGCGGGACTCGCAGCCGCAATGCTTGAGGGACGGATGAGCTTCACCGCGATCGTCGGGGGGTCGAAGCCATGACGGGTCTCGTGCAGCTCAGGCGGAGCGCCGCAGACCGGCCGGAAGGCCCGGCGCCGCGGCCGACCGACGGGCGGGTCTACATCGAGACCTACGGCTGCCAGATGAACATCAACGACACCGAGCTCATGGCCGGCGTGCTGGCGGACCGGGGCTACGTGCGGGTGGAGGATCCTGCCCGCGCCGACGTCATCGTCGTGAACACGTGCGCCGTCCGGGAGCACGCCGAGCAGCGCGTCCGCGGCCGGATCGGGCAGCTCCAGCGCCATCGGCGTGCGCGTCCGGACCTGGTGCTGGCCGTGACCGGGTGCATGGCCCAGCGCATCGGGCGGACGCTGCTGGACGACGTCGATGGGGTCGACCTCGTGGCGGGGCCGGACGGCTACCGGGACCTGGCGCGCTGGATCGACGGGATCCGCACGGGCGCGCTCGAGCGCGGACAGGAGCTCCTGGCGCTCGACGAGGAGGAGAACTACGAGGGCGTGGAGGTGCGCCGCGGAGAGGGCGTGAGCGCCTGGATCACGGTCCAGCGCGGATGCGACCACCGCTGCACCTTCTGCATCGTCCCCTACGTTCGCGGGCCCGAGAAGAACCGCGACCCCGAGGAGGTCGTCGGCGAGGCGCGGGCCGCGGCCCGCGAAGGCTACACGGAGGTGACCCTGCTCGGTCAGACCGTGAACTCGTACCGTTACGGGAGCTGGGACTTCGCCCGTCTCCTCCGGGAGGTGGCCGGGGTTCCGGGCCTGCGGCGGGTGCGCTTCACCTCGCCGCACCCGAACGACGTCACGGGGGACCTCCTGGAGGTCATGCGCGAGGAGCCGGCGGTGTGCCGCCAGCTCCACCTGCCGGTCCAGTCGGGCGCCGACCGGATCCTGAAGCGCATGGTCCGGCGCTACACGGCCGGGGAGTTCCTCGAGAAGGTCGACCGGACGCGGGAGGAGGTCCCGGGGATCGCGCTCAGCACGGACGTCATCGTGGGCTTTCCCGGGGAGACCGACGAGGAGTTCGAGGCGACGCTGGAGCTGATGCGGCGGGTGCGCTTCGACGACGCGTACCTCTACCGGTACTCGAAGAGGGACGGGACGCCCGCCACACGCTTTCCCGCGGAGGACTTCGTGCCGGACCCCGTGGCTCAGGAGCGCCTCGAGCGGCTCATCGCGCTCCATCGCGAGATCCAGCGCGAGGTGAACGCCGACGAGGTCGGGCAGGTGCGCGAGGTCCTGGTCGAGGGAGAGGCGCGCTCGCCCGGGGACATCCTGGGCCGGACGGAGACCAACAAGGTCGTGGCCTTCCCGGGGTCGGTGGACGAGAAGGGGAGCTACCTGGACGTGCGCCTCACGGAGACGACGGGGGCGACGTTCCGGGGCGAGCGCGTGGCGTGAAGGGAGCGAGACGGTGAAGACCTGGGTCCGGATCCTGAACTTCGTCGTGGCGGCGGCCGTCGCCGCGGCCTTCGCCCTCGCCAACGGAGGCCAGCGGGTGCGCGTCGAGCTGGGCTTCGTGACGCTCCGCTCCGTGTCCCTCCCCGTCGTGGTGTTCGCGGCCGTGCTCCTGGGCATGCTCGCCGTGCTCCTGGCCGGCCTGCGCGCGGACCTGCGGAACCGCCGCAGGATGGAGCGCGCCCGGCGTCTCTTCGAGCGGGACGAGTGACCGGCTGACCCGGGCCCGGCCCGGCCCCCTCCTCCTCGCCGCCCTGGCCCTCCTGGGCGGCGATCTCCTCGCGCTCCGGCTCACCGGAACGCACGCTCCTCCTCCCGCGTCGCTCCTCCTCCTGGCCGCCCTGGTGGGCCTGGCCGGCTGGTCGGCCCGGGGCCCCGGACGGCCGGGCGCGCCGGGCGGGTCCCTGCGAACCGCGGCCCTCCTGGCCGCCTGCGCGCTCGTGGGGATGGCCGCCGGGGTGGTGGGCGTCCGGGGGGCACGTGCCGACTGCCTGGAACCTCTCGACACGGGCGACGACGTGGTCGCCGCCGGCCGGCTGGTGGCGCCGCTCGCGCGGCCCGACGGGGTGGGCGGCCTCCCCGTGGCGCGGGCCGAGCTCGGGTCCGTCGAGGTGCGGGCGGGGACGCGGAGCTGCCGGGCGGGGCGCCTCCGAGTCTCGATCGCTGCGCGGGCGGCCCGGGACGGGATCCCGGAGGCCGGGCTCCCGGCGGGCTCCCCCGTCAGGGTCTCAGGCGCCTGGTGGCGCGTCCCCGGGAGGAGCCCGTGGCCGCGCCGACCCGAGCGCGTCGGACTCCTCCGGGCGCGGAGCCTCGAGGCGGCCGGGGATCCGAAGGCCGACGCGGCCGGTGTCGTGCCCGGCGCCGCGGCCGGCCGGGCCCGGTCGGGCGGCCGCGGCGCTGCAGGAGAGACCCGGCGGCACCCCCACCTCCCGCTCTCCGCCAGGCTGCGGGCGGCCGCCGTGGGCCGGCTCGAGGCGCGCCTCCCCGGTGACGTGGCGCCCCTGGGGCGGGCCCTGGTCGTGGCCGACCGCTCGGGCCTGGATCCCAGGATCGCGCGGAGCTTCTCGCAGGCGGGGCTCGCGCACCTGCTGGCCATCTCCGGCCTCCACGTCGGGATCCTGGCGGGGGGCGCCGCCGGGCTCCTGGCCCTGGTGGGCGCCGGCCGCCGCCGTCACGCGCTCGCCGCGCTCCTCACCCTGGCGTACGTGGCCGTCCTGGGCTTCCCGCCCGCCGCGCTGCGGGCGGCGGTGCTCGTGTGCGGCTGGGCCCTGGCCCGGACCCGCGGGAGCCCGGTCCGGCTCGGTGAGCTTTTGGGCCTCGCGGCCGGCGCGACGGTCCTCCTGGACCCGCTCGCGCCGCTCGACGCGGGCTTCCAGCTCTCCTTCTGCGGGTTCCTGGGCCTCGGCCTCGGGGCGGCCCTCGGCCGTCGCGGCGTGGCCGCGCTGGCGTCGCGGCGGGGGAGGGCGGCCCGGGCGGCCGCGCGCCTCCGGCGCCTGGCCGTGCCGCTCGCAGCCGGGGTGGGCGCGTTCGCGCTCACCGCGCCGCTGGCGGCGGCGCGCTTCGGGCGGACGGCGCCGATCGCGGTCGTGGCCAACCTGGGCGGCGTGCCGCTGGTCGGGCTGGCGCTGGCGGGGCTGGCCGGGACGCTGGCGCTTCCCGGCCCCGCGGGCGCTCTGGCCGCGGCATCGGCCACGGGAGCGCTCCGGCTCCTGAGCCGCCTCGTCGACGCGCTGGCCGGCGTCCCGTTCGGGCACGCGGAGGTGGCCCCGCCGGGACCGCTCGCCTGGGTCGCGGGCGGCCTCGTTCTCCTCGCTGCCGTCCGGGCCGCGGCCGGAGCCGGGACGGCGGGCTGGAGCCTACCGCTCGCTGCGGGGCTCGCCCTGCACACGGCCGGGCCCGCGCTGTACGCCCTCCGGGCCCGGGGCGGGGAGGCGCTCCTCTGCTCGCTGGACGTGGGGCAGGGTGATGCCGCGGTCCTCCGCACGCGGCGAGGCCACTGGATGGTCTTCGATGCCGGTCCGAGGACGGGGAGCTTCGATGCCGGCCGGAGGGTCCTGGTCCCGTTCCTCCGTGACCGGGGCGCGCGTGGGATCGAGCTCCTGGTGCTCTCCCACCCCCACCTGGACCACCTGGGCGGGGCCGGCGCTCTCCTCGAGACCTTCCCCGTGGCCCGGGTCCTGGACGCGGGAAACCCGCTGGCGAGCCCGGAGTACGCCGGCTTCCTGGAGGAGGTGGCCGAGGAGGGGGCCGCCTGGCTCCCCGCCCGCCCGGGAGAGCGCCTCCGGATGGACGAGGCGCGGATCACCGTGCTGGGGCCGGACCTCGCGAACGAGAGGCGGAGCGAAGGGGCCGTGCGTCCGGACGATGCCGTGGAGGCCAACGAGGCGAGCGTGGCGTTCCGGCTCCGCATCGGAAACTTCGCCTACGTGAACCCCGGCGACGCCTCGTCCGAGGAAGAGGCGTGGCTGCTGGCCCGCTGGCCGGCGGACTCGCTCCAAGCTATCCTCCTCAAGGTGGGGCACCACGGCAGCCGCGGCTCCTCGAGCGATCCGTGGCTCGCGGCCGTGGCGCCCCGCGTGGCGTTCGTCTCCGCCGGCGCCGGGAACCGGTACGGGCATCCCCACGCGGCGGCGCTCGAGCGGCTCCGCCGCGCGGGCACCGGCCGCATCTGGCGCTCGGACCGGGAGGGGACGCTCTGCGTGGCCGTCCGGCCCGACGGCTCCTGGCGCATGCCGGGCGGCCCGTGGCGGCGTGCCGGGACCGGCCTTCCGGGGCCGGATCCCTCGTCGTGACCGGCCGGGCGCCGCGGAGACCGCCCGCCGACCGCCTCGAGCTTCCGACATCCGATCCGCAGCGACCCGACCCGACAAAGGCAGGAGAGTCCCGATGGAGAGGTCCGTCGTCACCCTGAACCGCTTCATCCTGGAGCAGGAGCGTCAGTTCCCGGAGGCCACGGGGGCGTTCTCGAACATGCTGCAGGACCTGACCCTGGCGGCCAAGCTCATCAACCGGGCGGTGCGCCAGGCCGGCCTGGTGGACATCCTGGGCGAGACGGACCGGGAGAACGTCCATGGCGAGCAGGTGAAGAAGCTGGACGAGTACGCGCACGAGGTCATCGTGGCCGCCATGGACCACGGCGGCCACCTGTGCGTCATGGGCTCGGAGGAGTCCGAGGACATCATCCCGATCCCCGGGCGCTTCCCGGTCGGCGAGTACGTGCTCCTGTTCGATCCGCTGGACGGGAGCTCGAACATCGAAGCCAACATCTCGATCGGGACGATCTTCTCGGTGCACCGGCGGGTGAGCGACCCGGCGGCCGGCCGCGACGGGACGCTGGAGGACTGCCTGCAGCCGGGGCTCCGGCAGGTGGCGGCCGGCTACTTCCTGTACGGCTCCTCGACGATCCTGGTCTACAGCACCGGGCGGGGCGTGCACGGCTTCACGCTGGACCCCTCCATCGGCGAGTTCCTCCTCTCCCACCCCGACATCGCGTTCCCCGATCCCGGCCAGAAGGTGTATGCCATCAACGAGGGCTACTTCGGCCGCTGGGACGAGGCGCAGCGCAGCCTGGTGCGGCGCCTGAGGGGGAACGCCGACGGGGAGGACGGAGAGGGCTTCAAGCTCCGCTACGTGGGCTCCCTGGTGGCCGACTTCCACCGGACGCTCCTGTACGGCGGGCTGTTCATGTACCCCTCCGACCGGAAGCACCCGGACGGGAAGCTCCGGCTCCTGTACGAGGCCGACCCGCTGGCCTTCGTGTGCGAGCAGGCGGGAGGCCGGGCCACGAACGGGGAGCGGCGGATCCTCGAGGTTCAGCCGGAGGCGCTCCACCAGCGCACGCCGCTGTTCATCGGGACGCCCGGGTACGTGGACATGGCCATGGAGCACCTGAGCCGGGAGGCGGCGGCGGGCTGAGGCCCGGCGCTCCCCGATGGCGAAGCGCCCCGAGGGCCCAGCCGGGCCTCGGGGCGTTCGTCTCTCGGCCCGTGGACCCGGGGGTCCGAGGGCGCGAGCGCCGCGAGGACGGCCCGCCCTCCCGCCTCCCGGTTCCTCCTAGAAGCGGTAGCGCAGGCCCAGCTGCGCCTGGAACTGGAAGGGCTCGAACCCGACCGGGATCTTGCGGCCGAAGTCGCCGCGCGTCTCGTAGATGACCCGGTTCGTGTTCTGGTCGTAGCCGACCTCCGTGAACAGCTGGTTCTGCTCGAACACGAAGTCGCCGGCGCCGTCCTTCAGGATGCCAGCGCGGCCCAGGCCGTCCAGGACGTTGAACAGGTCCAGGACCACCTCGGCGTGCTGGCTACCCACCGTGGGAATGGCCTGGGCGATCTCCAGGTCCACCCGGTGGAACCAGGGGTTCGTGCAGGCGTTCCGCGGGATGATCTGGCCCACGTGCTGCCGGAGGCAGTCGTTGTTGGCCAGGACCTGCTGGTAGGCCTGCCGGTCCGCCGGCGTGGCGAACTCCACTCCCTGCGGGTTGGCCGGGTCGGGCAGGTAGGGCCGGTCGTTGCCGTCGTCCCCGTCACCGTTGATGTCCCCGACCACGGAGGGTGTGAACGGGTTGCCCGACTGCGCCCGGTAGATGAGGCCGATCCGGGTGTGGGTGGGCAGGTTGAACCGGGCGTTCATCACGAACACGTGCCGGCGCTGGAAGTCCGACGGACCCCAGGTCCCGTCGAACCTGTCGCCGTAGCTCCCCAGGGTGTTCGGGTTGCCGGCCGTGGGTGTCCCCGTGAAGCCCTCGCTCTCCGTGCAGCAGAAGAACGAGGAATTGTCGTACGCCAGGTTCAGGGTGTAGTTGGCGGCCACGCGCAGCCAGTCGGTCGGCGCGCCGTTGACGTCCAGCTTCACGTTCCACGCCCTGAACTTGCCAGACTTGGTCTCGTAGAAGAGCCGGTCGACCGTGGTGTTCACGCCGCGCTGCGTGTTGTCGGCGGCGTCCTGGCTGCTCATGAGGTCGGCGAAGTCGGTCTGGCTCACGTGCACCGGGCGGCCGTCGGCGGTCGTGAACACCGGGCCGCGCAGGTTGAGGTCCTGGACGGTGAAGTTGTTCGTCGTGTTGGAGAAGATGCCCTCGACGCCCGCCTTCCAGCGCTCGCCGATCCGCTGTTCGTAGCCCAGGTTGGCCTTCCAGGTCTCGGGCTGCTCCATGTTCCTGTCCCAGACCGTGATCTGGGGCGCGCCCACGATCCCCAGCCCGAACTCGCCGTTCGGGAACTGCACGCCCGGGAAGTTGCACTGCGAGGGGATCGCGTCGGGCGAGGTCATGCTCCGGTAGTCGGTGATGTCGGGAACCGCCGAGCCGATGCAGATCACCGACAGCAGCGGGTTCGGCGTCTTGCTGAGCACGTTTCCGTTCAGGACGGTGGGCACGCGCCCGTAGAACAGGCCGACGCCGCCCCGGATCACGTGCCGCTGGTCGCCCGTCACGTCGTACGTGAACGAGGCCCGCGGTCCCCAGTTGTCGGTGTCCCGGGGCTCGTTCGTCGTACTCTGCCCGAACTGGTCACGGACGATGGAGCGGAAGTTCGGGTCGGCGAGCCCGGTGCCCGGGTTGTCGAAGTTCGTGTAGTCGTAGCGGAGGCCCAGCGTGAGCAGGAGGTTCTGGGTGGCCTGCCACGAGTCCTGCACGTAGCCGGACCACTCGCCCGTGTCGAACTCCGCGAAGGGAGCCTGTGGATTCGTCAGGGAGGGCACCAGGCGGAAAAAGAAGCCCGGGTCCTGGTCCTGGAAGTCCTGCAGGTTGTCGAAGGTGAAGAACCCGTTCCCGTTCAGCCAGAACAGGTTCTCCGTGTGGGTCAGGACGTCGTCCGTCCCGATCTTCAGCGTGTGGTCGCCCAGGTGCCAGGTGAGGTTGTCGGTGAACTGGAGCTTCCGCTCCTTGAGGTCGTTCCGGAACAGGATCCCGAAGAACGCGCCCCCGTACGTGAGCTGTCCCGTGCCTCCGCTGTCGGTCGGGATCCCGCTCACCTGGATGCTCGGCAGGTAGCTGTTCGCCGGCCGCGGCCGGTTCTCCCACGAGTACTGGAAGCGGAACGTGTTGTAGAGGTCGCTCCCGAGCGTGGAGTTCAGCTCCGCCACGGCCGAGACGTTGTTGTCCTGGAAATTCCCACCGACCGTCTTGGCCTCGGTGCCGCTGGGGCTGATCCGGTCGTTGGGGCTGTCGAAGTTGGCGTAGTTGGCCCTCACCGTGAGCCGGTGGTTCTCTCCCAGCTTCCAGTCCACCCGGCCGAACAGGTTGACCTCGTTGTCGGACGCGGTGAACTGCCCGATGTTGCCGTCGACCTGGCCCGGGTCGAACCCGTACGTGTTCACCAGGATGTCCCGGAACTGGCTGATCCCGGCCTGCGTGAAGCCCGAGCGGTCCGGGGTGAGAGCGAAGACCGGCTGGTTCTGCCGCTGGATGTCGCCCGACAGGAAGAAGTGGGCCCTGTCCTTCACGATCGGGCCCGACAGGCTGCCGCCGAACTGGAAGGACTGGAAGTCGGCCGGCGGCGACCCGTTGAAGTTGTCCACCGTGAGGCTCTTGTCCCGGAAGAACAGGAACGCGTCCCCGTGGACCTCGTTCGTCCCGGACTTGGTGACCGCGTTCACCACGCCGCCGCTGAACTTGCCGTACTCGACGTCGTAGCCGTTGGTGACGAGTTGGAACTCCTTGATCGACTCGAGCGAGAAGGTGAAGGGCATCCGCGAGGAGCCCCGGTTCTCGCCGAAGAACGCGTTGTTGGCGTCGGCGCCGTCGATCTGGATGTTCGTGCCGGAGGTGCGGGCGCCGCCGATCGAGAACTGGCCGCCCGTCCCGACGCCCGGCTGCGGGCTCACCAGTCCCGAGAGGTTGATGAAGTCCGTGAAGTCCCGGCCGGAGGTGGGGAGCTCGCTGATCTGCTGCTCCGAGACCTGGTCCACGACCCCGCTCTGTGTGACGTCGATGGAGGTCGGGCCGCCCACCGACACCGCGATCTCCTCCGCGGAGATGGGCTGCAGCGTGAGGTTCACGGTCGTGCGCTCGCCCAGGGTGACCTGGACCGGCCCCTCCCGGGCCGTCGGCCGCGGCGGGAGCTCCGCCCTGACCGTGTACCGGCCCGGCTGCAGGAGGCCGACCACGTAACGGCCTTTCGGGTCGGTGAGGGCTCGCTGCGTGGTCCCCCGTGAGATGCTCGTGACCGTGACGGCCACGTTGGCCAGGGGCGTACCGTCCGCGTCCCGCACCACGCCCGCGACCGATCCTGTCGTCACGCCCTGCTGGGCGTGGAGGCCGGCGGGCGCCAGGGCCAGAAGGGCGGCCGCGAGGAGTCCCGCGGCGGGCCGGAGGCGGCTTCGTAGGCTGTGGAACAGGGAGCTTACCGCAGTTTTCGACATCCCGTCACTCTCCGGGTCAGGGTGTGAGCTCGTATGGATGGGCGCGGCGCACATCCGGGCCGAGCCCCGTCGAACCCGTCCGGCGGCCACCGCGGACAGCGAGGTGGACACGCGCCGTCGGGTTTCCGACACGGCGGCGCGGCGGTCCTGGTAGAGACAGCCGATGCTATGGAGGCCCAGGCGGGCGCGCAACCGCACGGGGCCACGCCGCGAGCCGGGCGCCAATCGACAGAAAAGACTGTAGGGACACGTGTTGGGAGGGACGGCCCCTGGAGGCTCAGGGCAACCAGGGCCGAAGGAGGTCGGGGTCGTCGACGCCGACGGTTTTCGCGATCTGGGGCCCGACCGCGGCCAGCAGAACCTCCCTCTCCCGATGGTGGAGGAAGGCGCTCCGGAAGCCGTTCAGGACCATCACGCCGATCTCCTCCAGCGTGAAGTCCATGTGCCGCCAGGCGCGCACGTACTCCTCGGTCACGGTGGTGCCGCTCATGAGCCGATTGTCCGTGTTCAGGCTGACCACGAGTCCGCGGTCGAAGTATCGCCGCACCGGGTGGCTGGGGAAGTCCTCGACCACCCGGGTCTGGACGTTGCTCGTGAGGCAGATCTCGAGCGGGACCCGGTGGTCGGCCACGTAGCGCTCGAGCTCGGGGTCCTCGAACAGGCGGGTCCCGTGCCCGATCCTGTGGGCGCCGCAGTAGTGGAGCGCCTGGTGGATGGATTCGGGGCCGTACGCCTCGCCGGCGTGGATGGTGGCGTTGCAGTTGGCGTTGAGGACCGTGTAGAAGGCGTTCCGGTGCTTCTTGGCCGGGTAATTGTACTCGGCTCCGGCCAGGTCGAACCCGACCACGCCCTTCTCCTTGTAGGCCACCGTGAGGTCGGCCAGGTCCCGGGAGACGTCCGGCTCCATGTTCCGGATCCCGCACAGGATGAGGCGCGACTCGATCCCAAGCTCCTCCCGCGCCCGCTCCAGGCCGCGCAGCGGGGCCTCCACGGCCTCGGGCAGCGGGAGCCCCTCGCGCGTGAGGAGGATGGGCGAGTAGCGGATCTCCATGTACCGGACGTTTTCGGCGGCCGCGTCCTCGCACAGCTCCCGGGCGATCCGCTCGAGCGCATCGGCGTGCTGCATGACCGACAGCGTCAGCTCGAATCGCGCCAGGTAGTCCTCCAGGTTCCGCGCGTCGCGGACGTGGAGATAGTCGCCGAGCTCGTCCAGGTCCCGGGTCGGGAGCTCCACGCCGTGCTCGTCCGCCAGGTCCAGGAGGGTGCCGGGCCGCAGGGACCCGTCCAGGTGGACGTGGAGGTCCGTCTTGGGCAGGGACCGAACGGCCTCCCGGACCGCGGCCTCTTCCCCCCCGGCGTCCCGCCGCCGGACGTCGCCCCCGCCCGGCGTCCCCCCGGTCCCGCTATCGGCCCCGGTCCCGCCGCTCACGGCGTCCCGCCCGCCACCCTGCAGGCCTCGGCCGCGGCGCTTCCGGCGGGGGCCCAGCGGTCGGCCTCGGGCGCGTGGACCGGTCCCGAGAAGCCGCGGAGGTAGCGGACGAGCGCGTCCAGGTCCACGATCCCGGTGGAGGTCGTCGAGCGCGCGTCCTCCAGCATGGAGAAGCCCGCCCCGCCCGTGGCCATGAAGTTGTTCGCGGTGAGCGAGTAGACCGAGTCGGGCCGCACCGGTCCGTGGCCGTCCAGGACGATGGACCGGATGCGCCGGCCGTCGGGCGCGTCGGGGGCGTAACACACGGTGATCCCGCTCACGTGCGCGTGGGGCCCGTCCGCCTCCAGCGCGTGCTCGAGGGCGCGCCGCAGCGTGCGGCCGGTGACCCGCATCCTCACCAGCGTGTTCCCGAACGGCTGGAGCTGGAACAGGTCCCCGTAGGTCACCCGGCCCGCCGGGAGGCTGCGCCGGATCCCGCCGTTGTTCATGATGGCCACCTGCGTGCCGGTCGCGTCGCGCTGGGCGTCCGCGATGAGGTCGCCGAGCCCGTACTCGGCGTCGCGTCCCGCCTTCCGGAGAGGCTCGGCCAGGGTGGCCACGGGCTGCTTCACCCGCTCCGCGACCTGCGCCTCGTACCGGTCCACCAGGGCTCCCACCGCGGAGTCGGGCGTCACCGAGTCCGGCCACGCCGTCCGTACGCCCGGGAGCTCGGCCGCCACCGAGTCGGGCCCGACCCGCGTGAGCCGCGCCTCCCCCAGGGCGGTGGCGTTCGACCACGACTGCACGACGGGCCGGCCGCGGATCCGGGTGCGGATGAGGCTGTGGGTGTGCCCGGTGATCGCGTAGTCCCAGCGCGAGGTGGTGGCGCGGAGCGCGTCGATCGCCTCCCCGTGGCAGCTTCCGGTCCCGTGCCGGTCGCAGAAGCCGCCCGCGTGCAGGAGGACGACCACGAAGTCCGCCCCCTTCGCGTGCATCTCCGGGACGTAGAGGTCGATGGCGGCCGACAGGCTCCGGAACTCGAGGTCCGAGACGTGGGCCGGCATCGTGGTCTCGGGTGTGGAGCGCGTCGTCACTCCCACCACGCCGATCCGGACGCCGCCGCGCTCCACCATCGTCCACGGCCGCACCCACGTGGGGTGCCGGTCGGTCCCCTGCACGTAGATGTTGGCGCCCAGGAACGGGAAGCCCGCCTGCCGGATCCGGGCCCGCAGCGTGTCCACGCCCCAGTCGAACTCGTGGTTCCCGACGGCCGCCGCGTCGTAGCCCATGCGGTCGAAGACCGCGATGGTGGAGCGGCCGTTCAGGAGGTTCGAGATCGGGGTCCCCTGCATCACGTCGCCGGCGCTGAACCGGAAGGCGGGGCAGGGGGTCGCCGCCTCCGCGCTGTCGAAGTACGCGGCGACCACCGCGGCGCCTCCCACCTCCCGGCCGCCCAGGGCCGAGGGTGTCGAGGGGAGGAGGTGTCCGTGGGTGTCGTTGGTCGAGAGGACGAGCGCGCAGGTCGGGGCCGCGGACCGCCCCGCGGCGGCGGGGGGCGCGGGCGCCGGAGGTCCGGTCCCGGCGCCGGCCAGGACCAGGGAGAGCAGCAGGCTCAGCACGCGCAGCTGTCCATCTCGTAGCCGGCCTCCCGGTCCAGGAGGGGCGCCTTGTAGTCGCCCGTCCAGCAGGCCTCGCAGAAGGGGCCGAAGCCCTCGACGGCCGAGCGCATGCCCTCCAGGGAGAGGTAGCCCAGCGAGTCGACGCCCAGGTGCTCGCCGATCTCCTCCACGGTCTTCGTCGCCCCGATCAGCTCCGCCCGCGTCGGCATGTCGATCCCGTAGTAGCAGGGGTAGCGGATGGGAGGCGAGGCGATGCGGAAGTGGATCTTCTTCGCGCCCGCCTCGCGGAGGAGGGAGACGAGGCCCCGGCTGGTCGTGCCGCGCACCAGGGAGTCGTCCACGATGACCACGCGCCGCCCCTCGATCAGCTCGCGCACCGGGTTGTACTTCACGCGGACCTTGAAGTCGCGCCCCGACTGCGTCGGGTGGATGAAGGTCCGGCCCACGTAGTGGTTCCGGATGAGCGCCAGCTCGAAGGGGAGCCCGGATTCCTCCGAGTAGCCCAGGGCCGCGGAGTTGGACGAGTCGGGGACGGCGAAGACGCAGTCGGCCTCGACCGGGTGCTCGCGGGCCAGCTGCCGGCCGAAGGCGCGGCGGGCCCGGTCCACGCTGCAGCCCCAGATGCGCGAGTCCGGGCGCGCGAAGTAGACCAGCTCGAACAGGCACGGCGCCGGCTCGGCGGGCGGCAGCGGCCGCATCTTCTCCACCGTGCCGTTCCGGATGCGGAGGACCTCGCCGGGCTCGAGGTCCCGCACGTAGTCGGCGCCGATGATGTCCAGGGCGCACGTCTCGGAGGCGATGATCGCCGCGCCCTCCATGCGCCCCAGGACCAGCGGCCGGAAGCCCCTCGGGTCCCGTGCCGCGTACAGGGTGTCCCCGACGCTGAGGACGAGCGAGAACGCTCCCTGGATCTGGGAGAGCGCATCGTCCACCTGCGCGATCTCCGAGTCCCGCCGGGAGCGGGCGATGAGGTGGATCACGACCTCCGAGTCGCTGTCGGTCTGGAAGATCGCGCCCTCGGAGGTGAGCCGGTCCCGCAGCTCGTGCTGGTTGGTGAGGTTGCCGTTGTGGGCCAGGGCCAGCGAGCCGTGCCGGTAGTCCACGAGGACGGGCTGGGCGTTCCGGAGCTCCGAGCTGCCCGAGGTCGAGTATCGCACGTGGCCCAGCGCGGTCCGGCCTCGCAGGCGGGCCATCGCGTCGTCGTCGAAGACGTCGCTCACCAGGCCCATGCCCTTGTGGGAGCGGGCCTGGCCCTCCTCGTCGATGGCCACGATGCCGGCCGATTCCTGCCCACGGTGCTGGAGGGCGTAGAGCCCCATGAACACGAGGCCGGGGGCTTCCTGGGCGCCGCTAACGGCGAACACCCCGCACTCGTCCCTCGGCTTGTCGTCGTCGTGGATCGGAAGTGGTCTGCTCACGTTTCCCTCGGCCCCGTGGCTCGTCTCCAGCCCTTCCTACACCCGACGCCCCTCCCGCGGTCGGGCGGGAGCCGCGCCCCGGTCCTCACGTCGTGAGGCCGGCCTCGTGCTCCATGCGCCGGGGCAGGGCGGCATCGTACGTGGCCGCCAGCTCCCCGGCGCTCGCGGTCACCGTGAGACCGCCGGCCCGGAGGCGAAACGCGCCGCCCGGCTCGCCCACCGTGCCGATGCGGCGGACCGGGAGGCTCCGGCGTCCCACCAGCTCCTCGAGCGGCCCGGCGTCCTCCGGACGGCAGCTGAGGACGACACGCGACTGGCTCTCCCCGAAGAGGAGCGCGCCGGCCGAGACGCCCTCCCCGTCCAGCTCGGCCTCGAGCCCCACCGGACCTCCCTCGGCCAGGATCGCGCACTCCGCCAGGGCCACGGCCGCGCCCCCGTCGGAGACGTCGTGGGCGGAGCGGAGGAGGCCCTCGCGCCCCGCCGCGATCAGGAGCTCGACCAGGCGGGCCGCCTCCTCGAGGTCGAGGGCGGGTGGCTCCCCGGCCACCTTGCCGCGCACCCGCGCCAGGAACTCGGTGGCCCCGAGCTCCTCCCGCGTCCTCCCCACCAGGAGCACCACGTCCCCGGGCGAGCGGAAGGCGGAGGGGACCCGGGCCGTCACGTCCCCGAGGACCCCGACCATGCCGATCACCGGCGTGGGGTAGATCGGACCCGCGGGCGTCTCGTTGTACAGCGAGACGTTCCCGCCGGTGACCGGCGTCCCCAGCGCCCGGCACGCCTCGCCGATCCCGGCCACCGCCTCGCGGAGCTGGTGGTAGACGGCCGGCCTGGTGGGGTTCCCGAAGTTGAGGCAGTTGGTGATGGCCAGCGGCCGGGCCCCCGAGCACGCCAGGTTCCGCGCCGCCTCGGCCACCGCGATCGCGGCGCCCCGCCGCGGCGCGAGCTGCACGTAGCGCCCGTTCCCGTCCACGGTGGCCGCGATCCCCCGGCCCGTGTCGGCCAGCCGGAGGATGGCCGCGTCGGCGCCGGGCCGGACCACCGTGTTCGTCCCCACCGTCGTGTCGTACTGCTCCCAGATCCAGCGCTTGGAGGCCACCGAGGGCGAGTCGAGGAGGGCCAGGAGCGCCTCGCGCGCCTCTCCGTCCGAGCCCAGCCGGCCCTCCTCCGAGGTGTCCACGCCCCGGCGGCGCGCCGTCTCCTCGCTCTCCTCCGCCTCGTACGTGCAGGTCGGCGGCTCCCCGACCAGCGGGCGGAGCGGGATCTCGGCCACGACCTCCTGGCCGTCCCGGACCCGGAAGATCCCGTCCCCGGTGACGCGGCCGATGACCGCGGCGCCGAGCTCCCAGCGCGAGAGGACCTCGCGGACGTCGTCCTCCCGGCCCGGCTCGACGACCACGAGCATGCGCTCCTGCGACTCCGAGAGGAGGATCTCGTAGGGCGTCATCCCGGTCTCGCGGACGG
>Ga0209918_1000333_pt1 | contig 33134 bp, 29 predicted proteins | sample SalPonD_shore_MG_FD_185712 | JGI IMG/M metagenome (GOLD analysis project Ga0209918, IMG submission 185712) | Salt pond soil microbial communities from South San Francisco under conditions of wetland restoration - Salt Pond MetaG... | ecosystem: Environmental > Aquatic > Marine > Intertidal zone... | reverse complement strand
CCCCGCCGTACTCTTTGGCCATCACTGTCGTGATCGCTGCCGTCAGGGTCGTCTTCCCGTGGTCCACGTGTCCGATCGTTCCTATGTTTACGTGTGGCTTATTTCGCTGATATGTCTCTTTTGCCATGAGTAAATGGATTTACAATTAAATGTTCAGAATCACATCACAATATTTAATAATGTTAACACTGCAAGAGCCGTTAGTCGGATTTGAACCGACGACCCCTTCCTTACCATGGAAGTGCTCTACCCCTGAGCTATAACGGCTTGAGTGCAAATTCCCAAATGGGACGGAGCGGGCGACCGGACTCGAACCGGCAACATTCACCTTGGAAGGGTGACGCTCTACCAATTGAGCTACGCCCGCTAGTAATCACAAATAGCGGACTCCAAACCTCAAAATCATTTCTTCAAATGAGGCTGGCCGCTTGTAGTTTGCGAGTTAGCCTATGTGGGGGGAGAAGGATTCGAACCTTCGAAGTCTCACGACAACAGATTTACAGTCTGCCCCAGTTGGCCACTTTGGTATCCCCCCGCTAAGAGAATCAGTATGTCAAAAAAATAAAATTCCGTTAGGAAATATTTTGCCTGAGCCAGCGGCCGGATTCGAACCGACGACCGGCTGTTTACAAGACAGCTGCTCTACCCCTGAGCTACGCTGGCAAAAATCAATAAAACCAATCAAATTCAGCCAGAATTTGTCAGAGCTAAGCGTCGGGTTCTAACCACAGCCTCCCGACAAATGCCGAGTTTATTGTACAACTGCTCCAAGCCATAAAAACAGGCTGTTTGATGGTTCATTTAATTGCTTCATTTTTGTTAATAATACCACCATTCCAGCCTCTAGCCGAAAGACCCGAAAACTAAGCACAGTTTTTATCTTTGTCAACACAGAACCATCATTAAAATTATTTTCTTTTCTATTACCTAAAAACGTATCAAACCGAGCTTCGTTTTCTAAAATAATGGATTCCGACTTTGATTATAATAAATAATGCGATAGCAGCGAGAATAATTTTCCCATAAATCGAAAGATAATCGCCAATTAGTCGCCAATTCTCGTGCACCACCCATCCAAATCCAATTAAAATCCCATTCCATAAAATGGAACTTATAAAGGAACATATTACCGTTGGCATTAGCCGGGTATGGCTCAAGCCTGCCGTCAACGAAATTACAGATCGGGTACCTGCCAAAAATCTATTGGCTAATACTATTCCCAATCCCCAGCGTTGCATCCACTGACGTACTTTATTTAGATATTTTAGTGGGATAAACCGCAATAACCACAATCGCTTGGGGTTCGCCTCGATTTGCGTACCCCAGCGACTGCCAATCCAATACATACTCATAAAACCAATGACCGATGCGATCGTCGTTAGCAGTAATACCGGTACGAATCCAATAATTGATTCGGCAGCCAAATACCCCCCAAATGCCACTAGCAAATCTCCCGGTATCGGGGGTACTACATTTTCGGTATAAGCAATTAAAAAAAACACCAAATAAATACTTGCCGGGGGCAGGGTATTAACTAGCTGAACAATCTCGTTTGTAAATTGCTCAATCATAACTCCTCTTGCAATACTAATGCCACCGCTCGTGCAGAAATTCCTTTACCCCTCCCTTCGAATCCCATGCCTTCTGAGGTTGTAGCTTTCACCGAAACCTGATCGACTTCAACATTTAGATCGTTGGCTATCCGCTTACGTATCTCGAGAACAAAAGGGGCAATTTTAGGTCTCTCAGCTACGATCGTCGCATCAACATTATTTACAACAAATCCTTTATTCATGATTATCCCAACAACCTCTCTAAGCAACACACGACTATCCATACCCTTAAATGCCGGGTCTGAATCAGGAAAATGCTGACCTATATCACCAAGAGCACATGCACCAAGCAGGGCATCTGCTATAGCATGAAGTAATACATCCGCATCTGAATGGCCGGCCAATCCTTTTTCAAAGGGTATTTCTACGCCGCCCAAAATGAGGGTCCACCCAGCCTCTAAACGATGAACATCGTAGCCATAACCAATGCGCATGTTAATTTTCCTGTTTAATTAATAATTGTGCCAATCTTAAATCTAATGGATAAGTGATTTTAAAATTGGATCTGTCTCCTTCTACCATCTTGACTCTTGCCCCTAATCGTTCTACCAGGGAAGCATCATCCGTTCCGAGAAAATTATCCCGGCTAGCCTTTTCATAAGCTTCTATAAGAAGTTCTCGACGAAATATCTGCGGCGTCTGGGTCTGCCATAAATACTTGCGGGAGGGCGTCGCCTGAATATACCGATTATCGTCCACCCGTTTAATGGTATCCTTCACTGGTACTCCGAGAACGGCACCTCCTGCTTTTGTAGATGCTCGACAACATTTTTGAATATGTTCAATCTTAACAAAAGGTCGAACAGCATCATGCACCATCACTAAATCAACCATATCTATTTCTTTCAAAGCCTTGTGTATAGAGTGCTGGCGTTCCTCACCGCCAATCACACAAGTCGTCGATATATCCGTATTTTGGGGCACAACCTCCTCCAGAATGAGCCGGGTTTTATCCAGATACTCTTGAGACGTTGCCACTAATATTTGCCGAAGCCCATTCAGCGGTAAGAAACGACGGATAGTATGCGCCAACACGGCCTGACCCGATAACGTAATAAATGGTTTGGAGATTTCTTTATTTAATCGACTCCCTGAACCAGCTGCCGGAACAATGAGTGCTTTGGTAACCACGATTACAGGATCAGCATTGCATCCCCAAAGGCAAAGAAGCGATAATCATTTTCTTTTGCCTCTTCATAAGCCTCCATCAGAAAATCATAACCTGCAAAAGCAGCTCCCAACATCAACATCGTTGACTCTGGGCGGTGGAAATTTGTAATCACCCCTTCAGTTATTTTAAAATCATAAGGAGGAAAGATAAATTTGTCGGTCCACCCGGTACCGGGCTTAGAAATACCGCTCGCAGTAATACTGGTTTCTATAGTTCGCACAGAAGTGGTACCACAAGCTACCACCTTTCTATCTTTACTAGCAAGAGCCTCATTTATCTTCTTAGACGTTTCCTCGGAAATATAATAATTCTCGGAGTCTGTGCGATGCTTTGTCAAATCTTCTACCTCGCATGGACGGAAAGTTCCCCAGCCTATGTGCATTGTGATGGGCAGCAATTCTACTCCTTTGTCCTCTAATTTCTCGACCAGCTCTTCCGTAAAATGCATAGCCGCGAAGGGGGCAGCCACTGAACCACGTTCTTTAGCAAATATGCTTTGATATTGTTCTTTATCCTCTTCTCTTGGTTCTCGCTCAATATATGGGGGCAATGGCATTTCGCCGATATTATCCAAAATCTGGTACAACTCTTCGTTCGTCCCCTCAAACAAAAACCGGATAGTTCGTCCACGTGAAGTCGTATTATCGATAACTTCCGCCATCAGATTGGGTCCAAAATACAATTTATTACCAATACGGATCTTTCTGGCGGGTTCTACAAGAACATCCCACAACATATTTTCCGGCACCAATTCCCGAAGCAAAAATACTTCTATATCGGCATCTGTTTTCTCTTTTTTACCTTTCAAACGGGCCGGAAACACCTTCGTGTTATTATAAACAAGGACATCCCCTTCATTAAGATATTTATGTATATCAGAAAATTTTTCATGAGTTATCGACTTTTCTTCTCGATCAAGAACCATTAATTTTGCGGCATCGCGCGGCTGAACAGGTTCTTCAGGAACATTAAAATCATCGATATCAAATTTAAAATCGGTAAGTTTCATTATCGAATTTCAGCCTTTTATTTAATTTTATTAAACTGTATTTTATTTAGATTCAAAGCGTTCCAAATATACTCTATTTTAGTCCGCAGGACAAGTTTCATTATTGAACAACGGAGGTGTGCCAGAGTGGTCGAATGGGGCGGTCTCGAAAACCGTTGAACCGTTTTCGGTTCCGGGGGTTCGAATCCCTCCACCTCCGCTCTTCTTCGCGCAAGGCTTCAAAGAGTAAGCTCAATTAAATCAAATGTAACAAATGCCGAAGGAAATCATTTTAGATTTTCCGGGATTAGTATCTTAAGAAGATACCAGGCAATTCTAATAAAGCAACAACCGTTTTATTGAATCTCTCTCTTAAAAATCTTTATTGTAGCTTTATACTTTATTATACTTTATTTGTGTATAAAACGTTATATTTGTTCTTGGAAGAATAATTAATTTTTGGAACCGACTATGAAAAAAGTCCCAATCCTTTCGATCTTAAGTTTGTGTCTATTGCTAACTTTTGGGTTTAGCAACACGTCTCACGCACAACTGCGTAAGAATCAAGGCAATCCCTCTGATTTAATGGGGCCTGTAGTCAAAAAAAATCAAGCTGATCGAAGTAAAGGTGCTAATCTGGGTAATTTATTTAATATGACCATGGATCATTCCTATTCGATGATGTTCTCCAGTTTTGGTGGTCAGTTTCAAAACTTAAATATTTATACGAATACGATGCATTTTTACTTCTCTCCCAAACTAAAGGGCAGAGTAGATTTGTCTGTTCTGCATTCTCCATTTGGGAACAGTTTTATGTCAAATGGTAATAATAAAGGAATGGATGCTCAATTTTTGATTCGGAATGCTGAGTTAGATTACCAGATCAGTGATAAAAGCAGCATCAGTATTCAATTTCAGCAGTTACCAAGTTATGGTTATGGGATGAGGAGTCCATGGTCTGGCAGCTTTTATCGCGGTCCCTTCAGTTCTCCCTTCCAAGATCGTAATTTTTGAATGACGCTTACATAATTAATGACTTCAAGGAATAGTGAGACTAACAATTCTTTTGCATTAAATGCAGTTATTGGCTTTCTCAGCCTATTACTTGTACTTCTGTTATTCGGCTTATTTACCCGTATTATCTATCCCAGGATCCAAAACAAACGAGTCGAAAAAAATCCTAACCTCATTGGTAAAGTAATCCAGTTAGAAGTTCTGAATGGATGCGGCGTCCCGGGACTTGCAAATGAATTTACTTCAACATTAAGAAAAAATGGTTTTGATGTAGTAGAAACGGGCAATTTTAAAAATTTTGACATGCAAAACACTGTGGTTATCGCCCGAACGCATAATGATGAAAATGCACTTCGAGTTGCAAATGCACTTGGCATAAAACCTAAAAACGTTTTTGTAGAAGCATCTGACGATTTTTACCTAGATGCAACCGTTGTCATTGGCTCCGACTATAAATCTCTCAAACTTAACTAATACTATATGAGCAATACTTCTCCACAGGCAGATCAACAATTCGTCAGTGTCAATAATACCAAAACGGCTGATTCTGATAAACTATTGAATGTTATCACTGATGCCCTGCTGGATAAAAAAGCCGAAGACATTACCATACTCGATGTTCACGAGCTTACTACCCTGGCTGATAAATTTGTTATCTGCCATGCTAATACTGATGTGCAGATTAAAGCGATCGCAAATAATGTCAACAAAGCAACTGAAGAAAAGCTTAAGGAAAAAGCATGGAAAGAAGAAGGACGAGAAAGCCGGCGTTGGGTTATTCTGGATTATGTAAATGTGGTAGTACATATTTTCAAAAAAGAATTGCGCGAATATTATTCCCTGGAACGCATGTGGAACGATGCACCCATACAAAAGATCGAAGATGATAATTAGGACAGTGAAAATTCTGTATTCACTACTCCCCATACTAATTATTGCTGCCGGCTGCGCTTCTTCATCACAAAATGATAATAAGCATCAAGCATATTCCAATCTTGTAAAACTCGAAAAGCCGGGCAATACCCCTCATCAACCGTCAAAAGTATATGTTGATTCGGTAAAACAAATTAATATCGATAATAGGGTCGCTTTATTAATTAGTGGTACATTCCCTGACGGTTGTACCAAACTCCAGGACGTTTCCCATTTTGTGAGAAATGATTCATTGCATTTAGCACTTACATCCTGGCGCAATCCCGAGATGATGTGTACGCAGGCCCTTTCTCCTTTCTCTTATATTTACGATAAGATCACTAAAGAAGAACTCTCAAACCATTCTGAAATATTTATTAAAAGCACTGCCTACAAGCTTTAGTTAATATGCCTAAAAAAGTACTGATCACAGAACCAATAGTTTCATCCGTCATCGACAAATTAGAGCAATTCTATGAAGTTGATGTGGGAGAGCGCGATACCTATAACGAGGAAGAGACCCTGATCGAAGATATTCCCGAATATGATGCCATCCTTCCCATGCTTTCGAACCCCATCACCAAAAAAGTGATTGAGGCCGGAAAGAATTTGAAAATCATAGCCAATCACGCGGTCGGGTACAATAATATCGATTTAGAGGCTGCCCGGAAACATAATGTATATGTGGCTAACACTCCCGGCGTGCTAACGGAATCGTGTGCGGAATTTACGATGGGACTTCTGATTGCCGTAGCCCGACATTTTGTTGAGGCTCAGCGATATTTGCTGGATGGACAGTTTAAAAGCTGGGAACCTTTGGGATTTCTTGGCAAAGAACTGAAAGAAAGTTCATTGGGTATTGTGGGGATGGGCCGTATAGGTCAGGCAGTAGCCCGCCGAGCACAAGTTTTTGGAATGGATATCATCTATCATAACCGAAGTAGGGTTTCAAAAGATATTGAAAATGAGCTTAATGCCGAATATGTGGATAAAATAGAAGATCTGGCCACCCGTTCTGATGTTCTCACCTTGCATTGCCCGTTAACGGAAGAAACACACCACCTGATAGACACTGATATTATATCACTAATGCCTGATGACGCCATATTACTCAACACCTCGCGTGGGCCAGTCGTGGATGAAGCAGCTTTGGCGAATGCATTACATGAAGAAAAAATAGGGGGAGCTGGTATCGACGTCTTTGAATATGAGCCAGAAGTTCATCCTAAACTTAAGACCGCTCCAAATTGTCTTTTAACTCCTCACATGGCTAGTGCAACCTACAAAACCCGTGAAGCTATTGGTATGCTGGCAGCCGAGGCAATCATTGGAATTCTGGAAGATAAACCAAAATCTGATCTCCCCAACTTGATTCAGGCTTAATTTCGATTCATATTCATGTATTCAGAGAATTTATTTACTGCTCATGAACAATTTCCTGGAAACCAATCGTCTCCATCAATTACTTGGTTGGACTTTATTGGGATTATTTCTAGCCTTACTTGCACTCGAAGGCTGGCGTTACGGTGTTAAGCCATCAAAGGTCAATAATGAGCAAGTAATGGAAAAAAGCCTTTCAAGGGCTTCCAATTTCTTTCTGTCTAAACAGCAAGAGGTTCTTACCCACTCCAGGGATCTTGCTGCTACACTCAAACCTCTCCTTATTCAAAAACAATCTTCTGATTACCTTTATCGGACATTAAATAAATATCCGGAATTTTGGAGCAGTTCTTTATATCGTGGAAATCATCCTGTTGCCTGGAATAATTTCGCACTCGATAATGATAAAAAACCATCAGTTTCTCAGCAGAAAGCAAGAATAACAGTCAAGAAGAACGATAATGTTATCTACTGGGAAAGTCACGTCCCTTTTACAATCCAGGATAGTTCACGAACTATTTCATATGATTTATATACCAATTATCGAATTGAGCAAAAGAACCCGCTGCCTATTGGTGACCGAAGCGAATTTAACCTCTTTAATTCGCAAGAATTATCAACGGCATATCCTCTCAGTTTTAGCATCTTTAGTACACCATCAAAAGGAATCGTCAAATCAAAGCCTCTGCTAAATTTACAAGGCGATTCTGTAGGAGTTGTGTATGCCACATCAGATGAATTCAAACAGGCCCAGGCTCAGTGGGCCCAAAACACACGATTCTGGCGATCCGTTTACGTACTCACTTGCTTTATTATCCTGATATTTTTGCTCTATTGGTCCGTCGATCAAATGTCGCTATGGCGGGCCCTTGTTCTCCAGCTTTTGTTCATAGCCATTGGTTGGGAAATATTTGTGTACACAAATATGCTTTCAGACTGGATTCTGGCATTCTCAGGATCCTCAGATAAAGAATGGGTTAATACGGTTGTAAATCTTTCTTCGGCCAATATTAACGCCTTTTTTGCCCTTCTGGCTTCGATTACAATAGCACGCAAAGTCAATCTCTATAGACTTAAAATTAAGGCGGATTGGTACCTGAGCTCTATCGGGCTTGCCACTTTTGGAGGCATTATCAATGCATTTATAATTCCCACAGCCTTAAACCTGATCTACCACTCGGCAACAGCCAGTAAAGTTGCCCTGATGGATTTACGCATATTCCCAGACTGGGGCACTATCGTTTTATATTTGGCTATTGGAACAGCAATTCTTTCCCTGGGTATAATTCTAACAACGATTAATCGTCTTCTTTTTCGTATAACGAAAGAACATTTCAAAGTATCGGCTTCGGTGCTGGCTACATCATTTGTCATTTCTCTGTTCATATCCCGGAGCTTTTTCCCAAATCAGCCCACCCTAAACTGGATCTTCTTCTCCAGTCTCATCAGCTTTGCTTTTATCCTAGGAATTAGCCTGAGCTTCTCGCGTCGGATTACATTATTTACAGAAATGTCTCCTTTGCGGAGCATAGTCTTGGGTAGTCTAATTATATCCTTGGTAAGCATCCCTATTTTATATCATGCCACCATCGATCATACAGACAAAGAACTTTGGGATAATGCAGTAAAATATTCCCGGGAAGAAGATCCTTTCGCCGAACAACTCACCAAGAAACTACTGACAAATCTTGAAAAAAAATTCCAGGATATATCCGCAAGTGATTTAACCGATAATCAATCTACATTACAAGCCCAATTCACCCAGACCATACAGAGCTTCCTTACCCCGGAATGGAATACCTACTCTTTTGATTTGCAACTGGTTAACCTCTCGGGCAAACTGGTTGCCGACTATTCCACCGATCTTAACTCTCCAAATTGGGTAGATATTTATAACATCCACACCCTGCAAGCTGTTACGGAAATCCAACAGATAACAAAATCGACAATTCGTCCGATTGTTCAGCGTCCCCAACTTATCAATCAACAAGACTATCGGACATTCTACAGAGGATGGATTCCGATTTTCGGCAAGTCGGACAATTCACCAGTTGCCTGGATCCTGTGTTCCATTTATCAGGAACGCCCTGAGTTTAACAAACCGATCCGAGCCGTTATGGCTTCGCTCACTTATAACGACTGGAGTACGCCCTACCTAATGCAGAAATTTCAGGATGAGAAATTAATCAGTTCTGTACAACAAGGTTTTGCTGGTTATTTTCCCAAATATCGCACTCTTGGGAATGATAAATTGCAGGCCCTGCAAGAAGATTCGCTGCTCTACATCAACGAGAAATTCCCGGAATATTCTTACCGCACCCTGCTTTGGAGAACAGCACCCGAAAAGACCATAAAAGTTAGTACCACACTTCCCGATTATAGAGCTATACTATTCTCCTTCTTCCGGTTCAGTTTTACTTTACTTTTAGTGGGATGTGCTATTGCCCTTTTAGGTAAGATAATAACAGGCGGCAAACTACAATTCTTAGGAGAAAAAAAGCGCTTCCAGGATCGTATTTTAGATAGTTTCCTGCTAGCAACATTAATCTTCTTAGCATTTTTGATAGCCACTTCTCATTATGCCATCAAAAAGCAAAACCAGGATATCGTCCGGCAGGAATTAGTCAGCAAACTCAAAACTCTGACCGACGCTGTAGAATCAAACAAGACTATCCGTCAGAATCTCAATGCAGGCACTTCCTTTTCGCTGGATTCACTCACTACCCCCTTAAATGCGGATGCCACTTTTTACGCCGGACGCACGGTTACCGAGACAACGACGCCCCAGATTTACCAGCAGCATTTACTACCCTCAGCACTGCCCTTTAAAATCTATGAACAACTTTTTGTACACCGCCAGCAGGATGCTTATACCACGGTTAAACTGGCAGGACAATCACTGCTTATCGGCTATCGATCTATTTTGAATCCCCAAAACCGTCCTATTGCAACTATTGCCATTCCTACTTTCCTGGAATCCCCAAAATACGACCAGCAACTGTTGGAAACCACAAGCTATCTAATTCTCATTTACCTGTTTGTCTTTAGCCTGTTCATTTTAGGATCCACTTTTATCTCACGCCAGCTTACCCGTCCGTTAGTGTATATTCAGCGGGGCCTTAATAAGATTTCATCGGGGAATCTGGATACTACAATCCCGGTAACCAGCGATGATGAAATCGGCAATCTGGCCCGCGCCTATAACCGGATGGTCTTTCGATTGAAGAAATTGCAAAAAGAACTAGCCAAAGCCGAACGGGAAGCGGCCTGGAAAGAGATGGCTCAACAAGTGGCCCACGAAATTAAAAATCCGTTGACACCAATGAAGCTGAATGTTCAACATTTGGAGCGACAGCTTAAAAGTGAGGATCAGGATCCTGAAGAACTGAAAAAACGGGTAAAAAAAATTACAGATAATCTTATTGAGCAAATTCAAACTTTAAATAACATAGCTTCAGACTTTTCGAAGTTTTCTCAACCAGTAGATGAAGAGTTTGAGAAAGTTAATCTTACATCTATTCTGTCGTCTGTTACTGATCTTTATCAGCACGACGAAAAGGTAAAAGTACAGTTTCAGTCACAAAACGGTTCGGTTCATGTGCAGGGTCTGTCCGATGAGCTTCAAAGAGTATTTATCAACCTGGTGAAAAATGCCTACGAAGCCATGTCGGACGATGGCGGGGAGATAAACCTGCGGCTTTATCAGAAACAGCAAAACGTATTTGTGGAAGTGGAGGATAACGGTACCGGGATTTCTGAAGAAAATCGGCCTAACATTTTTGTGCCTAATTTCTCAACCAAATCAAGCGGAACCGGCCTTGGATTAGCAATCTGTAAAAAAATTATTGAAGCCCACGAAGGCAGCATCAGTTTTGCATCCGTAGAAGGCGAAGGCACCACCTTTGTGATTAAGTTGCCAAGTACGAACTGATTAACATTAATGCATTAGTTATTGACTTGCAGGAAAGCACATTTGCTAGCTATAACCTAGGGCAATCGATTAACGTGAATTCGAGATAAGAATTTAATCCACAATAGACCAAATGTGCTTTTTAGAAGAGTGTAATAAGTCATCCCCCTGGCCCCTCTTCGTTTGCACAACTTGCGCGGGTTATTGATTATGGGCACGAGGGAGACTTTGGGGGAGCACTTTTTGGGATGGCTCTTATCTTTACCCCCAATTCCCAGCAGATCACAGGAACTTATGGTTAGAGCCACTATTATTAGCATAAAAACTCTCTTGGAATTCATATTTATATCACTTTTCCCAAACTGATTACATCAATTCTTACGCATCCCATTTCATAAAGTAATCTCCTGAAATAAATCAATAATGTCCAAGAAAATTCAAAACCCCGCATGTCCCAGCGGCCGGATGGGAATCACAAATGAATTACTTCCTGTCTTTTGCCCCACAGTTTTTGTACCATTAGCGCTTCCCAAAAAGTTAGTTAAACACCGTGCTCTCGTACCTGAAATCCGAAAAATATAACCTGCGCAAAGAGGCCGGCATCACTCTCAAGATCGGCCTGCCCGTGATCATCGCACAGCTGCTGCAGATGTCGATGAACTTTGTGGATACGGTGATGGCGGGCAATCTTTCGGCTGATGCGCTGGCAGCAGTAGCTGTGGGCGGTGCCGTATTTATCCCTTTTCTGATGCTGGAAGCAGGCATCCTGATGGCCATCACTCCCATTGTGGCCCAGCTTGTCGGCGCCCGGAATTTCCAGGAAATCGGATCCAACGTCCGACAAGGGCTCTGGCTCAGTCTCATCCTTTCCATCCCGGTTTTCTTCCTGATTCGCAACCTCGAATTTGTCATGCACTTCATGGACGTCACTCCGTCGATCATTCCCGTGGCCCAGGGCTACCTGGATGCGATCTCGTGGGGAATCTTCGGCGTCTGTGGATATATGGCGTTGCGCTTTTTCAATGAAGGAATGTCGGTTACACGGCCTGCCATGTACTTCGCATTACTGGGCGTTTGTGTAAATATTCCGGCCAACTACGTTTTTATGTACGGGAAACTGGGGCTACCCAAACTGGGGGCGGTAGGCTGTGGCTATGCCTCGGCCATCGTTGGTTATGTCATGTTTTTGGGGATGCTGATCTTTACCATGAGACACAAACCATACGGGCGATTCGAAATCTTCTCCCGATTCCGCATGCCGGAGTGGCATTATTTTAAAGAAATCCTGCATGTAGGCATCCCCATCGGACTTAGTTCCACGATGGAAGTAACCATGTTTGCCTTAGTCAGTCTGCTGATGGGATCAATCGGAGCAGTAGCCGTTGCAGGTCACCAGATCGCGATCAACTTTTCAGCCATGACGTTTATGGTGCCCTTTGGGTTATCCACCGCCGTTACCACACGCGTGGGCAATGCCATTGGCAAAGGTTCCATGCACGAGGCGCGCCGGCGCGGATATGTGGGGATTGGACTGGCGGCTCTCTTTATGAGTACTACAGCCCTGCTCATATATCTTTTCCCGGATCTTATCACCAGCATGTACACGCAAGATGCAGAAGTGAAATCCGTGGCGATCAGCTTGTTATATATGGCCGCTATCTTCCAGATCTCCGATGGCCTGCAAGTTAGTGGCTACGGCGCTCTGCGTGGACTTAAGGATACCAAAGTCCCGATGCTCGTCAATTTTATTGCCTACTGGATGATCGGCTTGCCCCTCGGCTATTACCTGGGCATTGCCCGTGGTATTGGTCCGCAAGGGTTGTGGATGGGACTCATCGCCGGGCTCACGACTGCTGCTATTCTGCACAATATCCGCTTTTACCTGAAGACGAAAGATAGAATTGAGACATGAGTAGTGAGACATGAGTAGTGAGTCTTGAGTAGTGGGTAGTGAGTGATGAGTCCACGCTCACGACTCATCACCCATAACTCACGACTTTCATTGGCATTTCGGAATTTTTACCGTGAAATTGGGGTATAATTGTATAAGCCATCCCAATCAAATCAGCAATTCATGCCAGCTTATATTCAAAATATTGCCACAATGGTCCCAGAGCAGTCATACGAGCAACAGTTCCTGCGCGACCGCATGAAGGAATACGTTACCAATGAAGAGAAAGTCCAGCGCATTATTCATCGGATCTATTCAAATTCCGGTATTGAAAAGCGTCATACGGTAATCCACGATTTTAATAACAATGGCGATCCGCGATTCTTCTTCCAAAAGGATGGATCGATGACCATGCCATCTACCGGTGAACGAAATTCGTTATATACAGAAAAAGCCAAGAAGCTTTTTGTGGATACGGCTCGCAAAACGATTGAGGATAATCCCAATATAAAGACCCGGGATATAACCCATGTGATTACGGTATCATGCACCGGATTCTTTGCTCCCGAACCCGGTTTCGAAATTATTAAAAAGCTGGGACTTTCACCTACTACTCAACGCTTTCATCTGGGATTTATGGGCTGCTTTGCGGCCTTTCCGGCCATGAAAATGGCCAAAGCTTTTTGTGAATCACAACCTGATGCTACCGTTTTGGTTGTATGTTTGGAGCTGTGCAGCATTCACCTGCAAAACTCGCAGCTTACCGACAATCTGATTTCGGCCTCGGTCTTTGCCGATGGCGCTGCGGGAATGATCGTTAGAAATCAAAAACCTTCATCAATCCCCGGCTTCCAGCTATCCCATTTTTCGACTACCATTGCCAAGCAAAGCGAAAAAGATATGGCCTGGACGATCGGTGATACCGGCTTTGAGATGGTGCTTTCTACCTACGTTCCGGATATTATCGAATCAAATCTAGGAGAGGCCATTTTTCCGTTGTTAAATAATTACACCATAGAATCCCAACAAATTAAACATTGGGCCATCCATCCCGGCGGACGTGCGATCCTGGACAAAGTGCAGCAAAGCTTTTCGCTGCAGGATGATCAATTGACATCCTCCCGAAAAGTGCTTGCCGATTATGGAAATATGAGCAGCGCCACTATTCTTTTTGTATTGGCTGATTTACTTCAACGTCCGGCGGATTCAGATGAGGAATCGGTCTTGGCGATGGCTTTTGGACCCGGGCTAACTATTGAAAGTGGACTTTTCAAAAAAATACAACACTGATTTATGCCGATAATCCTATCTCAGCGAAATACTTCGGCCACTGAACGCATGGATGATCCCAATTGTAGCTTGGCTGAACTGGAAAATACTTACAGGCATTTCAGTACGCTTAACAGCTTAATATCAGGTTGGCGCACGATATACAGACAAGAAATACGTCCCCAAATGAACCCTGACAACTCAAATTCTCTGCTTGATATCGGATTTGGAGGCGGCGACATCCCTATAAAATTAGCAGGCTGGGCTTCGATGGATGGATTCAATCTCAAAATTACCGCTATTGACCCAGATCCAAGAGCATTCAATTTTGTTCAAAACCGGCAACGGCAACCCAATATTGAATTCCTGCAATGCGAGGTAGATGAGCTAGATTCATCCCAAAATAAATACGATTTTGTGATTTCAAACCACTTGCTCCATCATTTGGAGCAACACCAACTGCCGCAACTCCTTAAAACAGCCCGCGAGCTAAGTAGAAAATCAGTAATTTTCAATGATATCTGTCGCAGCGATTGGGGATATCTGCTCTTCAATTTGTTATCTCGCCCCCTTTTTCGGAGCTCTTTTATTACCGAAGACGGGCTCACTTCTATAAAAAGAAGTTATACTCTGGACGAGCTTGCAGAATCGGTCCCGGAAAACTGGATCGTAGAACCCCTTTTCCCCTTTCGACTGCTGTTAAAATATCATCATGAGTAATAGCTCAGACACATATCAGGTTGTCATTGTTGGCGGCGGCCCAGTGGGACTTTTCCTGGGAATATGCCTTGAAAAAGCTGGCATTCCCGTGATTATCCTTGAAGAGCGGAATAAAATTCGTAGCGGCTCCCGATCACTGGGCATTCACCCAGTGTCGCTGGAACTGTTTCAAGAAGTTGGAATTGCACATAATTTCGTTGAAGCGGGAATTAAAATTTTCAAGGGACATGCGTTTGCCAATGAGCAAAAATTGGGCACGATTTCCTTCGGAGATTGTCCCAAGCCTTATAATTTTATCCTGGCTCTACCTCAGAAGCAGACCGAACATATTTTGGAAAAATCAGCCCAAAACCTAAGTTCTGTCCTTCTGCGACGTGGGGCTAAAGTTACAGGCATCAATCAAAAGGATGAGCATATTGAGGTTAGTTATTTATCTGATGGCAAATCCAACACTATAGAAGCCTCTTTTCTTGTGGGATGTGACGGCAAAGACAGCTTCGTGCGCCGACGGTCAGGCATATCATTTGAAGGTAGCAATTACCCCGATACTTATATCATGGGCGACTTCTCGGATAATACCTCGTTGGGATCTGATGCCGCTATTTTCCTGTGTGATGATGGAGTCATCGAATCTTTTCCATTGCAAGGGAATCGGCGTCGGTGGGTCGTCAAAACTTCGCACTATCTTTCTGAAGTTAAACGAAAGGATATTGAAAGGCGGGTTGACAGGCGTATTGGCCATAATCTCGAAGAGACCAACCAATTTATGCTTAGCAGTTTTGGCGTGCAGAAATTTGTTGCTCGGCCAATGGTCAATAATCGTATCATCGTGGCCGGAGATGCTGCCCATGTGGTAAGTCCTATCGGCGGACAAGGTATGAACCTGGGCTGGCTGGGGGCCTGGGATCTGGCTCAGTGCATGATTCAAATTTTTGATCAGCAAAAATCGCCAGCCAAAATACTGGAGGAATTTGAGAACCGCCGGCAAAAAGCTGCGCGAAATGCAATACGGCGAGCAGAAGTAAATATGCGCCTGGGAAGGAAAACCCGACTTACGTTACTCCGCAACAGCCTCATCTATTTAATGCTGCATACGCCCCTTTCTAAGGTAATGGGCAGAATCTATACGATGCGTGGACTTGAGAAATGGATTTTCTGAATGGTTATTTTTTAAACCGTATCAAAAAACTTGCCCCTTTGCCCTGTTTGATATCCACCGTTGCCTCCAAACGACGAAGTAATACATTAATCAGCCAACTGCCAATCGATCCTGAATCCTCAAAACTAAAATCTTTATCAATACCAGCTCCATCATCCGATACCGTTAAATTAACATAGTCGCTGTCGGTCTGTCTTAACTTGATAAATATATGACCGCCCCCCGGCTTATTTTTAAACGCATGCTTATAAGCATTTACCAGCAATTCGTTGATCAGCAAGCCACAGCTCATGGCACGTTCCGTATCAATATGAACAGGCTCCGTTTCCATTTTAATAGCCACTTTTTTAGCCGGATCAGACAGCGTTTCAGCAATCTTCCCAGCCAGTTGCCTTAGGTAAGCGCTCATATCGATATAATGAGTTAATCCCGAGTTATGGAGAAGATCATGGACCTCAGTCATCGATTCAATACGAGAGCAGGTTGATTCAAGCACATGTTTTGCATGGGGATCTTCAACCTCATTACACTCCATTTCAATTAAAGCGGTCAATGTTGAAAGATTATTCTTTATCCGGTGATGAACTTCACGCAGCATCAACTCCTTGTCATCAAGCTCTTGCTGCAATCCTTCGATTTCCTGAGTCCGCTCAATAGCAGCGGCAACATGATCGGCAAGTGCTTCAAAAATATTGATATCCCGATTCGAAAAATCTTCATTATCAAAACGATTGATGGCCTGCAAAACCCCCAATACATTTTTGTCTTTTTTGAATAAGGGTGTGCAGATAATATTTCGTGTAGTAAATTCGTCTGAGAGTTCTCCACCAAAATTTTCATCGTGCTCAATATCATTGGAGTAATAAGTTTTCTTATGTTCAATTACCCAGCCAGAAATACCTATCCCCTTCTCTAATCGCTTCCCTTGAATCTCACTTCGCACCGGGCCTGTTGGCATGCTCACAATTAATTCACCGGTAGATTCATCAATAAGCATCAATGAACTAGCCTCGACATTCATCACATTTTGAATAACATCCAAACTCTCTTTGAGCACGCCCTGTAGCTCAACCGCACGATTTAAACTAGTGATATTTTTTAACAGCAGCTGCAAACTATCTCCAGCCACATTGTCCACTACTCGTTTATTCAGTTGTTTTTCTTTTTTTGATTGCATAGTTACCCCGAAAAAAGCGATCCAAGAACCTCTAATGATATTTAGTTAGATTATCTATTTAATATTTTTTAGGGAAATTTAAAAGCTTGCTTAATAATTATAGATATTTGGGTGCAAATAGATTAGGTATGCTCAAAATGTTCAAGCCGTTCCTTTGAAAATTCTGCAGAGATTTTATGAAGGAATGGTTTTTAAGAGGGCTTTGAAAAACCGGGGAACTTTGGTCAAAGTCAAAGCCTGAATGATTTCAAAACCGCAGCGTATTAGCAATACGTGAGAATTATGAAAATGCAGAATTTGGACAAAAGCACGGTTTTGCAAATTCCTCTTTTAAACGAAGCTACAAATAAAAAAGGCCCGACCTCCAAAAGATCGAGCCTTTAATTTTAAGATTAGTTCCGGGTTGATTAGTTTTGGCTTTCCTTTTCAGCCCGATGATACTCACGCAATACATAATGGAGGATTCCACCATTTCGATAGTAATCGATTTCGACCGGGGTATCTATTCGGCAGACAGCTTCAAAAGAAACGGTTGATCCGTCCTCCTTTGTAGCTTCAACCGGAACCAGTTGCCGGGGCTTTAAATCATCTGATACCTGAATGTCAAAGACTTCTGAGCCATCGAGTCCCAGCGTATCGGCAGATTCGCCATCCTTAAATTGCAATGGCAGCACGCCCATTCCTACCAGGTTCGAACGGTGAATGCGCTCGTACGATTTAGCAATCACTGCCTGAACTCCCAGCAAGATGGTACCCTTAGCAGCCCAGTCGCGAGATGATCCTGTACCGTACTGCTTTCCTGCAAGTGCAATTAAAGGTGTATCGTCTTCCTTATAACGCATCGCAGCATCATAGACTGTGGTTTCTTCATCATCCGGGAAGTACCGGGTATAACCACCTTCTTTACCGGGAGCCAACTGGTTTTTAAACCGAACATTAGCAAACGTTCCACGAGTCATTACCCGGTCGTTTCCACGACGAGATCCGTAGGAGTTGAAATCTTTCTCTTCAACTCCATGCTCAATCAGGTATTTCCCTGCAGGACTGTTTTTCTTAATATTACCAGCCGGGGAAATATGGTCGGTAGTGATAGAATCTCCAACTTTTACTAATGCACGAGCACCATTGATTGGTTTAATCGGCTCGGGCTCCTCTCCCATATCCATAAAAAACGGAGGTTCTTGAATGTAGGTAGAATCTTCCTTCCATTCATAAAGCTCGCCACCGCCAACAGGAATTTCATCCCATTCCTCTGATTTGAAGATATCGCCATATTGTTTATTGAACAGCTCCGGACGAATGGCACTGTCCAGATGTTCAGCAATCTCATCAGACGTGGGCCAGATATCCCTCAGGTAAATATCGTTGCCATCTTTGTCTTTGCCAACGGGCTCGTGCTCAAGATCGATATCAACCGTACCGGCCAGTGCATAAGCTACAACCAGTGGCGGAGAAGCCAGGTAATTGGCTTTTACATAAGGATGAATACGACCTTCGAAATTACGGTTTCCGGAAAGTACACCGGCTACAATCAGATCGCCCTCCTTAACTGCCGTTTCAACCGGCTGAGGCAGCGGACCCGAGTTACCAATGCAAGTTGTGCACCCATAACCTACCAGGTTGAAGCCCAGCTTGTCGAGATAACTCGTAAGACCAGCTTCCTCCAGATAATCTGTTACAACGCGTGAACCCGGTGCCAGGGAGGTCTTTACATATGGAGGAACCTGGAGACCTTTCTCGAAAGCCTTCTTCGCAATAATTCCGGCGCCCAGCATCACACTTGGGTTCGAGGTGTTGGTGCAAGATGTGATCGCAGCAATGACAACATCACCATGCTTCATCTCTACTTCCTGACCATTTTTATAGGTTGCCTTATTTGCCAACTCTTCCTGAGCCAAATCAAAGCCCATCGTCGGATCATCGCTGGTCAGGCTATTTTCGAAAGTTGACTTCATATTAGGTAGCGTAATGCGATCATGCGGTAGCTTTGGACCGGCCAGAGATGTTTCCACATCGCCCAAGTCCAGTTCCAGCGTATCGGTAAATTCAGGATCGGGCGTATCATCCGTTCGGAAAAGTCCCTGCTCTTTCATATACCGCTCAACCATCTCTACGTGCTCTTCATCGCGACCGGTGCGACGCATGTAACGCATCGACTCACTATCCATGGGGAAAAATCCCATCGTGGCACCGTATTCTGGAGACATGTTGGCAATTGTAGCACGGTCGGGCAGGCTCATGTTGCTAAGCCCATCGCCATAAAATTCAACGAACTTGCCAACGACACCATGCCGGCGCAGCATCTGGGTAACAGTCAGCGTCAGGTCCGTAGCAGTAATGCCTTCGCGGAGCTTTCCAGTTAGCTTCATACCAACCACTTCGGGAACCAACATATAAATAGGCTGTCCCAGCATGGCCGCTTCGGCTTCGATACCACCAACGCCCCAGCCGAGAATGCCGAGGCCGTTAATCATAGTAGTATGCGAATCGGTTCCTACCAGCGTATCAGGATAGACAACCGTCGTGCCATCATCCTCAGTACGGCTAAAAGCACCTTTGGCCAAATATTCGAGATTCACCTGGTGAACGATTCCCCGTCCCGGAGGCACTACCCTAAAATCATCAAAAGCTTTTTGGCCCCATTTCAAAAATTCATACCGCTCGCGATTACGCTCGAACTCTCTTTCCACATTATGCATAAAAGCGAATTCCTGACCGAACTCATCTACCTGTACCGAGTGGTCGATTACCAGATCCACCGGCACTTGCGGATTAATGGATGTCGGACTTCCGCCCATACGATCCATCGCCGAACGGAGCGCAGCAAGATCTACTACAGCAGGCACGCCGGTAAAATCCTGCAGTACCACACGCGAGGGTTTATAAGGAATTTCCCCTTCAGGATTTTTGGCATTATAATTTGCCAGAGTTGTGATATCATCCTCCGTAAACACATAATCATCATGCTCTCTCAGCACAGACTCCAGCAAAATACGAATAGTGAAAGGGAGTTTACTTATGTTACCATATCCCAGTTCTTCCAATTTTTTCAAACTATACATGTGGGCTTTCCCCGCCCCTGTATCAAACTGGGTCTTTGTTTCCAGAAATTTATTTTTATTGCTCATCAGTTCTTGATTATCAGGTTAAAACTACATTTTAAAAAATCTATGCGTCTTTTTTTTCTGTTTGGAAGTTACAACTATTTTTATAGAATATCTTGTTATCCGTCGCTAAAAAGAGTAAAAAGGCTAAGCTGTAATCGATCTAAAAAAGGAGGAAAACGCTATAGGCTATAGCAAGAAAATTTTAGCAATCTTACCGTTGCAAATGGATTTAAATAAGCCTATTTTGCGGGACTTCATGCAAAAGCAATTTTAAACAAGTTTTAACCGTGGATACGAACAGTTACAAGACCTACTCACCGAAAGCGAGTGATATTGATAAGAAATGGGTTCTTGTCGATGCCGAAGATCAACCTCTCGGCCGGGTAGCGACTACAGTAGCTACTTACCTGAGAGGTAAGCATAAACCCGAGTTTGCCCCACATATGGATATGGGTGATAATGTTGTTGTAATCAATGCCAGCAAGGTAAAACTTACTGGTAACAAGTTGCAGCAAAAGAAGTATTTCCGTTATTCCGGATATCCCGGCGGCGAACGATTTACAACCGCCGAAGATATGCTGGATGACAAACCCGAATTCCTTATTGAGAATGCTGTTAAGGGAATGCTGCCAAAGAACAAGCTGGGCAATAAGCTTATGACAAACCTGCGCGTTTATGCTGGTCCGGTACATAAACAAGAAGCACAACAACCTGAAAAAATCGATTTATTATAACGCATGGCACAGAAAAATTTCATCGGAAGAAGAAAGACTTCTACTGCGCGATTATATATTCAGCCAGGATCGGGTGAATTTACGATAAACAAACGATCTCTGGATGACTATTTCTGTACACAAGCCCACCGTAACGTTGCTACCTTACCATTGGAAGTGACCGATTCGAATGGTCAGTTCGATATTAAGGTAACCGTTCGCGGCGGCGGTACTACTGGTCAGTCTGGTGCTATCCAACACGCACTGGCTCGCGCTCTTGATGATCATAATGAAGAGTGGCACGATGTTTTAAAAGCACATGACCTGCTTACCCGTGACGATCGTATGGTCGAACGCAAGAAGTACGGACAGCCCGGAGCTCGCAAGAAGTTCCAGTTCTCCAAGCGTTAATATATCGCGCGACTACACTTTCTTTTTCCAAGCAACATTCACTTTAATCACACATATGCAAAGACTCAGTGCGCCGAGTGTTCCGACTCCGATCGGGATTAGCGCCGGGGACGACCTGCATAGAGGCCTAACTCAAAAACAAATCAATTATGCCTACTACACCTGATCTAGAAGAACTATTGAAATCCGGTGCCCATTTTGGTCACCTTACCCGCCGATGGAATCCCAAAATGAAGGAATTTATCTTCATGGAACGGAACGGGATTCATATCATCGACCTCAAAAAGACCCAGAAGTTTTTCCAGGAAGCGCTGGACGAAGTTACCAAACTGGCACGCGCCGGAAAGACGATCCTTTTTGTTGGTACAAAGAAACAAGCACAAGATATTGTTAAAACCGAAGCCGTACGATGCGGGATGCCTTATGTAACTCATCGTTGGCTGGGCGGCATGCTTACCAACTTTACTACCGTTAAGAAAAGTATCTCCCGTATGGAGGAGATAGACCGCATGAGTAAGGATGGTACCTTCGAAGAACTTACCAAAAAAGAAGCCCTGATGCTTGACCGTGAGCGGGAAAAATTAGAGCAAACGCTCGGTGGCATTGCCAATATGGGACATCTACCCGGTGCTATCTTTGTCGTTGATACTATTAAGGAACACATCGCTGTTAATGAAGCCGTAAAACTTCATCTTCCCATTATAGCTATGGTCGATACAAACAGTGATCCCGATATTCCGGATTACATTGTGCCTTGCAACGACGATTCGGCACGCTCTATTCAGCTTATTACTTCTAGAATTGCTGATGCTATTATTGAAGGTAATGCCGAGCGGGAGGCTCAAAACGAAGAAGAGCTGCTTGAACAAGCAGCCGAAGAAGCCAAGAAAGCTAAAGAAGAAGTTAAGACAAAGACAAAAGCTACCGGCAAACGTCGTTCTCGTCGCAAGAAAAAAGACGAAAACGAATCTTCAGACGAAGAAGAGTGAGCAACTCCCTGATCATTTTAAGTAAAACAACAATTTAAACAGCGTAACTCGAAAATGAGTATTTCTGCAAAAGACGTAAAAGAACTACGCGAACAGACCGGGGCCGGCATGATGGACTGCAAGAAGGCCCTTGAAGAATCTGATGGCGATTTCGATAAAGCTATTGAAATCCTTCGCAAAAAAGGTCAAAAACTTTCAGAAAAAAGAGCCGACCGAGAAGCGAACCAGGGACTTATTGTTACTCGTGTAAGTGACGATGGAACCAAGGCAGCAGCTTTGGAAATCAATTGCGAAACTGACTTTGTTGCCCGTAACGAAGATTTCCAAAAACGAGCCGAACAATTTCTTGATCTTGTTTTTGAAAAAGAAATCGAATCCGTTGATGAACTGCTGAAGACAGAACTTGATGGACTGACGGTAGCTGATCACTTGAAAGATATGGTTGGCAAGATTGGTGAAAAGATTAAAATCAATCGCGTTATCCTTGTAAAATCCAATGGAGAATTTATCTCCTATATCCATCCTGGAAACCAGTTGGGAGTACTTGTCGAATTTGAAGATAAAATCGACGATGAGGATATCGGAAAAGATGTAGCCATGCAGGTCGCTGCCATGAAACCTCTGGCTGTAACCCGCGAAGGTGTTGATAGTTCGGTAGTTGAGCAGGAACTTGATATTGCCAAAGAACAACTTTTGAATGAAGGTAAGACCGAAGAAATCGCTGAGAAAGCGGCCCAGGGGAAACTTCGACGATTTTTTGAAGAACGCGTGCTTCTGGAACAAAAATTCGTCAAAGACAATAGTATTTCCGTAAAAGAGTATCTACAAAAGAACGATGCTCCTTTGGTGAAGTCGTTTCATCGGCTTCAGCTTGGGGAAGATTCCTAAGCCAAATATTTTGCAAAAAAAGGCTACCAATTCGGTAGCCTTTTTTTTATGCTTAAGAGATTCCAAAACAGATTTTTCTGGCAGTACATTAATTGGCAATTCAATTTTAACGGTGAAAAAAGTGGCAAGCAAATACCATCGTATTTTACTTAAACTTAGTGGCGAAGCACTTCTTGGAGAACAAGGTCATGGTATCGATGGCGATATTCTAACCCAATATGCCGAAGAGATTAAATCTATCCATGATGAAGGGTTTGAAGTTTCGGTTGTTATTGGCGGAGGTAACATCTTCCGGGGCGTAAAAGGGGCAACCGAAGGGATGGATCGCGTTCAGGGTGATTATATGGGAATGCTCGCTACCATGATTAATAGTATGGCAATGCAGGATGCTCTTGAACGCATGGGGGTGCATACCCGGCTAATGTCTGCCATACGCATGGAAGAAATTGCCGAGCCATACATCCGTCGCCGTGCTATCCGTCATCTTGAAAAGGGCCGGGTGGTCATCTTTGGCGCTGGAACCGGCAACCCATACTTCACAACCGACACCGCTGCTTCGTTACGAGCTATCGAAGTCGAGGCTGATGTTATTCTTAAAGGGACCCGCGTTGATGGAATTTTTGATTCGGATCCGGAAAAAAATCCTGATGCCGAAAAGTTTGAAACAATCAACGGTGATGAAGTACTCGATCGCAGGCTTTCAATAATGGATTTAACGGCCTTTACCTTATGTCGTGAAAATGAAACACCGATCATCGTCTTTAATATGAATAAGGTTGGGAATCTTAAAAAAGTACTGCTGGGAGATTCTTCAATAGGTTCAAGAGTAGTTTGGGATGATACAGAGATTTCTTAAATTCATTCCTGACTCGATATTTATTACTTTAAAATGACTATTAATTAGTTTAGGGATTATGATTCCATCAGAGCTACAAACCATTATTAAAAAGACCGATAAAAAAATGGACGATGCTGTTGTTCATTTTAAAAAAGAACTCTCACACGTCCGAGCCGGTAAGGCTCAACCGGCTATTTTAGACGGAATTAAGGTAGATTATTATGGCTCTCAAACGCCGTTAAATCAGCTGGCCAATGTCAGTGCTCCTGAAGCCCGTCTATTGACAGTTCAACCATATGATAAATCGGCCCTGGAAGATATTGAAAAAGCCATTATGGCAGCGGGACTCGGCCTAAATCCTAATAATGACGGAAATATTATTCGTATTCCGCTCCCCATTCCTTCAGAGGAACGACGTAAGGAACTAGTGAAACATGTCAAGGAACTTGCAGAAGAGGCACGTATTTCTATCCGTAATAGCCGTAGGGATTCTAATGATGAAATTAAAAAATCTGTAAAAGAGGATTCGCTTCCCGAAGATTCTCTTTTTGAGGCAGAAGAAAAGGTGCAGGAATTAACCGACCTACACACGGATAAGGTTGACAAGCTTTTGGAAAAAAAAGAAGAAGAAATAATGACGGTCTAAGGCGTGTTACAGGTTGCATATTTCAGGTTTACAGCTTACTGCCTTAAACAAAGAAATTGCATCTTATCATTAATAACAGCGCGATCAGTATCGGGATGACTCTTCTTAAGAAAACTCTTTGGAATTTAACATACTCAGACGTTCAGAATATTTACTCAAATTTAAACATTGAGTTAATCATCAATCCAATATGCGCAATATACGAGTCAAAAACTTGTAACTTGTAACCTGCAACCCGTAAATGTATATATCTGAACTTGAGCTTCAGGGATTTAAGAGCTTTGCCTACAAAACAAGTGTTTCTTTTGATAAGGGTATCACCGCTATCGTAGGTCCTAATGGTTGTGGAAAATCAAACATTGTTGATTCACTACGCTGGGTTCTTGGAGAACAGCGCCCTACCCTGCTGCGATCTTCGAGCATGTCGAATGTTATCTTTAATGGGACAGCCAAGAAGAACGCTTTGGGAATGGCCGAAGTCTCTCTGACTTTTATAAACAATAAGGGCCTGCTGCCTACCGAATATAATGAGGTTACCATTAGCCGGAGGCTGTACCGCTCCGGTGAAAGCGAATACCTTATCAACGGAACGACCTGCCGCCTTAAGGATATTACCGAGCTGTTTATGGATACCGGGATGAGTTCGGATGCCTACTCAGTAATCGAACTTAAGATGGTCGAGGAAATCCTGAATGACACCAATAATGACCGTCGTCGTCTTTTTGAAGAAGCAGCCGGGGTAACACGGTATAAAGAAAAGCGAAAGAAGACCTTTCGTAAGCTCGAGGAGACGCAAAAAGATCTCCAACGCGTGGAAGATATTTTGGTGGAGGTTCGCAAGAAAACAAAATCCCTCGAAAAGCAGGCCGAAAAAGCTCAAAAAGCTAAGAAGTACAAAAAAGAGCTCGAACATCTCGACAAAGCGCTCAACAAGCACGAATACGTAAAGGTTAAGGAAGAGCTGGAACCGCTCGAGGAACGCATAGATAATGCGGATAAAGAGAAGAAGGAAATTCTTTCTAAGGCAGAACAGCTCGAACAGAATGAGGAAGAAGCTCGTAAGGCGTTAAACGAAAAAGAACGGAAACAATCGGAAGCGCAGCGGCGGGTTAGTCAACTTCATTCCAAAATCCGCGATACCGAAACCAAACTGGAAATAACCCGTGAAAAAATAAGCAATGAGGAAGGGGTTATTGAACAGTACACTAAAGATATTGAACAGAGCGAACAGGATCTGAAGGACTTACGTGAAGTTTTTGAACAGAGCCAAAACAAACTGGAGTCGTTTGATGAAGACCTGACCAAAGCCGAAAAGAATCTTAAAGATTCCAAAGAGCGATATTCTGAAATCCAGCAGCAATATTCGACCGAACGGGAGAAGCTGAACAAGCTGGAACGGGATTTTTCGCAGGCAAACCAAGACTTGAACGACCTGCAAACCAAACGTATCAAAATTGAATCGCGGCTGGAAAATACCGAAGGCGACCTGATTCGCATCCGCGAAGAAATCGAAGATCTCGAGAATGAGATCATGAACTTCCGTGGAGAAAAGAAGCTGTTAGCAGAAAAACTCCAAAAAGCCACCCAAAAACGTGATGAGCATCAGGAAACGCTGCAACAAGCTCGTCGGCAGCGCGAAGAGCTCAGCCAAAAACAGAATGCCTTAAAAGACGAAATCCGTAATCGACAAAGCAAGCTGGATTCTGTACGATCGGAAATTTTGCTGCTACAGGATATCGCTAATTCCAATGAAGCATTCCCTTCCAGCGTACAATACCTGCTTGAAGAATGTGCCGGGGAATTTCCACTGCTGGATGTGGTTTCGAATGTAATTTCTACGGATGAAGAACATGCGATAGCGCTGGAAGCCGTACTTGGCGATGTCTTGAATTATGTGGTCGTAAATACACTGGATGATGCTCAGAAAGCGGCCTCGCTGCTCAAAGCACATGACAAGGGCCGTGCTACTTTTATTCCCTTGGATCAACTTGCCAGTTCCTACGATGTTGAGTCGGATTCGCTGGTGGAAGTGGTTGAATGCTCCTCAAAATTCGATGCTTTAAAAAAATTGCTGCTTGGCAACGTACAAGTATTCAATTCGGTAGATGAGGCTTATCAAGCTATTGCCGGCACGCGACTGATGGGGGTAACGTTGGACGGCGAAGTGATTACGAGTCAGCAGTTTTTGCAGAGCGGTAGTAAAAAGAAAAATGCCGGCATTCGGCTTGGACTCAAGGACAAGATTTCTAAGCTCGAAGATAGAGCCGGTTCTATTGAGGCAAAGATTCAACAATCACAGGAAGAGCTCGAGGAGGTCCAACAGCAGTACGAAAGCATTGACCTGCAGGAGATTGAGAAAGAGCTTAAAGAAAAAGAGCAGAAAGTCCGGGGCATTGAAAGCCAGATTGGCAGTTTTGAACAAAAAATTGAAATTTACGAAAAGAATATTGGAGAACTGAATAATCGCCGGGAATCTCTCATCAACAATGAGGATGCTTCCCAGCAGGATTTGGATCAGCTGCAACCCAAGCAGAAAGAGCTACAGCAAAAATTGAAGGATCTCCACGAGCAGCAAAAAGAGAAAAAACAGACGTTGGCCGAGCTTGAAGAAGAACGATCGATCGCTCAAAGCCGATACAACGATGCGCAGCTTCAGCATCAGGATTTGAAAAACAAAGTGGAGAACTACGAACGCGATATCAAGCGAGCCGAAAACGGAATTGCTAACCTCAAAGAACGACTAAAATTACGCTCAGAAAAGACCGAAGAAGCCAAGGAACGTATCAATAAGTATAAGTCCTCAATCGAACAGCTTGAAGACCAGCTGGGTACGCTTAAAGAGCAAAAACAGGAGGCGGACAAGGCCTTAGAGCAGACCGAAGAGGCATCTGGCAAACAGCGCGGCCGCATCAACGAAATTGAGAAAGAACTGAAGGAAGTTCGCCGCCGCAAGGAAGTGAATATGGAGCTGGTGCATCACCTGGCCATGGCCAAGGAAAAGTTCGAGATGCAGATCGAGAATCTCTCCGATCATATCTGGGAAACCTATGGTGTGCTGATGGATCAAATTAATGTCGAGCTGCCGGAGGACACCGATGCCGATGAAGCGAAAGAGCGGATAGCTTGGCTCAAACAAAAGCTGAATAAAATTGGGGAAGTTAATCCGCTGGCAATTGAAGAATATGAAGAAGAGAAAGAGCGGCTGGATTTTTACGAGGAACAGATCGGAGATTTACATCAGGCCGCTGAAGAGCTCCGGGAAACTATCAATAAAATTAACAAAACTGCTACCGGGCGCTTTAATAAAACATTCGAAAAAATTCGTCAGAATTTTCAACGCGTCTTCCATACGCTTTTTAATGAGGACGATTACTGTGACCTGGTCATCGACGAGGAAGCCGAAGATCCGCTGGAAGCCCGCATCCAGATCAAAGCCAACCCCAAAGGAAAACGTCCTTCGACAATTAACCAGCTTTCAGGCGGCGAAAAAACGCTCACCGCTATTGCACTGCTTTTTGCCATTTACTTGGTCAAGCCCTCTCCCTTCTGCGTCTTGGATGAGGTAGATGCCCCACTCGACGATGCTAATATCGAACGTTTTGCGGCCATGATTAAACGTTTCAGCGAAGACACGCAGTTTATCATCATCACGCATAATAAAAAGACCATGGCCAAAGCCGAGATGATGTACGGTGTAACCATGCCCGAAACCGGCATCAGTCGCCTGGTAGGTGTGAAGCTGGATGAAGTGGCCGAGGCATAAACGTTTGTGGGCAAGTAAACGCTAAGCGTTTCTGAGTTACCAAGTCCTCTCTAAGTGATAAAATATTATCAAATCCCATGATGTTTCCCGTTTAGCTCCGTATATTTAGAGGCTAAATAAAATCAATTTTCATCATCCCATGGCTCGAAAGAAGTTTGACATCCCTGAAATTTATCATTCTCCCATCATCCGTAAGGTGAAGGATGCCAATAAGGTAGTGGATCCTCACAAAAAGGATCTGGAACCCAGCGTGCTCGATTTTGGTCCGGTGCGGTTCTATATTCCCCGCCATTTCGGATTCTGCTACGGGGTGGAAAATGCTATCGATATCGCTTACAAGACGGTAGAGCAGCATCCTGATAAGGATATCTACCTGCTTAGTGAAATGATCCACAATCCCACCGTCAATGAGGATTTACAGAATCGCGGCGTAAAATTTCTCTTTGAGACCGAGGGTACAGAATTGATTCCGATTGAATCACTGAATAAGGATGACATTGTGATTGTACCGGCTTTTGGAACTACGCTGGAAATCCAGCAAAAGCTGAAGAAACAGGGCATCAATCCCTACGAATATAATACAACGTGTCCGTTTGTAGAGAAGGTCTGGAAGCGGGGCAAACAGCTTGGCAAAAAGGGATATTCGCTGGTCATTCACGGAAAGCACCGCCATGAGGAAACACGTGCGACCTTTTCGCACAGTGCAGATCATTCAGCTTGTGTTGTGGTTCTAAATACTGAAGAGACTCAAATCCTGGCTGATATCCTAACTGGTGATCGTCCCAAGACAGATTTCGAGAAATATTTTGGACATAAAAGTACTGAAGGTTTCGATCCCCAAAAAGATCTCGAGCACTTTGGGGTAATCAACCAGACGACCATGCTGGCTACCGAAACACAGGAAGTGATGAACATCCTCAAGGAAGCCGCTATCAAGCAGTTTGGCAAGGCGGATATCCTGGATCATTTTGCAGACACTTCGGATACGCTCTGCTACGCCACCAATGAAAATCAGTCAGCAACGCTGGCGCTGGGCAAAACAGATGCCGACCTTGCACTGGTAGTAGGTGGATATAACTCATCTAATACCATGCACCTGGTTGAGATTTTGGAAGAATCTTTCCCCACTTATCATGTACGGGATGTAGAAGAGCTTAAATCCCAGAATAAAATTAAACATTTTGATCAGTGGGATAATGAGATAAAAACGACAACCGAATGGCTGCCTGAGAAGGCAGAACCGGTAAAGGTAGCAATTACTTCCGGAGCCTCCTGTCCTGACGTGCTGGTAGATGAAGTGCTTCTGAAAGTACTTTCCTATTTTGAAGGCACTCGTTCGGTAGAAGAGGTCATCGAGCCTTTTAAAGAACAATTGGATGAAGTCGCTTAATGGTTGTCAGTTATTGATTATCCAACATCTTTGTTACTGTTTCAGTTGCAGGATATAATTTCCGATCCAATAAGTTTCCCTTTTAACATAAAACCGTGGTATAACTGAGGGATCAAAAGAGAAACCTTTCACACCCAATAAACAAAAACCCGATAGCTAGTCACCCAGTACAATAAAATAGGCCACCTGTCGCGGTTGAAACGACCGTATATCAATGTGGTATTTGGTAGTATCCGTAACCTGCTCGATTTGTGGTGCAACAAATCCCGTTGAGTCTGTTTGAATCTGGCTGTAGTTAACAAACGCCCGGAACGGATTCGTTTTATCCAGATTGGTATATTCGTCTATTGGAATATTGAACTTCACAGTTATCGCCGATGGACTGTAGCTCACGCTTTGCCCTGCTGGAAGGTTCCTGGTTTCAATATTTACTTTTGCTTCCCCCTCGGTAAATTGCTCTACCCGGACATTGTAGATAACCTCATTACGCGATAAGTCTATCAGTTCCCCGGGCTCCTTTAGTTTGACTACTCGCGATATATTGCTTGAAATGTCCTCATAATTCACCGAATCAGTAGGCCAATCAGTAACATTTTTGATGAGAGATGAAGCCCCGCTAACCGTAATACTATCCGGCTTAAACTTCGCTTGACCAACCATACCGTATTGGTCTTCAAATGTAATATGGACTCTGGATCGGATGGGTACCGGTTTTGAAACCCGATCCTCCAGCTTCAGATTTACAATCAGGGGCTGTACTTTTTGCACATTAATATCGGGCATAGCATTCATCTGTTGCTGTACTTGATCAAACAGATTCACTTCTGAATCACTGACATTCACATGGATAGCCGGTGGGTTATTATACAGATTGATAAGTTTCCAACCCTCACCGGTAACGCTCACCGTAGCTGTGTGGGGAAGCTTCTGAACCAAGGCTTTATTCTCAGGAACAGAACCAAGCTTGATGGGTAATTCCACATTCAGATTATAATCACGGCTTAAATTGACCATCAGCCAGAGGCAAAGCGCCAGGATAAAAGATACGATAAAGACCACAATGCGCTCGCGTCCCATTCCTGCAATATCTTCCTCATCAGATTTTTTAACGAGGTTATTCCAGAAACCAAGGAGCTTTTCTTTAAATTGATCAATCATTGATGTTTCCATAGCAGTTATTTAAGCCCGCCGATGTAAGCTTGAAATCAAATTTTAATGCAACGATCCTCAAGCACGTACCACAATTTCTTTAATTATTTTTTCATCTATTTTGTCGTTCAATTTTTTTGCGATACTAAAGCGCTTCATATGGATTTCTTGCCGCCATGCCGGATTTTTTACATGAACGATTAAATTGCCATGTTCAAAATGCACATTTTCTGTCTGCTCGGCAATACGTTTCCCAACGGTTTGCTCCCATAAAGAAAGCACCATCCCCCGCTTAAGGCGTTTCCGATGGGGATAGTTATCTAAAAAGTCTTTGAGTGCATCCTTGAGCGGTTTTGGCGTATGTGATTTATAACGTCCCACAAATATTCTATTTAATTAACAAGTTTTACTTCTCCTTGTTTCACTTCGAATTTTCTATTTTTTTGCCCATCAAATGTAATATAATCATCAAAAGGGATCGGATTTGCTGCCGTAACAAACGTTTGTCCGGCATGTTCAATTAAAGCATTTAGCAACACTTCTGTCCGCTGGGCATCCAAATCCCCAAACACATCGTCCAGCAAAAAAATCGGTAGATCATCTAGTTCATCTGAAAAATACAAAAGTTGGGCCAGTTTCAAAGCAAGTGCAAACAGCCGGTGTTGCCCCTGAGAACCAAATTTACGAAGCTCAAAATCGTCCAGATAAAATACAATTTCATCCCGGTGCGGTCCAATGAGTGTCAGCTCACGATCGATTTCGTGATCCTTTTCTTCCTCCAGTTTTGCCTGGTACCGCTCGTGAATCACATGTTCGTCTTCGGATGGTTTGCAAAACGTCTGGTACTCTAAATGAGGTTGATGGCGCATTCCCGAAATCACTTCGTATTCACGGGCCAGGTAATCCTGAAACGTATTCAATACCTGCGTGCGTTTTGCAACAATACGAGCGCCATATTCCATCAACTGCACATTCCAGGGTTCCATATAAGCCTCCAATACCTCACGGCTGCCTCTAAACTCCTGCAGCAATTTGTTTCGCTGCTTCCGTGCTTTCCGAAAGTCCAGTAGATCCTGCAGATATTTCGGTGAAATCTGGCTGATAAACGAGTCAATAAATGAACGCCGTTCCGAGGGCCCCTCGCTAGTCAGTTTCTTATCGCCGGGCGAAAGCACAACGACCGGAACCATCCCGATTAAATCCGATAGACGGTCGAGCGGACTCTCGTTTACAAAAATTTTCTTGCCTTCTCCTCGTGAGTACGAACATCCAACATCAAAACTGGAGCGAATATTCCCTTCGAAATGTCCCTTAACCATAAAGAAGGTAGCCTCGTGGTTAACCACATATATATCGCTGCTGGATATGAAACTGCGGCTCATGCACAGGTAATGAATAGCATCAATGAGATTCGTTTTACCTGCCCCATTACGTCCCACAATCACATTCATATGCGGAGCCCAATCCACACTGGTATCAATATGATTCCGGAAATTTTGAAGCCTTAAGCTCGTATTTTGCAAGAACGTAATTTGTTAATTGGTTATTTGCAATCGGTTTACGGTCAATAACGTACGAATATTCGTATCCTATTAACTAATAATATAGAGATCTTTGCAAAACTGCTTTTATTGATCAGTCCCTGCATTTTCGTGAATTCGAAATCCTTATCCCAAAATTTTTCGGGACTCCGGTTTCGAATTCACTCAAGCTTTGATCTTGAACAAAATTTCTGGTTTTTCAAATGCCTCTAATAAACCAATAACGATTAGCGATCCCCGGAACTATAAGCCAAAAGCATCGCTACCCATAAAAATGGCATTATCGCCAAGCTGCTCTTCAATTCTAAGCAATTGGTTATATTTTGCGATCCGGTCAGTGCGGCTCATCGAACCCGTCTTAATCTGTCCGGCATTGGTTGCCACAGCCAAATCAGCTATTGTAGTATCTTCCGTCTCACCGGAGCGGTGTGAAATGACCGCCGTATAATCGTTTTTATGAGCCATTTCGATAGCATCCAACGTTTCGGTAAGCGT
>Ga0209918_1000332_pt1 | contig 33331 bp, 25 predicted proteins | sample SalPonD_shore_MG_FD_185712 | JGI IMG/M metagenome (GOLD analysis project Ga0209918, IMG submission 185712) | Salt pond soil microbial communities from South San Francisco under conditions of wetland restoration - Salt Pond MetaG... | ecosystem: Environmental > Aquatic > Marine > Intertidal zone... | reverse complement strand
TTTAATACAGTAAGCATCTGTCCTAATTCGTCGTGAATCTCTCGTGCAATACGTATCCTTTCATTCTCCCTGCCTTGCTCAACACGCTCCGATAATTTGCGTAACCGTTCGCTATAATCCCGTAATTTCTTTTCTTTCTCTTTCTGATCGGTAATATCCTGCCCAGATCCGATTAGTTTTATTGCTTTTCCATCTTTATCAGTTATCACTCTTCCCCGTACCGATATAATACGCTTCTCTCGATCCGATTGAACAATACGAAACTCAAAAAAGAAAGAGTTTTTTTCTTCTATAGCAGCCTCAATATTATTCTTCACCTTTGTGTATTCTTTCGGTGGAATTTGTTTGACAAATGATTCAATAGTTCCATCAAAATTATCAGGATTTAACCCAAAGATTCGGCACATCTCATCCGAACACTCTAATCTGTTTTTATTATTCAATCGCCATTCCCAACTACCAACCTTAGCAAGCCGTTGCGCTTCTGCCAGCTTTGCACGACTCTCTTCCAAATTCTTCAAGTTTCTAATCCGGTTGGTAATATCTCTAGAATTAACAACCAGAATTGACCCTTCGGAACTCTCAGGTACAAAGGTTGCCAGACTTTCTAAATATATCCATCGCCCTTTTTTGTGATGAAATCTGTATTCAGCAGAACGAACACTCGATGGGCCCTCTTCCTTAACTTCGTTAAAAACCCTTTTGACCTCCTCTATATCATCTTTATGGATAAAATGAAATGCATTTTTACCCAACATCTCTCCTTTATTATAACCAAGAATACGCTCTACTGATGGACTATCAAATTGAATGATTCCATCTGTATTTAAAACCGTGATGATATCCTGAGCATTTTCGATCAAAGATTGGAAATAGGCGCTTTTCTCAATCAACTCGTTTTGGATTTGTTTACGTCGGTCAATTTCTTTTTTGAGAGCCCTATTTTTTTCATTTAATTGCTCAACCACCGCACGATAGCTTTGGATCTTTACCTCAAAAGGTGCAATCCATTCTTTTAAATATAGCGAAGCCAGGTTTAATTGATCACTATTTAAGCCCAGCGTATCGTTAAGTACCTTATGATGAAAAGTGATAATATCCAGCTCACTTCCGCCTTCTTGCAACAACAGACGACTAGTTTGGTAAGCTTCAGTCAAATACCTCTCATCTTCTTTGACAAGGTAATTATTCAACCCTTCCCGATAAATATTCCGAACATCACTCTTTTTTAATTTCATTGATCGCCCTATTTAAAATAATTGCAGGTCAACCTTCTGAGGAAAGATTCTTATCTCTAAATAATTTTGACATTTTTACCACAGTACCTTTAGGTCCTGTAATAATCTCAAAAGTATCCATAATTCGCTTAGCACCGGGTAATCCGATACCTAACCCCTCACCTGTTGAATAACCTTCGCACAGTGCTTTCTCCAAATCTTTGATGCCTGTCCCTCTATCTCTAATGGTAATCATTATCCCATCTGGTGCTCTGGTTGCTTTTATCTCAACTTCACCAGATCCGGCATATGTTAAAACATTTCGGACTATCTCAGAAATGGCAGTAGCAATAAGTGTTCGTTCATTCTCAGAAAACCCAATTTTTCTGGCTAATTGTCTACCAAACTCTCTGATCCGTACTAAGTCTTTATCCGTATTTATAGATAAGGTTCTGCCTCTCTTCTTTATTTCGTTTTCCTCGGTATTCAATCGTTATCCTCCCGAGCTTTAAAAGCTTTTATCTCTCTTGATTTAATAAAGTACTATTTATTATAAATCTAGCTATAAATTATATTACATAAAAATAAATATTTAGATGTGGTGCTGTTAGTAAGCCAAAAGTACTTATTTATTCCGTTTTCTTTAGAAGATATAGTCCTTCTTCGAGATTTTCCGCAGTTTCGGGTAGTTTCATAGCAGATCCATAGCGTTTTATCGTATATGCGACCGAAGAACGAATGTTGATAAATACTACACTTATTCCTTTAGACTTGAGCCTGTCTGTTAAATCCTGGAAAACACGGGAAGTAAAAGAATCAATAACATTTAATCCTCTTACATCAACAATTATACCTTCAATATCTTCTTTCTTCGCTTTTTTTATCAGCTTTTTTTGAAACTCGATTAATTTAGTATCCGACAATGGATTTTGAATTATTACAAGCAAATGCTCGTCTTTTATTAGGGATAAAACGTTCATCCTAAGATATATTTTTATGAGATAATTACCGTTTGTAGCTTTAAGAGAGCCCGCCACAATTATATTTTTTATGACAAACCCTTTCTATTAAAATCGTCTCGATATTAATGAAGATTCTTCTTTTTATAAGTAGTATAAATTACCGGAAAGATGTCATAATTTTTATTATGGCCTGATTGAAAAAGATTAATGTGACATAACAAACTTGTAATAGCTGATTTCACAATAGATTGGCAGTTTCTGCTATTACAAATAACCCCATGCAATGTAAAATATACTATAAGAGTCCATCAAGTTTATATCGCTACATGGGCGCAATGAACAATGGTTAATCTTTAAAAAATGATATATAATCAATCACCTACGCAGCCGATCTAAAGCTCTTCGAGCCGCTTTTTGTTCAGCTTCTTTCTTACTCTTTCCTTTTCCACGTGCAACGGGTTTCTCATCAACATAAACTTCAACACCAAACGTTTTGTCATGTCCCGGCCCCTCTTCTGATATAACACTGTATGTGGGAATTTCCATTTGATGAGCCTGCGCATATTCAAGTAACAAACTTTTATAGTTATCGAGCGTTTCGATAATCTCGTCAAAATTCACATATCGCTCTATCACCATACGAACAAATTTTGATGTAGGCTCATAGCCTACATCCACATATAAAGCTCCAACAAGAGCTTCAAATACATCAGCCAATACACTTTTTGACTTCTCTATTCCTTGTCCCTGTACCCGTTGGCCTAAAAGCATTAGCTGACTTAAATTCAAGTTACGAGCATACATAGCCAAAGTATCACCTTTTACCAGCTTAGCTCGTAGTTTTGTCAAGAAGCCTTCATTCTTTTTCGGGAAAAGATCAAAAATAACCTCCGTTACAATTAGGTCGAGTACGGCGTCTCCAAGAAACTCTAAACGTTCATAAGAATCTGTGGACGAATAATTATCATCAACCAAGGTAGAGCGATGACGAAGCGCTCTAATATAAATGAAGGGATTATCGATCGTTGTATCGATAATCCCTTCTAACTCTTTAATTCTGCTTTCATACTCAGGTTTTAAATCTCTATCCGTCTTAAAATACGCCCTGAGTCTATCGAACATTATCTACTACCTAATCTTCAAACTTTTTAAAAACAAGGGTAGTATTATGCCCACCAAATCCAAATGCATTATTAAGTGCATATTTAACATCCCGAACTTCAGCCTCATTAAACGTATAGTTTAAATCACATTCGGGATCTGGTGTCTCAAAATTTATTGTTGGCGGAATCATACCATGATAAGTTGCCAGCATGGTTGCCAAAGCCTCCATCGCTCCTGCAGCACCTAATGCATGACCTGTCATAGATTTAGTAGAATTATGATTAATCTCATAAGCATGATCGCCAAATACCTTTTTGATTGAATTGGTTTCAGCGATATCTCCCAGTGGCGTTGACGTACCATGCATATTAATATGATCTACGTCCTCTGGTTCAATTCCAGCTGAATCCAATGCTCGATTTAGCGCTAATATCACTCCTTTCCCATCGGGGTCAGGAGCAGTAATATGATGTGCGTCTGCCGAAAATCCATAACCGACAATCTCACCATATATCTGTGCTCCACGCTCTTTAGCATGCTGGTACTCTTCCAAGAAGAGAATTGCCGATCCTTCGCCAAGCACAAAACCATCACGATTTTTATCGAAAGGTCGGGAAGCTTTTTTGGGGGCATCATTACGTGTTGACATAGCCTTCATAGAATTAAATCCAGCTACCCCAATTCTTGAAACAGGGGCTTCCGATCCACCGGATACAGCCATATCGCACTGCTCATTTTTGATAGCATCATAAGCAAGCGCAATATTATGTGAACCTGTGGCACATGCAGAGACCGCACAAAAGTTTGGACCTCTAAATCCATACTTAATTGAAATTTGTCCTGCTACCATATCGGGGATGAGCATGGGAATAAAAAACGGTGATACTCCCCGGGGACCGTGTTCATGGAAAGAGATCGACTGATCATAAAAAGTGATCATGCCCCCTACACCCGTTCCTACAATTACTGCTACACGGTCTTTATTGATCTCATCTAAATCGAGATCCGTATCCTGGACTGCTTCCTCAGCAGCAATCATCGCATATTGGCATACTTTATCCATGCGACGAGCCTCTTTTCTGTTGAAGTAATCCAACGCATCATAATTATTGATTTGCGCAGCAAACTTTGTTGGGAAATCAGAAGTATCAAAATGCTCAATGAGCTGTGCGCCGCTCGTTCCCGATATTAAACCATTCCAGAAATCTGGTGCCGTCTTACCAACTGGGGTAAGGGCACCAATTCCCGTAATGACTACTCTACGATTGGACATGCTAAATTATTTAGCGGGGTGAATAGTAATAATTAATGTAATGTTCTATTTATACCTTTTCTTCAAGGTAATCAATAGCATTGCCTACAGTAGCAATCTTTTCAGCATCTTCATCCGGAATACTGATATCGAATTCTTTTTCAAACTCCATAATGAGTTCAACGGTATCTAGTGAATCAGCTCCCAAATCGTTCGTGAAATTAGCTTCTGGGGTTACTTCTGATTCATCAACACCCAATTTGTCAACGATAATTGCTTTTACTTTTGATTCAACGTCTTGTGACATAACTGTTTATTTGACTTATAGTTCAAGTTAATTAGGAAATATTTACTGCCCGTTTGTACAAAGCATGGGCAGAAAATACAATTTAAATTAATAAAAATACACTTTCACAATCTTGTAATTTATGGTAATTCTAACAATCGTTAAAAAACCGTTTACATGGCCATTCCACCATCAACACGAATTGTTTCACCGGTAATGTACGAACTAAGATCTGAAGCTAAAAATGCAACAACCTGTGATACTTCATCAGCATCGCCCGGTCTGCCTAAAGGAGTATCAGCTTTAATAGCTTCAAGTAGTTTTTCATCGAGATTTTCGGTCATTTCTGTTGTGATATATCCCGGTGCTACTACATTGGCCCGGATATTTCTTGAGGCCAACTCCTTTGCGTAGGATTTGGTAAAGCCAACAATCCCGGCTTTGGATGCTGCATAATTACTTTGACCGGCATTGCCGCTGAGCCCCACTACAGAACTAATATTGATGATAGATCCACCGCGATTGCGCATCATGGGCTTGGCAACGGCTTTGCTGTAATTGAAAATACTCTTGAGATTGGTATCAATGACCTGGTCCCAATCTTCTTCACTCATTCTCAGAATCAAATTATCGCGTGTAATGCCGGCATTATTCACCAGAATATCCAGCTTTTCCCAATCATCGGTAATTTCAGAAATCACATCCTCTGCCTTCGAAAGATCCACTGCATCGGCCTGTATTGCTTTAGCCTGCCGTCCTTTGGATTCAATTTCTTCTTTAACCTTATTGGCAGCGTCCACCGAGCTGGCATAGGTAATCGCAACATCAGCACCATATTCGGCTAATATTAAAGCGATGGAGCGTCCTATTCCCCGGCTTCCACCGGTTACTAAAGCTGTTTTTCCTTCCAGTGATAGACTCATAAGAAATAAATTTTATTGATATCCTTGGATTTCTACATCATTAAGCGTGCGTTTAACCAAGCCCTGCAATACCTTGCCGGGTCCAACCTCTACAAAATGGGTTGCACCATTTTTGCGCATATTCTGAAGCGTCTGTGTCCAAAGTACTGGATTCAACAATTGATTTAATACATTCGATCGAATTTCTTCGGGATCGGTTGTGGGCTCTGCGGTATAATTACTGTAAATCGGACAGGCTGGCTCGGAAATATCCAATGCTTCAAGACTTTCTTTCAATCCGTCGTAAGCCGGCTGCATCAGGGAGGAATGAAAAGCCCCACTTACCGGCAGCAGCTTAGCTAAACGGCAACCACGATCCTTTAGTAATTCAACGGCTTTTTTAACGGCATCAACATCCCCTGAGATAACCAGCTGACCGGGACAATTATAATTGGCGGCAATCACTTCCTTGCCAATTTCTTTGGTCGCTTCTTCGCATACTTCCTCCACTACATCATCATCCATACCGATGACAGCAGCCATTGTTCCCGGATTCTTATTGCCAGCCTGCTGCATCAGTTCACCGCGACGACGCACAATCTTGAGCGCATCTTCAAATGCCACTGCTCCACAGGCTACCAAAGCCGAAAATTCACCGAGGCTATGTCCCGCAACCATATCCGGTTGTGCATCCAGCGTATTGTAAAGCGCTACGGAATGCAAAAAGATAGCCGGCTGTGTAAACTCGGTTTGTTTCAATTTCTCTTCCGGACCTTCAAACATAATCTGCTTCAGATCAAAGCCCAGTACTTCGTTGGCTTGATCTACATACAAAGCAAATTTCTCATTTTTCTCGTAGTGGGCGTGACCCATGCCTACGGATTGTGACCCCTGTCCGGGAAAAAGATACGCAGTATTCATTATCATAACCCCCATTTTAGATAAATTGATCCCCAGGTATAACCTCCTCCAAAAGAAGCCAGGATCAAATTATCTCCGTGTTCAAGTTTATCTTTCCAATCATACAAACAAAGCGGAATCGTTGCGGCTGTGGTATTGCCATATTTGTCGATATTAACCATTACTTTTTCATTGTCAAGTCCCATGCGATTAGCCGTTGCATCAATAATTCTCAAATTTGCCTGATGGGGCACCAGCCAAGCGACATCATTCGCTGTCAGGTTATTCTTCTCCATTATCTCTGTAGAAACATCAGCCATACCTACTGTTGCCTTCTTAAATACCGTTCGTCCATCTTGTTTTACAAAATGCAGGCGATCCGAAACCGTATCCCGGCTCGAAGGATTCAGACTCCCTCCCGCAGGCTGGTACAAAGCCAAATCGGTATCTCCTTCGGTTTTGTGGATATAATCTATAATACCCGTCTCGTTCTCCGAAACCTCAAGTAAAACAGCACCGGCTCCATCACCAAACAGAATACAAGTAGAACGATCAGTATAATCGATGATCGAGCTCATCTTATCCGCACCGATTACCAATACTTTCTGTGCGCGACCACTTTCTACCATATTTGCACCAGTAGTCAACGCATAAAGAAACCCGGAGCAGGCAGCCTCAAGATCAAATCCGTAGGCATTATGAGCTCCCAGATTTTTCTGTATCAGGCAAGCCGTTGCAGGAAAGAGATAATCAGGTGTTACTGTTGCCAGGATAATTAAATCAATTTCTTCGGCCGAAATACCACGTTGTTCCAGCACTTCTTTAGCGGCTTCGGTACCCATAAACGCTGTTGCTTTGTCCTCATCATTAAGGATACGTCGTTCTTTAATACCGGTACGAGTACGAATCCATTCATCATTCGTATCCACCATTTTTTCAAGATCTTCATTTGTCAAACGATTTTCAGGCAGATAATGACCTACTGCCGTTATTACTGCACGTTTCGTTTCCGCCATGTAAAAGGATGATTTAGTTGAGAGATGCTACAATTTTTTTATTGATATCATGCTCAACGCACTTTGCGGCATTCAAAATCATATTTTTAATAGCCAATGGAGAACTACTACCGTGTCCTACTACACTTACCCCATTGACCCCAAGAAATGGAACACCGCCTATCCTATCGGGATTAAACTCTTGAAGTGAGGCTTTCAAAACTTTCCCAACCAATTGGGCTTCTTGAGACCCAAGTTGTAATTTTTGGATTCCCTTTTTAATAAAAATCTCGATAGCGTCAGGAATAGATTCTCCAAATTTAAGAACGATATTTCCGACTAAACCATTACAAAGAAAAATATCTGCTTTTGCAGCAAAAATGTCTCGTCCTTCTATATTACCAATAAAATTAGGAAGGGATTTTAGTTCTTTAAACGCTTCCTTGAGTTCTTCTGTACCTTTTTCTTTTTCTTCGCCTACGTTTAGCAAACCTACTTTAGGATTTTCAATCCCCATGATTTCACGTGCAAATATGGATCCCATCTGTGCAAATTGTCCATACATTTCGGGACGGGCTTCGAGATTTGCTCCTACATCCATCATCAAACGAACCCCCTGAGTAGTAGGAAAAGCGGCTCCTATAGTCGGCCGACTTACTCCTTTTAACTTACCCAATAGAAAAATAGAAGCTGCAAGCAAGGCTCCTGTATTGCCGGCACTGACAAATGCGTCACATTCCCCGGCTTTATGCATACCTACTCCCTTCACGATTGAGGAGTTTTGCTTCGTTTTTACTGCCTGGGTCGGAGACTCGTCCATCTCAATGATTTCAGGAGCATCTTGTACTTTAATTCGAGCCTCATCAAACTCATAATTAGCAAGTTCTTCCTTTATAATTTCCTCTGGCCCAACTAATATTATCGCTAATTCATCATTTTCTTCGATAGCATCAATAGAACCCTTAACCGGATTTTCGGGAAAGTAGTCACCCCCTGCAGCATCTACAGCAATGATCATGAAATAGGAATTAAGTAAAAGTTACTTATTAACGTTTAGCACTTGGCGACCACGATAATATCCGCACTCTGTGCAAATATGATGGTAACGGTGCAGTGCTCCACAATTCTGACATTCAGCCAGAGTTGGCTCACCTATTTTGTGGTGAGAACGCCGCTTATTTTTTCGGGATGAAGAATGTCTTCGTTTTGGATGTGCCATTTATCTGTAAGTAATAGTGTTTCAGTTAATCCTTTAGTTTTTTCAATTTTTCCCACCGGGGATCAATCGCCTCGGTTTCGTCTTCGTCTGGAATATCGCCGAATGATTTTGTTTCAAAATTCGTAGCCTTGCCGTCCTCATCAATATATTTTGGATGCAACTTCTTAATCGGGATATTCAATAAAATCGTATCACGGACTTCTTCTTCAATACTTAAAGTGTTTGATGAGAAATTAAAGCGTCTGACTGCCCCATTCTCATCCTCGGTTTCTTCTTTGACGTCAACCTTGAATACCACTTCATAGTCAGATTCAATCGGTTGAATATAAGGTTCAAGCGATCGATCGCAAATTAATTCCACATCCGAACTAATATGAAAATTAACCCTGATAAAATGGAGCGTTCGATAAAATAATAAATCGATATTTGCCCCTTTGAATGTGTAGGGAGATAAATCTAAATCGACCTCAGACAGATCTACCGTTCGCCGGCTTTCCCCCTCGGGTATTTCTACTATGTTAAATTCAAGTTTTGACATATCCGTAATAGCTTGGGAAAATATGAATAATTGGATTTACCTGCAATCAATTAAACAAGCCAAATAATCGTTGCTCTATGAGTTCTATAATGCGTCCCAGGTCCTCTTTATTGTTCACAAAATCCAGATCATCGGTATCGATAATGAGCTTTTCATGCGGATACCGTTGAATCCAGTCCTCATACAAGCGATTTAACCGTTCCAAATATTCTATACGAATGGTATTTTCATAATCTCTTCCTCGCTGTTGTATTTGCTGCACCAGCGTTGGAACTTGCGCGCGAATGTATATTAGAAGACTGGGAGGCCTTAAATAATGCGTCATCTCTTTGAATAGATCCTTATAATTGCTAAAATCCCGATCACTCATAAGCCCCATCTCATGGAGGTTCTTAGCAAAGATTTCTACATCCTCATAAATAGTCCGATCCTGTATAAACCTGCCTTCCTTTTCAAGCATTTTCTTTTGATGACGAAACCGGCTGGATAGAAAGTATATTTGGAGATTAAAGCTCCATCGCCGCATATCATCATAAAAATCAGATAGATAAGGATTATCCTCTACGGATTCGTAAAATGCGTCCCATCCAAAATGTTTGGCCAACAAACCGGTTAAAGATGATTTACCAGCCCCAATATTCCCCGCAATAGCTATAAATTTCAGATCATTCCTTTCAGAATCTTCTGAAAGCTTACCATTTATATCTTCTGTCATCACCTAATTCTTACCCAATAGTTGATACATTTCTTTCTTATAATCTTCCACACCCGGCTGATTAAACGGATTTACACCCAGACAGTAACAATAGACAGCCGTAAAAAGCTCGTAAAAATATATAAATTCACCAATATGCTGTGCATTTAGTTTATCGAGTGTTACTACAATAGAGGGAACGCCCCCGCTGGTATGTGCCTTTAGCGTCCCCTCAAACGCCCGGTGATTAATTTCATGGAAAGATCGGCCGCTCAGATAATTTAAGCCATCATGGTCTCCCTCAATTTCTTCGATCGTTAGTTTATTGGACGTTGATTCAACAACAATAAAAGTTTCCATCAAATTACGGGTCCCTTGCTGCACAAATTGTCCTAAACTATGTAGATCAGTTGAATAAGACGCTACAGCCGGAAACATCCCACGTTCCTCTTTGCCTTCACTTTCCCCTAAAAGCTGTTGCAGCCACCCGCCAAGCGATTTTAATTGCGGTTCGAAAGAAGTAATAAGATCAAGATCCTTTCCTTTCTGGTAAAGCGCATACTTTGTGGCTGCATATTCCAATACCGAATTAGGATCTTTTTCCAGTTCTTCAAATTTCGATACAGCTTCATAAAATAAGGTTCGAATATCAATACCTGCCACAGCGATTGGCAACAATCCTACCGGAGTCAAAACCGAAAACCGTCCTCCTACATCATCAGGGATGATAAACTTTTGATAACCGTGTTCTTCAATAAGCTGATTCAGGGCACCGCCTTTAGCACTGGTTGTGCAAATAATCCGTTCATCCGCATCCTCCGGAAACCGCTCATACATCCACTTGCGCAGAACTCTAAATGAAAGTGCTGTTTCCAGGGTTGTGCCGGACTTTGAGATAACATTTAAATAGACACTTTTGACTTCACCGTCCTTATTTGGTTCTTCCAGATATTTCAATAATTCTTCCAGGTAGGTCCCACTCATTTGATTTCCGGCATATAAAATTTCGGGACCTTTATTTCCGAAGAAAGGGGTAAGAGCATCAATTACGGCACGAGCCCCCAGGTATGAACCTCCAATTCCACAGACAATAAATACATCGGCCTCTTCCCGAATAGCATTAGCTAAACGGTCTAATTGTTCGAGTATGGCATCATTGGGATCTTCTAGCAAATCTCTCCATCCCAGCCATTCCGCACCTCCCCCAGTCTTGTTAATTACTGCATCCAGAGATACCCGAGCTTTTTCAAGTGCTCCTTCAAATTCTTCGTCAGTTAAAAAAGACCTGGCCTGACTTACATCAACTTCTATCATCGTTATCTTTGAATTTTCGTTCTTGTTCTTTTTACCCGCATGTCTGATACAAAGCTATGGAAACTAATAAACGGTTAAACCTTCCAACTTTAATCGATCAACAAGGTAAGAAATCTGATAAATAAAAAAGACCGGCTTGTAAGACTAATTAAAATCAATATCTGATTTCTTTAGAAAGCCCAAAATTTAAACCTAAAGAATAAGCATAGTTTTAAAAGTAATAAGTGGACAAGTTACAGGAAGGCATTTATATTATCTATATTATATATTTCCGAAACCATTTATTCATTATTATATTCAAAATTCGTTAGCGTAAGTTGGTTTTCTCTAAATCAGCTTAACTACAGCTAATTTAAATTACTGTTATCCAGTACATGATTGACACCCAGTTAGAAAAAGCAACCCATTTTAAGCGCAAGCAGCGGAAGACACTTAAGGAGATTACACAACCGGTGTCGAATGACCTCTCTGAGTTCAGAAGCTTCTATAAAGATGCGCTGCGAACAGATGTTTTTGTGTTGGATAAAATCGTACAATACCTCTTGCGACAAAAGGGTAAGGAGATCCGGCCTACCTTGGTTTTCATGTCGGCTCGTTTATTCGGTGATGTCAACGAACGCAGTTATGTAGCGGCAACAATGATTGAACTATTGCATACCGCCACCTTAATTCATGATGATGTAGTTGATAAAGCCGATGTTCGACGAGGGTTTCTAAGCATCAATAAAGTATGGAAAAATAAGGCAAGCGTGCTTCTAGGCGATTTTCTTTTATCAAAGGGATTGCTTACGGCCTTGGATTATGAGGAATTTAAACTGTTAAAAGTTCTCTCGGATGCCGTTAAAAAAATGAGCGAAGGAGAGTTGCGTCAGTTTAAAGCAGCTCGCCTTTTCAACATGGACGAAGAATATTATTTCAAAGTAATTTCCGAAAAGACGGCCAGCCTTATTGCGGCCTGCTGCGAATGTGGAGCCATTTCCACAACCGATGATCCGGAACGCCATCAGCAAATGCGCGATATTGGAATGTGTACAGGTATTGCATTTCAGATCCGTGATGACTTGCTGGATTATGGGGTTGATGACATAGGCAAACCCAAGCGTAATGATATTCAGGAACGTAAAGTTACGCTTCCATTAATCAAAGCCCTTGATAATGCCTCAACGATGGAAACTATTCACATCCGTCATTTAATGCGAAAACGAAAGAAAAAGCAATTCGAAATTGATGAAATCGTGCAGTTCGTACATGAGAAAGGTGGCATGAAATACGCCCAGGATATCATGGATGACTATGCCCATCAAGCGCTCGAAAAACTTTCTCAAATTCCCGACTCAGAAGACCGGCAAACATTTGAGGATTTAATTAAATTTATTATTGAACGAAAAAAGTAATCTCTCCTCTTCCTCAATAATGGAATCCCCCGTCCTTGATCAACCAATGCTCTTTCTTTCTGACATTCATTTGGGTGGATTTTCTGAGGAAGAAAATGCCCGTATTCAATCGGAGCTGACACAACTCATTAATTATTGCCAACGTAATGGTATTCGCATGGCTATCCTGGGGGATCTTTTTGACTATTGGATGGAATATCCGGATTACACCCCCAAGCTGGGAAAAAAACTACTAGATCGCTTTGAAGCGTTTAACAGAAAGCTGGGACCTACTCTTTTTATAACGGGCAATCACGATAATTGGACCCGCGATCATCTTAAATCGCGGGGATTTTACCTTGAGCATGAAACCTTTTTCTTTGCATTCAATGATAAAAAATTAATGACTCTGCATGGCGATGGACTTTCGAATAGTAATCATGGATTACGCCGTCCGTTGATGCATCGTATTCTGAGAAATAAGAAATTTCTTGACACCTTCCAGTTTCTGTTCGATCCCCAAACTGGCATAAAAACAATGAAATACTTCTCCCGGTTAACTCGTTTTATGGACAGTGATACAAATAAAACTCAAAAATTGGATTCTTGGGCCAACAGACAACTACAAAAAAAAGATATTGATATCATTTTATGTGGACATGACCACCATCCCCGACAGAAACAATTTCCTTTCGGAACCTATATAAATTTGGGTACCTTCTACAAACACCACACAATGGCATATTGTAATAACAATGTCATCTCCCTCGTTTGTTGGGAACCCAAGAAGCAGTCCCTAACGCAATTTGAGACAACTAGCTAGATGAGTAATTCAGATTTTGACAATGAAATGGATCGTTATTTCAACGATCCGGAGTATCGACGTAAAAAAGCCAATGAGCAAAATAGTAATGATACTTCTTCATCTACCATATCAGAACTAAAGAAAAAGGAACTTTACAAATGGGGTGGTATTGCCGCCGGAGTAATTGTCTTGGCAATTACTGGATTCATTTTTTACCTGTTCCAGGGACTTCCCTCTGTTAAACAACTTGAAAACCCAAAAACAGCCGTTGCATCAGAAGTTAGAAGTCGCGACGGTGTTGTATTAGACCGTTATTACACCGAAAATCGCACCTATGAGCCGATTGAGAAAATATCGCCTCACGTAGTAAACGCACTCATAGCTACCGAAGATCACCGGTTTTACAAGCATTGGGGTATCGACATGATTCGAACGCTTTCGGTACCCTGGCATTTGATACAGGGAGAAATTCAGGGCGGATCAACAATCACTCAACAGTTAGCCCGTAACCTCTACAAAAAGATTGGCCGCGAATTCTCCATTATCCGAAAACTACGGGAAATGATTACTGCCGTAGAGCTGGAACACAATTATACAAAGCGGGAAATCATCGAAATGTATTTGAATACAGTCGAATTTCCCAACAGTGCCTACGGTATTGAAGCGGCAGCACAAACGCATTATGGAAAAGACGCAAAGGATTTGACTATTTCACAGGCAGCTACTCTTATCGGCTCTCTACAAGCCGTGTATTATTATAATCCCCGGGTAAATCCCAAGCATGCCAAAAGCCGGAGGAATACTGTCTTATATTTAATGAATAAGCGTGGCTTTATAAATGACGCCGTCTATCATAAATTAGTAAAAGATCCCATTGCGCTAAATTACCATCCACCTTCCAAAGCTGGTCAACAAAGCAGGTATTTCGGTCAGTATGTTCAGCAAAAGGTAGAAAAATGGACGAAGAAAAATGGCTATAACCTTTATACTGATGGATTGACCATCTATACAACGATCAATTCTCGTTTACAACGACATGCTGAGCAAGCGCTGCGCACTAAACTGGATTCCCTGCAAAATATATTCGAGAATGTTTGGACTTCGAAAGGTGGAGATTACATGGATAAACTTTGGAAGAAATATCCACTCTTTTTAAAGAGTTTTCTCCGAGAAACTGATAGATATAAAAATGGATTTTCCAAATATAATACCGATCAGGAATCGGTTGTCTTCGACAGCCTGTTTGCGGATAAGTCCTTTATTGATTCTGTAAAACATGCTCGCACACGTCTGGAAGCTGGATTTGTAGCAATCGACCCCAATAACGGAAATATTCTGGCCTGGGTAGGTGGTTCCAATTATGGCAATGTTCAGTATGATCATGTCTATCAATCAAAGCGTCAGGCGGGCTCCACCTTCAAACCATTTGTTTATACAGTGGCTATCGACAATGGATATAAACCATATCACAAATTCTCGAAGTATCCCAGCGTATTTTATGATAAATCGGGACATGCGTGGAAACCCAAAGATCCTCATATTCCATCGGGACCTGAGATGGTGCCTTTGCGGCAGGCTTTAGCCCGTAGTTTGAATAATGTAACCGTTCGGCTGTTACCTGAACTGGCCGGGCATCCAAATACAACCAAGCTCGAGGATCTAGTTCCGGCTGCTAAAAAAATCAAGCAGATGGCTTCCAATTTCGGCATAGATATGTCAAATACTCCCGCCTATCCATCTATTGCTCTGGGAACGGCAAAAGTCACCCTCCTCGATTTGGTAAGCGCTTATGGAACATTTGCAAATGAAGGTGTTCATATCGAACCGATGGCAATAGCACGTATCGAGGATAAAGAGGGCAATGTCCTAAAGAAATATCATCCCAAATATCCGCAAGAAGTTATAAGTCCTGAAACTGCTTATACGATTGTTGATATGTTACGAGGCGTCATCCACGGCGGGGATGGTTATTACGGCACGGGCGTTCGTTTACAAAATGTCTATGGTGTTCGACAAGATATTGCAGGTAAAACAGGAACCACACAAAATGCTGCAGATAACTGGTTTGTGGCAATGACACCCGATATTGTGATGGGCGCCTGGGTGGGCGGCGCAGACCGACGAATTCGTTTTCCGGTCAACAGCCGCACAGGTCAGGGAGCCCATACCGCCCTCCCTATTGTCGGTCGATTTATAAACCTTGTCAAAGATGATCCTAAAGCTCCCTGGAGTTATGAACCCTTTACTCCTCCTCCCGGATTTGTCATGCCCAAAAATCCGGATAGTACTGATAATGGAGAAGGTACCAAACGTATCGGTTGGTAAGGAAAACCTGACTTTCACTACCTGAGTGATACCCACAATCCACCCCCTTACTTTGATGGCCGAGAAACTGCGATCATTAAGAGGGAAACTCCCAAAGCCATTATATTTACTCACTACCCATTTGAAGCTTTTGCTCAATGTACTCTTTGGATTTTACCCATCGGAATTGCCAATTGTTTTTAGATAAGGCCGAAAAGATATTGCGATACCGAAATAAGATAACTGCAGCTTCTGCTTTATCTGTCACTACTAGGGGGAGATTACAAACGGCCAAAAATCAATTTGAGGAAGCACGCAATATGCTTTAACGTGAATTCGAGATAAGAATTTAATCCACAATGGAACCAAATGTGCTTTTTATAAGAGTGTAATAAGTCATCCCCCTGGCCCCCTTCAGTTTGGACGGATTGCCCGGGTTATTGAATGTGGCCACAAGGGGGACTTTTGGGGCTTTTTAGAGAGAAGCCTAATACGGCATTAAGAAGACCGGGCGCAGCCCGAAGAGCGGTGAGTGAGCAATTCATACCGGCTGGATCTCTGATGCAGGAACCTAAAGCGAAGGACCATTGAATTGGCTCCGACAACTGTCGGAGGGTCGGAGCCGGTTCGGGATTCGTCGGCGGCGATTTTTGGGCTCCAGCTTGCTGGTCCCGAGCCTTCGGGATTTAATCGCTCAAAAATAGTGACAGATCAAGCTCTGTATGATATAAGTGTAAATCTTCGGTATTGGTTAGCGGGCTCAAAAGTTATGTCAAACTCACGTTGCTTTACAAAAAAAGTAGAACAGTCTTGGTCGAAATTAAAACAACCAATCGTAAGAAAGTAAATATGGATTCAGTCCAAAACAAGCCCCAAAAAGTTGTAAAATGCTCTCAACTGGTAATCCGCTGTTGGGGATATCAGTGATAAATCCAGATACAGAAATAAACCAAGCGTGGCGTAATTTGCATACGGCCAGTCAACAGTCTCTGTTGAGGCCCTTGGCTAATTCTTAGATTTGGAATAAGAAAAGGCAACACCTACAACCTCTAAATAGGGACGGTAATTATTTAATGAAGACTTTTAGCCCCCTCCATGTCATGCTGAACTCGTTTCAGCATCTGTTGCTTTACCCCTCTTAATAACAATTATCTAAATTTACTGAGTAGAAAATGTTACTCCGGCAGCCAAATTTATGCGGTTCTCGGCACGCTGTAATGCTTTGCGCGCACGATTTTTATCAATTCCCGGATCGTCCGACTCAATTCGCTCCCGCGCTCTTTCCTTCGCTGCCTTAGCTCGTTCAACATCAATTTCCTCCACTGGTTCTGCGGCTTCGGCTAATAGAGTCAGTTTATTGTCAACCATCTCTACAAAACCACTGGTAACGGCAAAATGTTTTTCATCGCCTGTAGCCAACCGAACAAGAATCTCACCTATCTCCAGAGTAGAAATAATGTTCGCGTGTAGGGTCTTAATTTCAAAACTGCCCATCTCACCGGGCACCCGAACTCCAGTCACCTCATCATCAAATAAACAACCCTCAGGAGTCAAAATCTGTGCTCTGTAACTAGTCATAGGTTACCTCTATTCAGCAGCTTCAGCTTCTTCTTTAGCTAATAACTCTTCACCTTTTTCTTCGGCTTCCTCAATAGTGCCTACCATATAGAAGGCATTCTCCGGCAGATGGTCGAGTTCCCCATCCAAAATCTTCTTGAAGCCTTTAACGGTGTCTTCAATGCCAATGTATTTACCAGGTTGTCCAGTAAACTGTTCAGCAACGAAGAATGGCTGACTCAAAAATCTCTGAATTCGTCGAGCACGAGCTACCGTTGTTTTATCTTCATCTGATAATTCATCCATACCCAGAATAGCAATAATATCCTGCAAGTCTTTGTATTGTTGCAGGATCTCAATTACGCGTCGTGCAGTATTGTAGTGCTCTTCACCAACAATGTGCGGGTCAAGAATTCGAGAAGAAGAATCCAGCGGATCTACAGCCGGATAAATACCAATCTGTGTCAATGAACGACTTAATACGGTCGTTGCATCCAAGTGGGCAAATGTTGTTGCCGGAGCCGGGTCCGTCAAGTCATCAGCAGGTACATAAACGGCCTGAACGGATGTAATCGAACCACTTTTTGTAGAAGTAATTCGCTCCTGCAGATCACCCATCTCGGTAGCTAGTGTCGGCTGATAACCCACGGCCGAAGGCATTCGACCGAGTAAAGCAGAAACCTCGGAACCGGCCTGGGTAAATCGAAAAATATTATCAATAAACAGCAGGATATCACGAGAGATCTCCTCACGGAAATATTCGGCAAGTGTCAACCCGGAAAGAGCCACCCGCGCCCGAGCTCCTGGCGGCTCATTCATCTGGCCAAAAACAAAAGTAGCTTTGGACTCTTTAAGAGCATCCTTATCAACCTTCTCGAGATCCCATTTCCCATTTTCAAAGGCTTTTTTAAACTCCTCGCCATAGTCAATAATATCAGCTTCAAGCATCTCGCGTAACAAGTCGTTACCCTCGCGAGTACGCTCACCAACTCCGGCAAAAACCGAAAGTCCACCGTGACCTTTGGCAATATTGTTAATCAATTCCTGAATAAGAACCGTTTTTCCTACACCGGCACCACCGAATAAACCGGTTTTGCCCCCTTTTGCGTAAGGACAAAGCAAATCAATAACCTTGATACCGGTTTCAAGCATCTCGGTTGATGTTGCCAGATCCTCAAAATCAGGCGCAGGACGGTGAATAGGATATTTGCGATCTCCCTTTGGAGGTTCGATACCGTCAATAGGCTCACCTACCACATTAAACACGCGTCCGCGAATATCTTCTCCAATAGGCATGGAAATCGGAGAGCCCGTATCAACTACTTCGGTCTCTCTGACCAAACCGTCGGTAGAGTCCATAGCAATCGTACGGACGCGATTTTCACCGAGATGCTGTGCAACTTCCAGATAAAGTTTAGAATTGTCTTCACGTTCAATATAAAGGGCATTTAGAACGGGTGGGATGTCTCCCTCATCGAAATCAACATCCACAACCGGACCAATCACCTGTGCAACGGTTCCTTTATTCATTATCTATAATCGATTGAATGAGTTAAATTTTTAAAATTATTGAAATAAAAAAGTCGAAATGTTCCATGCTTCTGGAAGCGGCAAAAGTTAGGATTTTTCCTGAGCAAATGAAAGAAAAAATTGTATCTGCATGCTTTTATAAAAAGGCAACGGCAAATAAATTATTGCTACTGGAAATAACTTATAATTCTCAAAACAGGAACCTTCCCAAAATTTCTTTCTCCGGATTATATAGCTGAATATTTAAAGCTTGACTATTGAATTAAAATAAATTATTGATAAATGTATATTATTAAATAACTTAGACATATACACATTTATTATCCGGATAAATTGAGAGACCGGATTTTTAACTATTCACCTATACTTAAAGGAGGGATAATTATGAATATATTTAAATCAAGGTTTTCCCCATCTCTTTCTTTGCAGTTATCGTTAGTGTTTGGGATACTATTTTTTATCACATCTTGGTCTCATAGCCAAAATCTGGATGTGCCCTATGTTCCTACTCCTAAAGCAGTAGTTGAGCGGATGCTCGATCTCGCTCATGTACAGCCGAGCGATTATGTCATTGACCTGGGGGCCGGAGACGGTAGAATAGTTATTGCAGCAGCCAAGCGTGGCGCTTCTGCCCACGGTATTGATCTGGATCCCCAAAGAATCAAAGAAGCTCGCCAAAATGCTTCGGATGCCGGCGTAAATAATAAGGTCATATTTAAGCAAGAAAATATTTTTGATACGGATTTTAGCCGGGCCTCAGTAATCACAATGTACCTGCTACCCACTGTCAACAAGAAATTACGCACCAAGCTACTCAACAAACTAGAGCCTGGAACCCGCATTGTTTCTCATAGCTTTGATATGGGAGAATGGAAAGCAGATAAAGAAGTTACAGTTAGTGACGGCAATAGAACACATGAGATTTATTACTGGGTTATACCTGCAAAAGTAACCGGATCATGGCATTGGTCGGCAGATGGTAAAAAATTCAATATGGATATCAAACAAAATTACCAAGAGATTTCTGTAAATATGTCGGAAGAAAATGGAACTGCATACGATATAGAAGAAACAATTCTCCAGGGTAAAAGAATCATGGTACGAGCCGTCAACGGAACTCATACTTATATCCTAAATGGTAAAGTGGAAGGCAATAAAATCAAGGGCATTATACAAAATCATAATAATACCGAGAACAGTTTTACTCTCTGGGAAGCTTCATTATAAATAATAAATCCCAAATGATTAGGACGGCTTATCTAGATGAATCGCGTGGAAACCGGAAAGCCCCTGAAAATATTTAGCAATCTTAATGCAATCGCAGTTGTTATAGGTATTGTTGTGGGTATAGGCATTTTCCGGCTTCCCCAGATGGTAGCTCAAAATTCCCCTACTGAGCTACACTATATCGGGTTTTGGATTGCTGGTGGGCTTATATCGATTATAGGTGCCCTATGCTATGCAGAGCTTGCCTCAAATAATCCTGATGCCGGTGGTGAATACTATTTTCTACGCAAAGCCTTTGGCTCGTCTGTTGGATTTTTGTTTTCGTGGGCCCGTATGACCGTAATACAAACCGGGTCCATTGCCCTGGCCGCTTTTATCCTCGGAGACTACGCCTCTGTGATCTACAAATTGGGGCCTTATAGTTCATCTATTTATGCTGGATTTACCGTAATAGGACTGACGTTCCTTAATATCTGGGGGACACGACCAGCCAAAAATGTACAAACCTTTGTAACCGCAATTATAGCGACTTTTTTGCTGTTAGCTGGTATAACAGGAATTTGGATCGCTTCCGATATTCCCCGCCCAACCGTAGCCACTGATCAGCTATCGCAAGGATCTGCTGGCGCCGCTATGATTTTTGTCTTGCTCACCTATGGTGGATGGAATGAAGGTGTCTATCTCTCAGCCGAAATCAAAAATGTACGACAAAATATATCGCGTATTCTCTTCTCTGGACTAGCCATAATCACCTTTTTATATGTGTTAATTAATGGCGCGTACCTGCATGTTTTAGGATTGGAGGTACTGCGAAATTCAGATACTATTGGTGTAACATTAAGTAATAAAATTATCGGTTCTAGCGGGTCCGTAATCATGGCAATAGTTGTAATTATATCTGCCTTATCAACGGCAAATGCTACTATTATAACTGGGGCACGCACCAATTATGCTTTGGGACGCGATTTTTCTGTCCTGAAATATATTGGTCACTGGAACAGTTCTTATAACAGTCCTGCCAATGCCCTTCTAGTGCAGGGTGCCATTGCGCTGGGACTTGTAATTATGGGCAGCTTCACTCCCGAAGCTGTTTCTACGATGGTGGATTATACGGCACCCGTTTTCTGGTTTTTCATCCTGTTGACCACGGCATCCCTATTTGTATTCAGAAGAAAGATGGAAATTGATATACAAGCCTTTCGGGTTCCCTTCTACCCGATAACCCCAATATTGTTTATGCTTGTCTGCTTATATCTCCTTTATTCAAGTATCGTTTTTACAGGATGGGGATCCCTGGTTGGCATAGGTATTCTTATACTGGGGATTCCCATCTATATAATCACTGGCAAAAATAAAAAAGCATAACCCAATAGTGCATGGCAGATATATTTACAGCAAAATTAAATTTCAACAGTCAACAAAAAATCTCTTAATAAGGCCAATTCTTCATTAGCAACTCCCATGCTAATCTCGTATTTTTGCCTCCCTGCTCCACTTGATTATCATTCAATTAACAGTAGGCATTTTAAGTGAACGTCCTAGCGGACGGTGGGCGAACTATTTATTGCCATTTACCCTTATTATTACTGGAAAGTTTAACTTAAATCGGATATTGCATTGGAAACTGAAGCATCGGCTCGTTCTGTTAGCGTAGAAATTTTGAAAGACTTTGATGAAAATGGAATCCTTGATTACTCCCGTGCAGATGAACTTGAATCCCGGGAACGCGCCGAAGTACGTGAATATGTTCAAAACATCCTGAGAAGGCGTTCTTATCTCGATTTTCTTATTGATCAATTTTCAAATGTTAAAATTGATGGAATGAAATCGAGCTTGAAAAATATCCTTCGCCTTGGTGTTTACGACATGGTTTTTATGGATAGCACACCCGATTATGCTGCTATCAACGAGTCGGTAGAAATTGCAAAATACAGCTTAGGTTCCCGAACAGGCGATCTTACAAATGCCATCCTGCGCAACTTGCAGCGTGATATCGATGATTTGCCCAAGCCGTCATTTGAAGACCGTACGAAATTGGTAGCAACAACGTTTTCTCATCCCGAGTGGCTGGTTAAACGCTGGACCAAACGATTTGGAGAACGAGAAGCATTCCAATTGATGCAAGCTAATAACAGTCGTCCCACATATTATGTACGGGCCAATAACCTGCGCACAAAAACGAAGAATTTTAAGCTTCGAATGACCAAGCATGATATCCCGTTTGAGGAAAGCGACTGGCTACCCGGTTATTTTCGGGTGGAGAGTGTTGCTCCTTTTATCCAAAAGGGTTGGCTCGATAAAGGTTTTTGCCAAATTCAGGATATAGCGGCAGGCTTCGCCCCTTTTCTGTTGGATCCACAGCCCGAAGAAACGGTCTATGACCTCTGCGCTGCCCCTGGAACCAAGAGCATTCTAATGAGCGATCTCATGAATGGCGAAGGCGAAATCTTAGCCGTGGATATTTCTTCTGAGCGACTTGATAAACTGGCTGAAAGTGCCCTCTCCCATCACGCTGAAAATATTCGTGTTCGCCGGGCCGATGTGACCGAACTTACGCTTGATGAGGCTGATGCCGTATTACTAGACGCACCATGCACGGGAACCGGTGTGTTAAGCAAGCGAGCCGATTTAAGGTGGCGACGCGATGAAGAAAGCCTCAAAAATGCCGTTGAGCTACAGGCAAAGCTTTTAGATTCTGCGGCCAAAATGGTTAAAGTCGGTGGGCGGCTGGTATATAGCACCTGTTCTCTCGAAGAGGAAGAAAATATGGAGCAGGTGATGAACTTCCTGGATCGCCACGAAAACTTTGAACTACAAACGATCGAAGACTATTTACCAGAGGAAGTACTAATTGAAGGTTCATTCGGCTATCAAACTTTCCCTCATAAGCATCATTGTGACGGACATTTTGGCGTGCTCTTAGAACGAACAGCATAGGTAATGATTAGTTTATTGGGTTAGCAGTTATTGGCTATCGATATGTCATTTACTAATAACTGTTACCTAATAACTAAACCGCTCTACATCTTCTATCCTTTTTCGTATCTTCCTGCTCTTAAGAATTTAACTTTCAACCCGTAAACCGAGTATTCAGTAATTTTGGATAAATCGACGGCCCATCAAGACATTCCCAAACATTTTGATCCCAACAGCATCGAAGACAAATGGTACAGCTTTTGGGAGGATAATGGATTTTTTCATTCCGAGCCCGACGACCGGGAACCATATACCGTAGTCATCCCTCCCCCCAATGTGACGGGTGTGCTGCATATGGGACACATGCTCAATAATACCATTCAGGATGTATTAGTACGCCGGGCACGTATGCAGGGCAAAAACGCCTGCTGGGTACCGGGAACTGATCATGCTTCCATCGCCACGGAAGCTAAAGTTGTACAAAAGCTACGTAAACAAGGCATCACAAAAGCCGATCTGACGCGCGATGAATTTCTTGAGCACGCTTGGGAATGGACGGAAGAACACGGTGGTATCATCCTGCAGCAGCTGCGTAAGCTCGGGGCTTCCTGCGACTGGGAGCGCACTCGTTTTACCATGGAGGATGATCTGTACGAGTCGGTTATCGATTGTTTTATCGAGCTTTACGATCGCGGCTACATCTATCGTGGCAAGCGGATGATCAACTGGGATCCGGAAGCCCAAACAGCACTTTCGGATGAGGAAGTCATTCACCGCGAGGAGCAGTCGAAGCTGTATCACGTGCGCTATAAAATTAAGGATGAAGATGGCTGGGTAACTATTGCTACGACTCGACCGGAAACGATTCTGGCTGATACCGCAGTCAGTGTTCATCCCGATGATGAACGCTACCAGGATTTGATCGGTAAAACGGTCATCATCCCGGTTGTAGAACGTGAAGTACCCATTATTGCGGATGAATACGTGGACATGGAATACGGAACGGGTTGTCTGAAGATTACGCCGGCGCATGACGAAAATGATTACAATATTGGACAGAAGCATGATCTGGAAATTATCGATATGCTAAATGCTAACGGCACGCTCAGCGAAGCGGCACAATTTTATGTCGGTAAAGATCGCTTTGAAGCCCGGAATTTAATTGTCAAGGATCTGGATAAAGCTGATCAGTTGGTCAAGGTAGAAGAAATGACCAACAAAATCGGTTACTCTGAACGTACTGATGCAATTATCGAGCCCCGACTTTCGCTGCAATGGTTTTGCAAGATGGACAAGCTCTCGAAGCCGGCTCACGAAAATGTGATGAACAACAACATCCAATTTCACCCGGACAAGTTTAAGAATGCCTACAATCACTGGATGGAAAATATCCGCGACTGGTGTATCTCACGTCAGCTTTGGTGGGGACATCGCATCCCTGCCTGGTATTTTGGGGATGGTACCGAAGAATACGTCATTGCCAAAACCGAAGACGAAGCACTGGAAAAAGCGCGGGAGAAATCGAACAATAACTCCCTGACAAAAGATGACATTCACCAAGAGGAAGACGTGCTGGATACCTGGTTTTCTTCCTGGCTATGGCCTATTACCGTTTTTGACGGTCTTCGTAATCCTGACAATGAGGATATTGAGTATTATTATCCAACCGATGATCTCGTTACGGCTCCTGAAATCATGTTTTTCTGGGTTGCCCGGATGATCATTGCCGGATACGAATTTCGCGGTGAAAAACCGTTTAGCAATGTCTATTACACAGGCATTGTCCGCGACAGCCAGCGACGCAAAATGTCGAAATCGCTAGGTAATTCGCCCGATCCTATTAAGCTAATGGAAAAATACGGGACCGATGGCGTTCGTGTGGGAATGCTGTTTTCATCACCTGCCGGCAACGATCTGCTTTTCGAAGAACAGCTTTGCGAACAGGGACGAAATTTTGCCAATAAAATATGGAATGCGTTTCGCTTCCTCACCATGAACAAAGAGGAAGGCGCAGAATATTCTACAGAACTTTCTATTGATGAGGATAATCTGGTTGATCGCTGGATGTTATCGCGTCTGCATGAAACGATTGATGCTATTAATAATGATATGGAATCTTTCCGCATCAATGAAGCCTTGCATAAAATTTATTCGCTGATCTGGGATGATTTCTGCGACTGGTACATCGAACTCATCAAGGCCGATGAGCCGGGCACAAATATTCCACCTGAGCGGCTCTCCTGCGGATTCAATTTCTTCGAAGAATTAATGAAGCTGCTTCATCCTTTTATGCCATTTATCACAGAAGAAATCTGGCAACACATTCGCCCGCGTGATGTTGACGAAGCAATGATCGTAGCCCCCTGGCCGAAATTTGATGAGGCTTCAGTTTCGGAAGACGACCGTGCCCTCTTCGAAAAAATTCAGCGCATTATTTCTTCGGTAAGAAATATCAGGGCCGAATTTAATCTGAGTCCTAACGATGCAATTGAGCTGAAGATTAATGCACGGGATGAAGAAACTGCAAAAGCACTTCGCAAAAATGAATGGATTTTCCGCAAGCTTCAGTCGATTGATACGTTTGAAGTTAAAACAGACCTGGAGAAACCTGAAACTTCGGCATCAGCTGTTATTGAAGGCACCGAAGTGTTCGTGCCTCTAAAAGGTCTCATCGATCTTGAAAAAGAAAGAGAACGTATCGAGAAAGAGATCGACCGGCTGGAAGGATTTCTAAAATCAGTGGAGGGCAAGCTCAACAACGATGGTTTCGTTAATAATGCTCCGGAAGAAGTTGTTCAACGTGAGCGAGACAAACGTGACGACACAAAAACAAATTTGAAGAAACTTAGAGGAATTCTGGAAGAGCTGGATTGATCGAATACGGATTATGAATACTCTGAATTAATCATGCTAGCAGATTTTTTTCGGAGCCTTTTAGAATCAAATAGATAGATAAGATTAAATTTTTCAATCGTTAAATAGTTCAGTACATCTCCTACCCGATAAATCGGGTACCCCCCTTCAAAAGAGGGACTTTCTATAAATCCCTTATTGAGGAGGAGTGCTCCGTGGTTTTCGGAGACGGGAGGTGTAAGATTTGTTCAAGATACCAAGCGTTCTATTTTACAACTTTGTAGTATTATGACCAAAGAACCGGATTTTATACATGATCTGAATGAACAGCAACAGCGTGCTGTGCGTCATACCGAAGGTCCCCTTCTAATTGTAGCCGGGGCTGGAAGTGGAAAAACACGCGTGCTTACCTATCGCATTGCCTATCTTATCCAACAGCAAAAAGCGGAACCTAACGAAATCCTGGCACTAACCTTTACCAACAAGGCGGCCAGGGAGATGAAAGAACGTATTCAACAGCTGATTGGTGAAGAAGCGCGTCGTCTGTGGATGGGCACTTTCCATTCGGTATTTTCGAAAATCCTGCGCTATGAAGCCGAAAATATTGGCTTTACCTCCGATTATTCAATTTATGATACCGAAGATTCCAAAAATGCTATCAAACAGATACTTCGGGAAAACAACTACGATCCCAAAGAAATCCAACCTCGCATTTTGCAGCGTCGGATAAGTGATGCCAAAAATGAGCTAATCAGTCCTGATCATTATAACGAAAAGTTTATTCACAGCACACTGGATGATATCACGGCTAAAATCTATGGTATCTATACGGAACGCCTGAAGCAGAACAATGCTATGGATTTTGATGATCTGCTTATCAAACCGATCGAGCTTTTTAATGAGTATCCTGAGATTCTTGAAAAATACCAAGACCGCTTTAAATATATCTTGATTGATGAGTATCAAGATACCAATCACGCCCAGTATAAAGTCACAAATATGCTGGCCTGCAAATACGAGAATCTCTGTGTTGTTGGTGATGATGCGCAGAGTATTTACTCGTTTCGCGGGGCTGATATCAGCAATATCCTGGATTTTAAAAGTGATTATGAGGATGCAGTAGAAATACCGCTCGAACAGAATTATCGGTCCACCAAAGCCATCCTCAAGGCGGCTGATTCAATCATTAAAAACAACACCCGGCAGCTCGAAAAAACACTTTGGACAAATAACGATACGGGTGATACAATTACTGTCCTCGACAACTATGATGAGCGTGACGAAGCAAATCGGGTAGCAAATTATATCAACGATTTGCGGATGGGTCAAGGATATGATTTTAACGATTTTGCAATTTTGTATCGAACAAACTACCAGAGTCGCGTTTTTGAAGAGACCTTTCGTCGAAAAGGGATCACCTATCAGCTGGTCGGTGGACTCTCGTTTTACCAGCGCAAGGAGGTTAAGGATGTGCTAGCCTATCTGACATTACTTGTTAATCCCGACGATGACAATAATTTGATGCGAATAATCAATGAACCATCACGGGGAATTGGTAACAAATCGCTACATGATCTTACGGCAAGGGCTCGAGAAACAGGCCAGTCGCTATGGGAGGTTCTGAAACATGTTGAAGAAGCTGATGTATATAAACCCGCAGAAAACAGTGTCAAGGATTTTGTGGCAATGATCCAGGAATTGAAACAAGATTTGGCAGATGATAAAAAGCTGGTGAATGTCACCAAGAAACTGCTCGAACGATCGGGTTATATGAAAGCGTTGGTCGAAGAGAATTCGCCTAAGGCAATGACCCGACGCGAGAATATCCTGGAACTGGAAAATGCCCTCTCCTACTTCGAAAAAAATAACAGTAATCCCACGCTTAGCTCTTTTCTTCAGGAAATTAGCCTCATCACCGATACCGACCAGTATGATGAGGAAAAGCCGGCTGTTACTATGATGACGGTACACGCTGCAAAAGGGCTGGAATTTCCGGTGGTATTTGTCGTGGGATTGGAGGAAGAACTCTTCCCTGTGGGCAGCCGCAATAACGAAGAAATAAATATTGAAGAAGAGCGACGACTTTTTTATGTAGCTATTACCCGCGCCCAGGAAAAACTATTCTTTAGCCACTGCCGTAGTCGCTATAAATATGGTGAAGAGCAACGAAAAGCACGCTCCCGCTTCCTGGAGGAGGTTAGTTCGGATGTAGTTCGAACCGAAACCGGTGCCACAATTAATCAGAACAAAGATCGATTTTCCGATAAAAAATCGAATCATACAAACAATGGTAATACACATATAGAATACGACTGGAAAAAACCACTATATAACAAAAATAACCGGTCTTCTAATACCACTAAAATCCATTACGATAATCCCGATGAGGATCCCTTCCAGGTCGGGGCCAAAGTGGAACATAATATTTTTGGGCCCGGAAAAATTATTAGTCGCACTGGACAGGGAGAAAAAACCAAAGTTGTAGTATATTTTAAAAATCGGGGGCGAAAAACATTAATGCTCCGAGTAGCGAAGCTTCAGGTAGTAGGCTAGCAGACATATCCTTAAGATCAGCAGATGACCAGTTTAAAACTTCATAAGCGCTCTTTTCTACGGTTCGCAGCTTGGCTGTCTTTCCTCCTGTTTGTCGCTTTATGGGGATTAGATACAATCCATGCCCAACCGGTACTCAGTGCTAAAAATACAGCTCTGGGTAGTGGGGGTACGGCCTATTTAACCGGTTTTGAGGCTACATTTTGGAATCCGGCCAATTTAATGATCCATGACCATTATGGCCAACTGCATATTGGGATTGGAAATACGGGGGTGTTATATGAACCCGTTTTATCCAGTGATGCCGCCGGCGATCAATATTTTAATTTTACCGATAGTTTTTATCCATATAAAACGGGCACCGCCAATATTACAGCCACTCAACGTAATGCAATTCTGGAGAATAACTATCCGCGCAATAAACTAATTTCTCAGCACCAGACGCGAGGCGACATAATTCTGGGTGGAGCCTTATGGCAACGCAAAAATGAGGCCTTCTCAATTGCTGCACGCCTGAGATTTGCATCCCGGATTGATGTAGGACGAGGCTGGTATTCCGATAAATTTATCCCATCGGGAAATGATAAAGTGCGTGATTTTACGCTAGACCATCAAAAAAATTACCTGTACGAGCTTTCCTTTGGTTATGCTCGCGAATTCACTTATATCGATGGGCTGTTATCACGTTTAAGCAAACTGTATGTAGGGATTGCTCCTAAAATTGTATTGGCCGGCCCCCATATTGATGCACAATATCATGGTCAATATGTGCAAGCAAAAAATGGCAATAGTCATACTTACATCTCTAACTTTTCTTATCGGACAACTGGCCAATATACCAAGATGACGTCTGACTATTTGAGAACTTCAAATGCCAGTCTGGCCATCTCGAATAACCTAAACCGTAAATTCAATTTCCAAAACACTGGATATGGTATGGGATTCGACTTTGGGCTCACTTATTTTATTCCTTTGGGAACCGACTTGCCAACCTTTACCTCGAAGCCGATCCAATCAACAGTTACAAAATCTATACGAATTTCATTTTCTATAAATGATATTGGTATGGTTCGCTATAATAAGAAACCACTTGAACTTTCTTCTGCGAGGGATACTACAAAAATTGGGCAGCAGGCACCTATGGAATCAATGTTTATAGGAGCAGACGGCCAATATTTGAGCTATTTCGAAAAGGCCGACAGCCTTGCTAATCCACTGATGGGAGCGCAAACGCAAAATGATAATAGTTTTGTACAACTGCTTCCTACCTCATTAAATGCAGGTGTATTGCTCGATTTATCCCGACTAAAAGTCATGGGGGATCTCACTATTGGACTTAATAACACGGCATTTACAACCACTAAACTTGCATTACATCTAGGCCTCGAAACCCGCCCAGTCAAAGCAGTCCCGATACGATTCGGAATGAAATTAGCCGCCGGTTTACCAACTCATCTGGGACTTGGCACGGGAATTGAGACCAAATATTGGGATTTTAATGTGGGAGCTCAGGTGCTCGTTCGATCAAGAACTTTTACATCCGAAGTTGTTGGGGGCGCCTTTGCAGGCCTGCAAATCCATATCTAAATCCCGATTCCTGTCAACCTGTCAATGAATATCACTATAGTCGATACATTTTGCTATTTTGCCATAACATATGACTAATTGGTAGATGGTTTAAACTTGGCTCTTTATTTGCTTCAATACACTATAACTTAATGAAACTCTGATATAAACTATTTAGATACATGAAGAACATCTTCAATAATATGATTGATTTTGAGGATATGGACGACCAGTTCGATGACTTTGAACAGGCTATACCCCTCATGTCTGAAGAGGAAGAAAAAGAACTGACGCAATCAGAAATTCCTGAGGAACTTCCTATTCTCCCGCTTAAAAATACGGTATTGTTTCCGGGTGTTGTTGTACCTATTACCGTAGGTCGCGATCGTTCTTTGGCTTTGGTAAAAGAAGCTTATGAATCTGATAAAACCATTGGTGTGGTCAGCCAAAAAAATGAGGATGATGAAAATCCGGATACGAATGATCTCTTTAAGGTTGGAACTGTTGCCCAAATTCTGAAGCTCATCAAAATGCCAGATGGCAGCAAAAGTATTGTTATCCAAGGCAAAACAACCTTTGAGATTGATGAGTTTATCCAAAAAGATCCTTATTTCAAGGCCAACGTCTCTTCCTATGATCAAGATATGGATCTGGAAGGAGTAGAGCTCGATGCATCTATCCGCTCTATAAAAGAAACAGCAACAAAAATTGTCAATCTTTCACCGAATATTCCTTCCGAAGCTACGGTGGCCATCAATAATATCAGCAGCCCTACATTTCTGCTGAATTTTATTTCATCAAACTTAAATGTATCGACTGCCGAAAAGCAGGAAGTACTCGAAATCCGGAAATTTTCTACGCGACTGGAGCGCGTGATGGAGTTTCTAAATAAAGAGTTACAGGTACTGAATCTAAGCGAGGAAATCCGTACAAAGGTCAAATCGGATATCGACGAGCAACAGCGTGATTTTTACCTTCGCCAGCAAATGAAGGCCATACAGGAAGCCCTGGGTGAAGATGCGGAACAGGAAGAGGTTGAAAAGCTCCGTAATCAGGCTAAGAAAAAGGATCTGCCTGAAGAAGTGCAGGAAACTGTGGACAAAGAACTTTCTCGGTTAGAACGAACGCCCAACTCTTCGCCGAATTATGGGGTCATTCACGGATACATCGAATGGATTCTGGATCTGCCCTGGAATGAATTTTCTGATGACAATTTGGATCTGGATAATGCCCAAACGGTACTGGATGAAGATCATTACGGTCTCGAGAAAGTAAAGAAACGTATCATCGAGTATCTTGCCGTATTGAAGCTTAAGAGTAATATGAAAGCTCCTATCCTTTGCTTCTATGGCCCTCCTGGTGTTGGAAAGACCTCTCTTGGTAAATCTATTGCCCGGGCGTTGAATCGTAAATTTGAGCGTTTCAGCTTGGGTGGGATTCATGACGAAGCCGAAATCCGCGGTCATCGAAGAACATATATCGGCGCCTTGCCCGGACGCATTCTTCGATCAATGAAAAAAGCGGGTACCAGCAATCCCGTGATGATGCTCGATGAGATAGATAAGGTGGGCTCTGATTATCGCGGGGATCCAACCTCTGCCCTGCTTGAAGTACTCGATCCCGAACAAAACGACAGTTTTGCAGATAACTACCTGGAGCTAGAATACGATTTATCCCGGGTTCTCTTCATCGCTACGGCAAACTCTCTGGATACGATTCCAGCTCCGCTACGCGACCGCATGGAGATCATCAACATTAGCGGTTATACCCTGCAAGAAAAAACACAGATTGCAAAGAAGCACCTGTTACCTAAGCAAATTGAGGAAAATGGGCTTACTGAGGATCAGATCTCTATTACAGATGAAGGGATAAGAAATATTATTGAGAAATATACGCGAGAATCCGGCGTCCGGTCTCTTGAACGGGAGATTGGCTCTGTATGTCGGGGCGTTGCGGCTAAAATTGCTAAGGGAGATGAAGGGCCACACAAAGTTGATGCGGAAGCTCTACAGGAATATCTCGGCAAGCGTAAATACTTCTCTGAAGTAGCCGAACGTACAAAGGTACCTGGTGTAGCCACGGGACTTGCATGGACTCCTTACGGTGGCGATATCCTCTTCATTGAAGCCAGTGTATCCAAAGGTTCAGGCAAGCTACACATGACTGGTCAGCTTGGCGATGTAATGAAAGAATCTGCCATGCTTGCCATGTCGTATTTGAAAGCTCACGCTGATGAATTGAATATCCCTGATGAAGCTTTCAAATACTGGGATCTGCATATTCATGTTCCCAAAGGTGCCGTTCCCAAAGACGGGCCTTCAGCCGGTGTCTCGATCTTCTCGGCCATTTCTTCCATCTTTACACAGCGCAAGGTTAAAGGTACCCTGGCTATGACAGGAGAAATCACCTTACGAGGCCTGGTACTCCCTGTTGGAGGTATCAAAGAAAAGGTACTGGCCGCCAAACGCGCCGGTATTGATAAAGTGTTACTGCCGAAGAAGAACGAAAAAGACGTCGAAGAAATTGAAAAAGATGTGCTTGGCAATCTGAAGGTTCAATATCTTGAGCGTATGGATCCCCTGTTGGATATCGTTCTTGAGGATAAAGCTGTTAAAGATCCACAGCAACGATTCAAGGTTGACCAAAAACACAAGACAGAAAATGGTGAAGATTCCGTCACTAAAGATTCCACCGAAGAAACAATTGTAATGGAATAATGTTTGTCATCATATTTTAGGTGAAATTTGGGTCACCTCGATTAATCGGGGTGACTTCTTTATTTTTATTTGCAATTAAATCTGTAATAAAATTAGTCTTAAGGCTTGGCATATAGAGGACGAGTTATAGAATCAACCGGGCAATGGTATGAGGTTTCATATCATAAAGATGGAGATACTTTTACAATAAATTGCCGCCTCCCCGGCCGGTTCCGGCTTGAAGATCATGATTTAACCAATCCTATTGCCGTTGGAGATTATGTCGTTTTTGAGATTAATGATGATAAAAGCGGCAGCATCAAAAAAATAGAAGATCGCCAAAATTACCTGATTCGTAAGTCAACTCACCATCAACAGGAATCTCAAATTCTGGCTGCTAACATCGATTGCGCCTATGTTGTGCAATCCGTAAAAATGCCGAAGCCCAAACAAGGATTTATTGATCGATTCCTGGTTACTTGCGAGGCTTACCAGATACCTGCTCGTCTTATCTTAAATAAGATGGATTTGCTCACCAAGAAGAATCGGGACTATATCAGCTACCTTT
>Ga0209918_1000330_pt1 | contig 33369 bp, 49 predicted proteins | sample SalPonD_shore_MG_FD_185712 | JGI IMG/M metagenome (GOLD analysis project Ga0209918, IMG submission 185712) | Salt pond soil microbial communities from South San Francisco under conditions of wetland restoration - Salt Pond MetaG... | ecosystem: Environmental > Aquatic > Marine > Intertidal zone... | reverse complement strand
TTGTGAGGAACCCGTGGGATTGGCAGGTTTCCCTATATAAATACATGTTGAAGACTCAGGACCATTTCCAGCATGACCTCATTAAGGGAATGGACAGCTTTGATGCATATATAAAATGGCGATGCGAGCATGAAGTCAGATTTCAGCGCGACTTCATCTTTGACGGGGACGATTGTATCGTCGATTTTGTGGGAAGGCTTGAAGACCTGGAGTCGGACTTCGGAGAGATATGCAAACGAATAGGTATCAGGGCGTCCCTGCCCCGCCTTAATGTCTCAAACTCAAACCCATACCGCCAATTCTATAGTGACGAATCAAGACGGCTTGTTGAGGAGACATTCGCGCCAGATATTGAGGCTTTCGGATACGAGTTCTAATGCGGCAGGATGTTACTTATGCCGGTTCGCGCCGCGGATCACGGCTTCGAGGTTATGATTCCGGGCCCGGCACATGGCGTCTTTCTTCGTGATCTTCTTCATCGCCGAGAACAGCACGGGATCGTGCTGGGCCAGGGACTCCAGATGCTGGATCTCCGCCTTGGACGGCACCGGGTAGTGCGGCTTCGGCGGCAGGGGTAGCGTCCGGCAGGAGACGAAATGGGTGGTCGAGCAGCTACTGATCGCCAAGGCTGCCAAAATCACCAGAATCAGCTTGCTTATCGACTTTCGTGGTGTAGTCATTTCCCGCCGCCTCGCTTTCATGTAATGCGTTTGACGCATTTATCAGTTGCTGCGCCTGTGCGTGTTCGGCCTTGGCTTGGTCCTCCGCACGGGCGGCCTTCTGCGCCTTGGCCTGTCCGCGCTCCCAGAGGGCAAACATGCCGGCGGCGGCCGTCAGGATGCCGAGCAGCCACAGCAGCTTACCCTTTATCCAGCCGATCACGACTTGCCCCCCGGCTTGCCGATGCCCTCCTTGGTCATGTACCGCAGGACGTAGGTGACGACGGCGGCGACCATGGCCGCGGATCCATATACCCAAGGCGGCAGGTTCGGGAAATTTTCATGCGTGACGAGCGGCGCCACGACGGCCACCAGCCCAAGCGCGGCCTGGACGTGCCCCCACCAGATGGTTTTGGACTTGAGGGCCGGCTTCACCGGCGCGCTCAGCTTGATGTCTGTGCCGACTTTGGCCATCACTTTCCCTCCACGAACTTGTGGTAGTTATCGATCACGTCCGGCACCCGGGCGGCGCCCGCCGGCGTGTTGTACCACTGCTTGTAGTACCGGGCGAGGCCGGCGATGTCGTCAGCCGCCGGCAGGGGTTCCGGTCGCAGATAATAATGCACCCGGCACATGGCGGTGGCGTAGGCCAGGTTCCCGATCATCTCGTCGGCCGGGATCGCGCTGGTGGCCCACCGATACCCCGCCAGGGCCCGCACCTTTCCGGCCATGCCGTCGGTGCGGCCGTTCAGGCGCTCCCAGTGGCTGTGATAGGTGAACGGCTCCATCTGGTAGACGCCCAGAGCGGGCCCGCTGCCCAGCTGATGCAGATATTGCCCGAAGTGGGACTCCTGGGCGCAGGTCATGAGAAGCAGGTTCACCGCGGCCGGGCTGTTCAGGCCGAGGTATTCCAGGGTGGGCGAGACCACGAGGTCACGGAACTGACTAGCTTTGAAGGACATGGCCTACTCCTCGTCCGGCGAGAATACGAAGTCCTCGTCCTGTACCCGTTGCATGATCCAGATGGGATACGGCAGCATGTGGATCCCGTGGTCCTTGTGCCGGTGATGCTTGGCGCACAGGACCATCATGTTGTATTCCGAGTCGATGAAATCCTCCGGCTTCTCGAAGGTCGACCACGGAAAGTCGGGGTGGAGCTCGCGCATGCGGTCCCAGTCAACGCCCAGCGCGTCCGCCCATTCGACATGAAAATGGTGGACTTCCCTGTCCTGCTTGCAGCCGCACACCCAGCACGGCTTATCCAACACGTCAATCAGGTGATGTTTCGTCCGCCGGAACAGCGCCGACTCCGAGCGCGGCGGGTGGTCCGGGTAGAAGATGTCGACGGTCAGCGTCTCCTTGACCTCATGTTCGTCCTTGGGTTCAGTCACCGCGGCGTACCTCCATGGAAGGCGCTCCAGATAACGGCCCCGGCGGCAGCGATACTGGTGCCCCATTTCAAAATCTTGCCCATGAAAAGCAGGAACTTGATCGCCAGCCGGTATTGCTCCCAGTATTCGAGCATGTCACGCAGCTTCTGGCGGTCTTCGTCCGTCAGGTCGTCGTGCACGCGCTTACCGGGCGCCTTGGGATACGGTTTCGCCTTCTCGGTCTCTGACATGCGCCCCCCTATAATTCACGGGCGAAAAAAAGGCCGCAGAGCGGCCAGATTTGTTTGGGTTCTTGTCTCGTTCAGTACAGCAGACTGACCACGGTGAGGCACACTAGCCATAAGATCAGGTAGCTTTTCACGTCCCAGACATTGCAGTGAATCGTGTCCCAGACCAGAAGCGCCGGCGCGATGCCGATCAAAAACCAGTGAATAAAAACTCCCAGAACATGCAGTATCTCGCTCATGGTCCACCCGGTTGGTCTGGATTTACACCGCCGAGGCCCGCAGAGGATTGGACCATGGCCTTCTCCGCGCGCCAGGTGTCCCGGCAATGCGTGCGCAGGGACGGCCAGGCGCGCCCGAGGATGCGCTGGATGAGCCAACACACGCCCGAGCAGAACAAACAGGGATCGCCCGCTTGGATCTGCGCCCCGCAATGGGCGCTGATCGTCTCGTGCGGATTGCCCTGCAGGAGGACGGTGTTACCGAGCTCGTCCAGGGCCACCGCGTCACCAACCAACCATCGGCCTAGCCGTGTCTTGTACCACGGCTTCATGGTCAAATGGCGTTCAGCTGGGAGACGTAGGTGTCGCGCGTGCCATTGATTTTACTCAACGTGGCGCTCGAGCTAAGGGCATCAATGGCAGCCTTGCCGGAAATGCGTGCTTTTTCGATTTGCGCGGCGACGGACAGCCGCTGGTCCCGCGTTGCGATTATGTTATCAGCCGCCGCCGTGGGCGTCTGTCCAGTGGCATCGGCCTCCGCCTGCACCATAGGATAGCCCGTCGTGTCAGACGGATAGCCGGCGGCTTTATAATCATCCGCCTGCTTTGCCTTGAGCAGATAACGCCACTCCTGGCCCTGACCGACCGTGATGTACCGGGATGAAGCATTGCCAGCCGCCAGGTCTATTTCTGTCTTTGCGTCTCCCTTGGCTTTCGGCGCATTGAACTTCCACGACTGCGAAGTGGTGTCCCATACATCGTCCGGCCGCGTCGGCCCGACTTCGCTATAGTCTTGGGTATTCGGGTCGATGTCGTTGCTTGAGGCAACGGCATAGAAACCCGATCCGTCTTTCATTACTGCATATCCCATTACAGATTGTCCTCCCATCCGGCAATCGAGGCGCTCTTACTACCAGACCCAGAAGCCGCATACCAAAGTGAATCGGTGTCAATAATCACGTCAAACGTATTCCCATGCGCGGGCGAAGTTCCACCGCTGTTCACGGTAAACAGCACGTTTTGCGCCGACTGCCCCACCGAAATCACGGCCGAGCTACTTCCGATCGTTATATAGCCATATACGTTAGCGATTTTGGCAACTTGCACCGGAATGAGGTTGGCAATCGACGTCATTGCTCCGGCGTTATTTCCAGATGCCACAGTTGGCAAAGACGTCATGTTCGTACCGGCCGCCGGTGCATAGGCCGCACGGCGACCGACTTGGTGGATCGGGTACGGATATTTGTTGGCGGTGGTATCGGTGTGGATAGCGCCAACTCGCGCCCAATGCGTATAGCCTGACGGCAACGTCGGCGCGGTCGGTGATGCAGAAATAAGGCCAGCGACCGTAGTGCCGTCCCATATGATATATGTGTAATACCACGTATCGACCGCGAGTGAACCCGCATCCAGGCCGTTAGCGCCAACCGTGGCTGAATCAATCGTCACGTTGACGTTGCGCAGCGTCTGATATTCATTAGCTGCGCTTTCAACGGTCAATTCATCTATGGTAATGCCAATATTGGAATCGAGACCGGTCGTAGACGCGACCAAATTCTGGAACATGCCACGCACTGGAGCGGGAGCAGTGATCTTGGAATACAGCGTATCCGCTGTGGCCTGGCTAATTTTGTCCGTCAGATATTCGGTTATAAACGGCGCACCGGAAACCTGAGAAATGTTGCCTGCCGTGAGCGTGCTATCCGTGTCAGCCACCGTAATGACAAACAGGCCGACATAGCCGGAATCCGGCGACGGCGTCGTCTGCGAGCCCGTGGTGGCCGCGACACCGGGCTTGGCCGATACCACGAGCTTCCCCTCGCGCACGGTATACTGCGCCGTCCCGTTATTGTTCGGGCCGCTATAGGCCTGTGCTGGGTTTGAGGCGTTGTAATACGGCAGGACGGTCGAGCCGCCATCCGTCGACTGATATGTGGCCTGGATCAGGTAGTTGATGGAATAGCCCGCCGTGCCGGGCGCCGGGCAGGACAGGTTCGCCTTATCCAGGGCCACGCCCTGCTTCAGGATCTGGTGCGTGGTATCTGACGCAAGCGCCCCATAGGCCGAATCGTCAATGTTTTCCAACTCAAATATCTGGCCAGGCGCCACATCCACGGTCATCGAGGCCGGAGACGTCGGCGTGCAGGCGAGACCATCCACCAGCGTATTCGTGCCAAGGATGGACTCTGCCAGTTTGGCTAGTCCAATCATGGCGTTCTTCTGCGCGTTGAGCAGATCGGTTTCGAGCGGAATCTGCCCGGGATAGACGATTTGACGGTCCATTGCGGCTCCTGCGGGGTGTTAGCTGAGGATTTTGGTCCAGATGACGATAGCGGCCGGCTTCACGGCGTCCACCGCGGCGTAGATGTCATCGTCATTCACGGCGTCCAGGGACGTCGAAAGCTGGGCGTATTCGATGGCGCCCACGCCATAGCCGCCAGCCGGTTGACCGTAGCCGTTGACGTAAGGGATACCGGTGTTCGCCGGACGATAGGCTGTGAGAAACGCTTGGTATGGCAAGAGGATTGAGCCATAGCCGCCGGCGACGCCATAGCCAACCGCGTTTTCACCGTAGCCTCCGGTATCGGCCGGTCGGGCCGGCTCAAATACCTCCGGGGTACGCCCGGTCAGGTCCTCGAGCACCTGGATCAGGCCCGCACGGGTGGCGCGCTCGCGGAACATATTGATCTGGAGGCGAGCCAGGAACGCGGTGTCCGATTCATGCGCCTTGCGCACAAGCCGGGAACCGAAAAAGTCCCCGGCGATCAGGTCCAACCAGCCGTCCGTCGCGGTCAGGATGCGGGTCTGCGCCTGGGCGTAGACGTACAGCGAATAGATGCCCGCCAGCAGAGCCGCGACGCCATACAGCACGGCATCCAGGTTCGGGGTGGTGTCCCCGAACCATGGGGGCAGCAGCTGGCGCAGGCGCGTGAATATGTCGTCCTGGTCGCCCGTCATCAGTTCACCGTCACCGTGTTGTACTTGATTACCTGCTTGCTCGTGGCGGTCAGGTCGGCCGTGCCGCCGTTGAGCGTGACCGAGGAGACCGAGACCACGCCGTCCGAGGCGTCATAGGCCACCTGCGCCAGGCGCGTGTAATACAGCGTCTCGCCCAGCGTGAGGCCGTTGATGTAGGATTCGAGCGCGGTCTGAACGGCGGACTTGGTTGCCGTGGCGTCATAGCCGGATGCGACGCCCACCGTCATCACCACCGTCGCATTGACCACCACCGGCGCGAACACCCCGAAGCGAATCGCGACTGGACGCGCCGCGTCGATGGCGTTGGAGACCGTGGACAAGAGGGTGCTCGTCGGGGATCCGGTGCCATCGTCCACCACGACATAGAAATAGCCGTTGTCAGTGGTGCCGTCGTACTTCTCGTTCTCCACCAGCTGATGCGTCAGGTTCTGCTGCAAGGCGTCAGCGGCGTAGCCCACCGCGTCCTTGGTCGCCTTCTCCAGGCTGGCAATGTAGGCCTGGAACCGCGTGCGGAAGGCTTCATCCGTCTCCGCGTCGATGCCCCCGGCCATGGCCGCGGCATTGTTCACCGCGTCTGCGCCCGGGACCGCGCTGCTCAGCGTCTTGATGGCACCGGCCAGCACATTGCCTGCGGCGCCGGCGACGTCCGCCTGCACCGCCACATTGACCGAGGACACGCCGGAGTCCATGACGTATTGCTGGTTCGCCGCGTCATAGTGCGCGTTCGTGCTGTCCGCCACGACGCTGAACGTCTGCGAGCCGTCCGCGGTCTGCACCTGCGTTCCCACCGGGATATAGACAGCCGAGGAACCCGCAGTGAACCGGGAGAAGGTCACGGTTCCGGCCGCGTATGTCGCCGCCAGGCGCGTGAATTGGAAATCGGCCATCCAACTGTCCAGATCCTCGCCTGAACTGGTGGCGGCGCGCGTAGTGGCCAGCAGGGCGACGATCAGGCCCTGCAGCCACGTCACCACGCCGGCAACGGCCTCCGTGATGGCCAGCAGGACCGAACCTACCGTGAAGTCCACGAGGGCTGACGATTTGGCCTGAATTCCCGCCGCCATGTCGCGGACCAGATCGGTGAAGCTCTTGGTGTTCAATGCCATGCTACGCGCTCGCGGTGAAGGTCAGGACTTGCGGGGTGTTGTTGGCCGATTCGGTGAATTGGATAGAGCAATAGAGCTCGTTCCCCTTCGGCTTCAAGGTGACCACCGGGGCCGGTGACTTGGCCACGGTATCCTCCTGGAGCACCTGGCCGGTGATGGTGGCCTTGATCTCGCGCAGGCGGTCCGGCGACATGTCCGCGCCCACATCTTCGGGCACGCCGGCGCCGTAGTCCTGGTGCCAGAGATAGGTCCCGGTCGGTGTTATCAACCGGCGCAGGATGCGCTGTTTCGTGCGCACGCTAGCGCCCACCAGCTGCAGGTCGCCGGTCGGACCGACGCCGAAGTCCTGCCCGTAGGTTTGGTCGATGTCATTCATGGTTATATCTGTTGCGACGGCTTCTGCGTGGAACCGCCCTGCGGATCCACGTGCGTGTGGCCGTTGTAGATCGTGCGCACGGTGGCCATCGTGAACTCGCTGCTCAGGCCCTTGAACACGGTGACATCACCCGTGGCCGTGATCGCCCCGTCCACGTTGAGCGGGCCGGTGTGATTCCACTGCGTCGCCTGGCTGACGATGTTGCCGGAGACGGTGATATTCGCGTTGCCGCCCACCGTGGCGTTCAAGTCTGAGGCGGTCGTCAGGTTCACGGTGCCGTCGTTGTTGAACTTGAGGGCCGATCCGGATTTGTGCACGAGCCAAAATTCACCGGGCGTCGCCGCGAGCGGGCGCTGCTGGTTGCTGTAGAGCCGGCCAATCACGATGCCGGCGTCCAGGCTGCCGCCCTCGAACAGGACAATGACCTGATCGCCGGGCGTCAGCGGCGCGAATAGGCCCCAGCTGTTTCCGGTCCAGGGGCTGCTGATCGGCAGCCACCCGGTCTCCACGTCCTCCGGCATGATGCGAACCTTTGCCGCGTACTTGTCCGGGTCATAGCTGCTCACCAGACCCAGGCGCGGCATGGCCTGCCCGGCCGCCATCATGGCCGCCTGCTGCTTGATGGCGTTGATCAGCCGTTCCACTACAGGGTCACCTCGCTGTGCGTCGGGTGATTCTTCGCGGAGACCTGCATGAGGTAGCCGTCGTCGGTGTTCATGTGGCGCAGGACCTGATTGACGTAATACCGCTGGTCAAACTCCGTGCCGGTGCCCTTGAGCTGCAACATGGTCCGCGGGCTCAGCAGGTTGTCGGCCGGCAGCGTCGCCTCAATCCGCAATTCGTGCGCGCTCAATTCCTTGAGCAGGGACTGCGCCTTGGCCAGGGCCTGCTCAGGGGTCAGGCCCGGTATGGTGTAGCTGTAGACCTGGGCGCTGCCTACCGGTTGCGGCAAGCCGCTCAGCTTCGTCTTGGCGGTGTGGGAGGCCGTGGCCGTCTTGGTGAAGCCGCTCATTTGCAGCGGTGACCAGCTGTGCACCTTGACCACGATGTCCTTGGCGAGCGTCAGGTCACGGAACAGACCCAGCTGTAGGCCGTTGAAGTGGTGCGCGCCGTCGTTGCCTGACGGCTGCACCCACTCGAGCACATAGGGTTCAGACCCTGGCGCGGTGGCGGGCTCGAAGTGCAGCGTCGTGCCCTTGACGAATACGCTGAACCCTTCCTTTTGCGCCAGGTAGGTCAGTAGGTCCCACTCGGACTGATCGGCCTGGACGTGCACATGGTCCTGCGTGTAGTAGGTGCCGACCTTCTTGCTGGTCTTTGTCACCTTCGGCGTCAGGCCGTGCTTCTTGGCCAAGGCCGTAGCGATGTCGGAGGCCCGTTGGTTCGGCCACTTCTGGGACGTCTTCGTGTCCACGAACTGGGATGTCAGATCGCGGCCGCTGAGCCCCAGCGTGCCCTGTGCCGGGTCCACGGCCATGTTGTCCGCCGTGCCCACGATCAGCACCTCGAGCTCGTCCGCCCCGAACTGCTCCGGATCCGCCGGGAAGCCGGCCAGGATCTCGACCTTGAACGCGGTCTGACTGACGAACCATGCCCAGTCATTGGCCGGCGGCAGGCCGTACAGCGGCAGAGATACGTTGAAGGTGTCGGCTTGGTAGTAGCCGTTATTGTTCACCTCCCACTCAATCCACGGCAGCGACTGGCCATTGACGCGAATCAAGGCGCGCGGGTTTCGCACCGCGCCAGTGACGGGCAGCGTGTTGATCATGCGCGCCCCCTGCTACGCCGGCGGGATGGTCAGCGTGTGGGTACCGGTCAGCACCGGATCCGTGAGCCCGTTCGCCGTGGCGATCTGGCGCCACTTGCTCGCGTCCCCGTAGACCTTCGCGGCCACCGAGTACAGCGTGCCGCCGTTCACGGTGACGGTCTTCGGTGTGTTTCCCTGGTTCGCCGTGCTCACGTTCGTGGACATGCGCGCCAGGGTGGAGCGCAGTGCATACAGGTCCGCCGACTGCGTTTGGGCGGTGACGTTCGCCGTCAACTGGGCCGCCTGCTGGGATAGCGGGTTGTTCGGCACCACGCCGCCGAGCGTTGTGACGTTCTGGAGCGTGTTGCCGGTCGCCGCGATCAGGGTGTCCACTCGGCCCTGTACCGCCTTGATGGGCGCGAGCACCGAATTGATGGTGGTCTGCGCGGCGCTGGCGAAGCTCGAAACGGCCGAAATCGCCGTGTCCAGAGTGTCGAGCAACCCGTCCAAGGTGCTGTCGTTGGAGGATGCGGCCTGATCCTTGGCCCGGGCCATGTCCTGGGCCACGGCATCATCAATGCTCTTGATGGTGGCCGAGCCCACCCGGGAAGTGTTGTCCTTCGATACCTCGAGCTCGATGGTGTACGGGATCCAATAGAAGCGGTCGAAGCTCCCATGGAAGTCGCGGATCACGGCCTGGTAGGAGAAGCCGCCCCACGTCACGGTCACCTCGCGGCCGCTTATGCGCAGGCCGTCCAGGTACCGGGCCCGGGTCTCCGCATTCTGGCCGCGGAATATCCCGCGCCAGCGCAGAGGCTTGTCCGACCGGCCCATGGCGTCGATCACGCGCGCGCCGCCGACCAGCTGGTGGCTGGCCAGCATCTGCTCGCCGCCGAAGGGCATGGATTCGGGGATCTCCACGTCCTCAAACGTGAACGCGAACCCGTCCGGCCCGGTGATTTTCAGCTTTACGTCTGCCATGGACTACTTCACGGCGAAGGAAGGCGTGCCGAGCGCCGGCAGGCCGAGACTGGGATCCAGGCGCGAGGTCGGTCCCGGGGGTGCCTTGGAGGCCTCGTCGCCGAGGTGCTTGGAGATCACCTTGCCGACGCGCTTACCGTCCAGGAACACGTCCCCACCGTGTGGCGCCTTGCCGCCCTTCATCCAGCGCGAACGGTACATCTCGTGCTCGTGCTCGAAGCGCAGGCCCTTCTGGGCTTCGCTATCCCCGAGGAACGCCAGCACTGACGCTATGCCCTTGCCGATTACGTGGTCCGCCTCCGTGCCCTTGACGCCGTGCTTATAGATGTAGCCGCCGGCCTTCCAGCCGCCATAGGCGGCGGCCAGGACGGGGACGGCGCGCAGGAGCAACCCACTCAACGCGGCGGCGCCCTTGCCGAGCGCGCCCATGGCGCTGCTGACGCCGGTGAGAGACGCGGCCACAGATCCGCCCTCCAGCACCATGCCGAGCCCTTTGAAGGCGAAGGTCAGCATCCGGATGGAGCCGCCGACGAGCATGGCGGTGAACAGCGCCGTCAGACCGTAGGCTAGGGCCTTCGCCGCGCCGGCGTTCTTGTGCATCCAGTTCGCCAAGTGGTTCAACCCGCGGGCGAGCGTCCCCAGCACCTTGACCAGCACCGGGACGAGGCTCATGGTGAACGCGGTCTTGAAGTTCTGCCACTGCGCGCCGAACGCCTTTTCGACCGTGTTCGGGTCGTTGGACAGCGCCAGCCGGTAGGCCGCCGTGGTAGACATCGTGCCCATGATGTTCCGGCGGTCGCGCGTGAAGTTCACCGGCTTATAGGCGAACTCACCGATCAGGTTGGACGCCAGCTGATTGCCGCGGGTGATCTCCCCGACGTGCTTCATCAGCTGGTCCTTGCTCATGTGCCCGTACTTCTTCTGGAGCGCGGGCACGAGGACCTTCTGCACCCACATGAATGGGTTGGCCGCGGCCAGGTCCGCGTCCTTCATGGCGCCCACCGTGGTGCCGCTGGTGGTGGTCTTGACCTGCGTGTTCGGGTTCACGAGGCCGAGCGAGATCAGCGCCGGCAGGGACTTGCGGTTGATATAGCCCTGGTTCGTGAAGCGGTAGAAGGCCGCCATCATCGGGCCCACGCCGCGCGAACCGCCGCCGCCGCCGTGAGTGGAGGCGTTCTCCTGAATCAGGGTCGGCAGGATGTGATACTTGAATTCGTCCGACAGCCGATACTTGGCCTGGCGCGCGTACTGGAACGCCTGCTTGAAGGCCTCCGGGGTGACGCGGCCCTGAGTGGCGATGATGACCTTGGCCATCATTTCCGCCTGCTTCTCGAACATCTTTTTGTTCTGGGCAGCGCCGATGATGTCCAGGGCCTTGGCCATGGAATAGGACAGGTCCTTGGAACTGCCGCTGATCTGTCCTTCCGAGGACGCCGCCAGCACCGCCTGGATCCGCGAAATGATGGGCAGCGCCATCTTCGCTTCTTCCATGTTGCCCAGGACGTTTCGCAGGTCCAGCAGCGAGCGCAGGTTCTCCGTGGCCGAGGACGTCATGACGTTCTGGCTGTTCTTCCACGCCTCCGCCGTCGCCTCAATCATGGCCTTATGCTTCACGCCGGCCATGTTCATGATGTTCAGCTGGTGGATATACTCCTTGGCCGGCTTCATCATGTGGCCCATCACGCCGAGCCCCACCGCGCCGCCGCCGGCCACCGCGCCGGCGATCATCATCTTGTGGCTCAGCCGATGGATGTCCTTGAGCTTCCGCTGCAGCCGATCCGCCTCCATATTGGTATGGGCGAAACGACGGGAAAGCCCCAACAATCCGCGACTTACGTTCTCCGCCAGGGTCAAGCGGATGCCGACTTTATAGGCTTCAAACATGGCGGATTGCTCTCGTGGAAGGATTCGGGTCTATAATCGGGGGTGTGAGACGCCGCGACCGCATACGGGAGTGGTTCGCTGACCGGATTCCGTGGGTGCAATACCCGAATATCCGGCCCCAGCGCACCCCGCCGAAAGAGCACCCAATCCCGATTGAGTGGCGGTGGACGTATGGCCTGCTGTTCGGCGCGGCCGCGCTCCTGTCTCTGGCGATCCTGGCCGGCGTTGCCGTCGTGCTGATCGCCCTATTCTGGCCCACCCCGTACTACTGACCACGGAGAAGTGATGATGAAACGGATTGCCCTGCTGCTCGCGCTCGCCTTGGCCACGGCCGCCGCGCCGCTGCTCGCGGCCAGTGTGGACACCGGCGAGATCAAGGTCTGCCGGCGCCCGGGCCTGTACGAAATGATGGACCACAGGAATGTGGTGATCCCGAAAGGCGCCCGCTTCGTGAACACCGGTGACACGGTGCACGTCGCGGTGACCACCACCAAGCGGGCCGTCCTCGGCCCGAAACCGGATTGCGCCCGGGTCAAGGCGCGAATCACCACCGGCAAGCATCCCGCCGGCGTGCTCGTGGCGGCGTTCAGCACGCCCGGGGCCACGCTGCAGGCCACCATCGCCGGCGGCTTCCGGTAGCTACTCCTCCGCGACCGCCTCCATGTTGTAGCCCAGGCGGTGCGGTAACGCTCTGCCACCTACGAACCCGGCGACCGCCGACTCAGCGAGGATCAGCCCGACCTTCTTCCGGTTCCGGTACGCGGCCGGTCCCAGGTAGGGCCGCGGCGGGACGTTCTCCGTGCCGAGCTCCATATAGGTCGCAATATCCCCGATGTCGGTGCCGTTCTCGTCGGCCCCCTCGCCCTTGACGCCGATCATGGCCTCGAAGCCATGCACATCATGGGTAATGTGGTCCCGCAATTCGCCGGAGCGAAGCAGCGGGTCATTCGGCGTATAGCCTTTGCGCACGCGATCCGCCCGCGTCACCGGCGCCAACGGAACCCAGCCCGGGAACGGCCCCACGGCTCGATGGTAGTGGCCGAGCCGTTTCTTGGCCGCCTTCTCCACGATCTCCGCGGCGCGGCCCAGCCCGTGCTGAATCTCCACGGCCTCCGTGGCCGCCACTTCCGCCAGGTGCATGGCAAATTCTGACAGGGACCATTCCCTCACTTCTTCGACTCCTCTTTGAAGCGGAAGGCGCGCCAGTCGAATTCGTTGCCGTGGATCTCGCTGAACACGATACAGAAGGCGGTCCGGTCCACCTCACCCAGGCGAAAGGCCGTATCGAAGGGGACGCCGTTGCTCACGAGGAACAGTGCCTCGCGGATCGGCTCGTAGGTGGCTACTTTTTTACCTCGGCTTTGGCCTCCTCCGGGTTCGCTTCGCCCCAGGTCTCGTTGACCTTGAGCGCCACGGCGGAAATACCTTCCTCGTCCAGGCGTTGGATCAGGGCCTCGAGCTCACGCTTCGTGCTGGGCGAAGCCACCGGCTCACCGTCGATGGCACTGACATACATGATCGGGAACACCATGCCCATGTAGGTCTGGTTTTCCGCGGTCTGCCCCAGCATTTCCACCATGCGGAACTGCGCCAGGACGCCGGGCTTGCGCAGGGTGATGATGTGACCGTTTGCGTCTTCGGCCAGCACTTCCTCCCGCGCCTTTTTGACCATTTCCTCCGAAGGGGAATCGGCCGACTCGCCCTCGTCGGGCTTGATTGCTTTGACGGTTACTTCGGGCATTAGGACACCTTGATGCGACGTTCGGCGGCCCAGGAAATCTTCATCTGGACCGTATCATCGCCCTTTGCGCTGCCCGCCTCATCCAGGCGGAACATGACGCCAGTGTAACGGTACTGAGACACCTGTCCGCTGGGCTCAGTGATGGTTTCCGTGATGGTCGACGGGCCGGTGCCGATGCCGCTGTAATAGTCGGCCTCCAGCTTGGCAAAGTAGTCGTCCACCACGCTGTCCTTGCGCTCGACCTCAAAGGTGCCGTCCCAGCCGTCCGGGATGAACACGGTACGACGGATCCCGTCGATGCCCTTGATTTTCTTTTCGTTGGTGTTCGGCTTCTTGTCGAAATCGGTGACGAGCGCAATCGTCAGAGGGCCGTTCGGCGTGTTGATGTTGACAGTGACGTCACGCCCGACCGTAAAGCCATTCTGCGGCATGGTTCAATCTCCTATGAGTGGCGGGGATTACGCCGCCTGGTGGGTGATGGTCACCGCCGAGTTGCCCTCGACGTTGATCAGGAACTTCTCCACGATGCCCAGGTACTTCACCTTCACGTCGGCCTGCTGGTAGCCCAAGGCCACACGGCTGGTCGGGTTGTTGCTGGCATCCAGCACCACCGAGAAGGCCGGGCCGCCGTTCGGGTCCCCGATCATCCCCTGGTCCTCCATGTTCTGCAGGAAGTGGTCCAGGGTGGACTTGGCGTTCAGGCGCTCCGTCGCGGACTGCACCTGGCCGATATAGACGCCCATGCCAGCGTTCAGCGTCGACGCGATGTAGTTGGTCATGCGCGTGTAGTTGTCGCCGTTCGTCAGGGCGTTGCTGCTGGCGTTGTGGCCGATGCGGCAGGCGAAATAGTCACCGCCCGGGGCCGGCGCCGTAATCACGTCGATGCCGGCGGCGGCCAGGGCCTGGATGTCCGCGCTGCTGTACTGCTGATTCGCGGCGGTCTTCTGAGTGGCCACGATACCGTAGATCGGCTTGTTCAGGCTGGACTGCTCCGGGGACAGGTTGATGATGCGGCCGGCGGCGAAGCCCTGCGGGCTGATCAGCCGCTGCTGGTCGTTCACCGTGTCCTGGAAGTAAACCCAGTCGCCCAGCATGACCTTGGCCGCGTAGCTGTCGATGGCCGCGGTGGTCTTGGCGCTGACCCCGGTGGATACGTCCTGGCCGTTCGGGCCGACGAGGATCATGTAGATGCCTTCGGCCAGGCCGAACGCCACCTGATCGGTCCAGCTGGTGGTGTCGTCCATGTCGGCCAGCAGTGCCACCGAGGCGGCGGTATCGCGCAGGGAATACATGCCGCTGCGCGCGCCGGTGTCCTGGCCGAGCATGACGCTCGAGTCGATGGTGGTAGCGCCATCGGTGCCGCCGGCCAGATTGTAGGAGGCGACCGCCGGCGTGGCCGTGGACGAGGCCACGGTGGCAACCACCAAGTTGGACGGCCCGCGCAGGCCGGAGATCCCGTTGTTGATCGCGTCGGCCATCGCCTGCCACAGGGCCGCGCCGGTCCCGGTGATGTTGTCGAACACCTCCGGCACACGCCCGGGCATGGAGACGGTGACCTTGTAGCTGTTCGTCTTGCTGCCATCGGCCACGTCCACCGAAATGCCATTGCCGAGCGTGCCGGTATATTTGCCGGTCACGTCGATGCCGGTGGCCGGCGTGCCCGCCGTATCCAGTACCGAGACCGTGGCGGCCGTGTCGGTGCCATCCGTGACGCGCACGCCCCGGAAGTTGTTGGCGCCCTGCAGCACTGCGACCGCGACCTGCGTACCCATGTCGTACTTGCGGGCCTTGATCGGGCCGAACTTCTCCGCGTAGCCCGCCATGTCACCGAAGATGGCCGGCGAGTTCACCGGGCCCCAGGATGCGGTACCCACGACGCCGAGCACGTTGGTCGGCACGCCGTTGAGCTCCGCCACCTGCGGCGGAACGATCTGGACGTACACATCCGGCACGAGGAGCGCCGTGGTATTGATAGCTCCCTTCTGAACGATAGGCATGGCTTACGCTCCTGCTTTGACGACGTGATGGGCCTTGGTCTGTTGCACCTTCTGCACTTCCTTGGGGTCGGTGATGCTATCGCCGCGACGGTAGTCACCGAAGGGTTCCACCACGATCAGCCGCACCTTGGGCTTATTCGTGGTTTCGGGCTGTTTCTCGGCCATGGGACGGTCCTCAGATAGTGTTTATGCCGGTCACCGGCGTGAAGTTGATGACGTTGACGCCCACCGTGGCTTCGTTTTCGGTCTTGGTGGTCGCGTACTCGACGCGGTAGTTCAGGTCCCGGCGATAGATCCGCTGGTTCTGCACATCGTCGGTCTCGACGGTGCCCGCGTAGATGATGCGGGCATAGAAGTCGTCGGGCATGACCAGCCGCTCGAGGTCCGCGAACACCGCGTCAACGGTCTTGGACACCGAATCCCGCAAGTCCGGCGTCGGGGCCCAGACGATGATCTTGAACACGCGCTCCTGGCGCCGCAGTTCCATGGCCGCGGTGCCCTGCGTGCTCACGGCCGCCGTCAGATCGGCCGCGTTGGGTATGGTCACCACCGCGCCGACGGCACTCGCCCCGGGGATCGCGGCGGCCAGGCCGGCGGCGATGTCCGCCAGCGTGTCGCCGGCCTGCACCGCGTAGTCATAGGCGCCGCTGCTGTCTGAGACGAGGCAGGTCTGCCCGGCGCCCGGCGTACCGCCTACCGTCACCGTATCGACGTTCACGGTCAGCGTGATCGTGGCCGCCGTGACGCTTTGCTCCTGCCAGACTTTCGGGTATCGGGTGGTGTTGCGGTCCATGCCCGACACGGGATAGACCGACACCTGCACATTGCCCGCGGCCAGGGTGGCGTCCAGGTCCTTCGGCAGCGGCCAACCGCTCACTACCTTGCAGTCCTTGCCCACGGCCGAGGCCTGGCCGGTCCCGTTCGGGTAGAGCGCGTCCGCGACCTTCTGGCCAAGGACCGAAACGACGTCTGATAGGTCGGCCATCGGTCAGTTGACCGTCATGCCTTCCAGCATGTCCGACCGAACGAAGGCGGTCACAAACTCCCGGCTCTGGCTCTCGTCGCTCAAGTCGACCACCGCGTCGTCGTGCAGGATGTTGGCCTGCGAGATCCGGCCGCGCTCGTCCCGGGCGGTGACCTGCAGGAGCACCAGCGCGTGCGGCTCGCCGTTAATCTTCGCCGCCGTTTTCGGCTTGCTCATGGCTTTCCACCTTGCAGAAGAAGGGCAGCACGTAGAAGTGGCCCGGGTACTCGATATGCAGGCGGCCGGCGTTGTTGAGCTCGATGAACCGCTGCATCTGGTGCACGCGCAGGTGCTGAAAATAGAACTTGACCCGGCCCACCTCGCGGGTGCGCCAGTGGGTGCAGTCGTCCGGGCCGGTGCAGGGACTGTCCGGCGGGCAGTCCCGGTGATTGCGCTTGAACCCGGGACCGCCGCGGTTCTCCACGTAGACCTTGTACGGCTTGTCGGTCGGGGTGAGCGTCACGTCCCCCGCTTCGAGCCGGGCCATGAAGCTGTCCGGGTCCAGGCTCCCGCAGTAGGAGCATGTGCCGTCCGAGCGCCAGTAGTCCCGGCCACCGCTGCCCGGGTGGACGCGCCGCGGGCAGGTCATGCCATACAGGACGTCCTCAGCCATCAGGCCTCCAGCAGTTCGCACGCGCACTGATACCCGAGCGAGTTCCAGTACGCGCCCTTCACCTGATACCGCTTGCCCAGGTCATCAATGATCAGGTCGTTTTCCGTCACCGTGCCGACCGCGGCCTGAAACATGATGCGCCACTTCGTCTTGTCGCCGTCCGCCGGCAGCTTGGCCTCTGGCGAGCCGCCGCTGCGCTTCAACTGGATACTGGCCTGGACGTTGCTCAGAATCACCGTGAGGTCCCCGTCCGTGACCCCGCTGTAGCCCACAAACCCCTTGCCAGCTGTGGCCGTGTGGCGCTTGACGGTGATGGTGCGCGGGAAAATGAAGCTCACGAGGGTGCCCTGCGTCAATTCAGATGCGTCATACGCATTTATCTGGCCGACGCCTAGACGAACGTCCGCGCTTGGTACTTGCTCAGCAGCGCCTTCGTGTCCGCGTCCATGGCGCTGGCCGCGAACCGCTGTATGGCCGTGTCGCCCGCCTTGTACGAGCGAACGCCATCACCCAGGCCGTACTGCTGCGCATGGGTGACGATCTTGGCGCAGGCCTGCTTTATCTCCGGCGGCAAGGTAGAGGCCTGGAAGCCGGCGACATACTGCAGCCGGACGTGGGTGTAGTAGGCCAGCAGGATCCCGGCCGGCACCCAGACCTCGCCGTTCATCGTCAGTTCGGCCGTCTGGACGCTGAACCGCTCCCACGTCGGCGGACCGCCATAGGTCGTCATGGTCGACAGCAGATTGAAGTCTTCCATGTTGAACTGCGGCACCTGGCCGCGCCGCGCGTAGGCGTAGCGCCCCTGGCCGCCCAGCAGGCGGACCGCCGGCCAGCGCGACACCCGGGTCTTGGGCCGGGCCTTGGGCATGGCGCGTTCCTCGAGTATCACCAGCCCCGCATCCAGGTCCACGCCCGCGTTGTGCGCGAACTGCACGGTTTCCAGGGTGACCGAATCCGCGGCCGTCTCCGCGACAACGCACGCCTCCTCGCTGCCTTGGGTGGCTTTATCCACGATCAGCACGTCGCCCACCTGGACCGAACCGACCGGCCCGGTCACCGGGACCGAGACATTCGCGCCCGCGGCGATTGCTCCCGGCGCATTGAGGGTGAAGGATGGGTCCAGCGCCGTCATCCAGGCCGGCTGCCCATTGGCATCCGGTGACCACACTAGGCCCTCCGGCCGCTGCAGGTAGCCGTCGATCAGTGTAGACGCCTGCTGCACCTGTTCCGCCGTCGCTGACGGCACGCCATAGGTGCCGTACTCGCCGGAGGTTAGGTACTCACTAGGCATTGGCCACCACAATCGGGCTTTCCGTGGCCATGCCGCGGCTCACCATGTAGCGCCCGAGATTGGCCGGCACGTCCGCCTTGCCCTCCACGAACTCGACCTTGAACTGGATCACCTTGCCGTCCTTGTCCTTCCAGTTGCTACCATCGAGCTCCCGGCCGGGCTCCACGAACATGCGGTGAACCCCTTTGGACTGCTTCTCGCCGTTGACGTAAATATTCATGGGTGGGTGTTCCTCAAATAGCGGGCCCCGCCGAAGCGGGGCCGCCGGTTAGGTTGATGGATTGGTCAGCGTCGCAATTACTTGTAGACGGCGACCAGCGCGTGCGCGTACCCGGGACCCTTGGCGATCACGGCATCGAACAACACCGCGACGAACTGGCCAGACAGGTTGTTGGTCAGGCCGAGCTCGAAGATGCGCGGGTTCGGGTTGTCCGTGGCGCCCGAGATATACGGGATCTCGACCATATCCTCGGTGACGATCACCGCCAGATACATCGTCTGGCCGGCCGGCGCGTCCGAGAAGCCATAGGCCGGACCGGAACCCGAGGCGACCGAGGGGATGTACGGGTCCGAAATCAACGGCAGGCGCCCGGCCTGCGTATTGATGGCGTTCACCGTGACACCCGCCGCCACGTCGACCTCGGCCAGCGTGATGCTGTTCGCCTTGGCCTCCTGGTCGATGTAGTCCGCCAGGACCGGGTTCAGGTAGATGGCCGTGGGGCGAACATCGTAGGTCTGGTCCGCGACCATGGCCGCTACCTGGCTCTTGAGGCCGTCGATGATGCTCGCGCCCGAAGCGATGGAACTGGTCAGGGTGATCTGGCGCAGAATACCCATGTACTCCAGGGTCGTCGGGGTCGTCAGGCTGGTATCGGTACCGGCCCAGACGGCCGCGGCCGAGGTGACCACCACGCCACTGATCACGTCGTTGATGTCCTTCGAGACGACGCTGGCGAACTGACCCTGCTGCTCGGTCACGTCCTTGTCGAACATGGAGATGTTTGTCTGGTTGATGATGGCCTTGATCGGCGCCGACTTCTCGACGCGGGTCGAGCCACCGGCAGACTGCGTACCCATGTTGCGCGGGTCGATGAACGAGCCCTGGTGAATGGCCGTCTCCTCGAAGAACCGGTGCGGGTGACCGGTGGCACGTTCGTGGGGCAGACGCTGCAGGGCAACCGACTTGCGACGCACGAGATCAGTGATCTCCGCCTCGAACATCGGGGTTTCCACGGCACCGGGGCCGAGGAAGTCGGCCGCGGCGTGCAGGTCCACGAAACCGTTTTGCATCTTGCTCATGATGATGATTCCTCTGTGAAAGTGGGGCTAGACGGCGCTCCGGGCCATCGTGGCGATGCCGTGGCTCAGGCCGCGATCATCCCCGCGGCGCGCATGTTCAGCTTGGCTTCCATGGCGCGGGGCCCGGTGATACCGGCGGCGGCGAGCATCTGGTCGACCTCGTGGAAGGTCTTCTTCTCGCCATCCTTCGGGTTCTGGTCGATGCCGGCCTTGGCCAGGATGGCCGTGACGTGCGGGGGCAGCGTCTGGCGCTCCGGCTGCGCGGCGGCGTTGAACTCCGCCTTGCCGGCGGCGGTCACCTTGTCGCTGAGTTCCGCCACCTGGGCCGACAGGCCATCGATCACCTTCTGCGCTTCCGGGCTGAACTTGACCTCGCCCTGGCCCTGCTCGCCGGGATTCTGCTCACGGCCGGCGTACATCCAGGTGTCATCGTCATAGATGTGCGGCAGCTTGCCCATCATGGCGTCCGCCTCCATCTTGTCCGCCATGTTGCGCAGGACACGGACGTGGCCACGCTTCTCATGGGCGCCCATGCCGGCGGCTTCCAGGGAGTCGGCCGCGGCACGGATGCGATCGGCATGCGGCTTGACGAGGTGGGCGACGGAGCCGGCGTTCAGCTTGGCCTGCTCCAGTTCCTGCTCCGCCTTCTCCGCGCGGTCGGCCTTGGCGTGCATGGCGCTGACGGCCTCTTTGATCTGCTCGTCGGTGGCATCGGCCGGCAGGCCGAGCGCCTTCAAGGTTTCTTCATCCATTTTCCGTTCCTCTTTGGCCTTCGCGGCCAGTGAAGTTGTTGAGTACGCCGCCTTGTCCTTTTTCAGGATCGCGGCACCCGTGAAGATGAAACTCTCGATCACGAGCGGGTCGTCATCCAGGGACGCGACGGAGGCACGTTGGACTTCATACGAGAAGCCCAGGTCGTCCTTGTGCGCTTGGACGTATTCAACCTGTTCGGGAAAATCGGAGCCATACATGAACCCTTCGACCACGATGGCATCACCCTCGATGTTGGCAGCGGTGATGATGCCGAACTTCTGCACGGGGTCGTGACCGTCGAAGTCATCGGTGAAATCCACCGCCATCCCCAGCAGGGACGGCAGGGCCTTCTCCGCGGCCTCAGCGGTCATGACGACTAGCTTCCCTTTGGAGCCGTCCGGCGGAAAATCGCTGGGCCGGTCCAGGTAGGTCAGCACGCCGGAGAACGGCACCCGGTTGGGGTGGTCCTCAACTTCGGGCACGTCAAGACTCATGGCGGAGAGGCGCATTGCTTTGATGCGATTCCACCCGGTTGTGTCGATGCCGAGTTGATGGGCCTTGTCCAAAATCCGGGAACGGGCCTCGCGGCGTTCTTCGTCGGTCAGTCCTTTGGCCTGGTCCACCATGTCCCAGCCCATTCGGACGTGTTTCTCGTCAGGGATTGGTAGCTTGCGCTTACCGGGAACTGCAAACTCGTCGTCAGGCAGCGCGTCGCGTTGTTCTTTGGTAAGCGCCATGGTACCTCTCCCTTGTATTCTGCTACGTCAGCCGCCGGTTACAGCGCGGCCTTCACCCGCTTGAGGATGGCCTTGGCCTCGTCAGAGACGGCATCCTCGTACTGGTCGACCAGCTGTGCGAGCTCGCCCAGGCGCATTTCGATGCTGGCCAGCACCGAATGGTCACCGTGCGCGCGGTCCTTCTCGGCCTTCTTGGCGGCCTCGGCCACCGGCGCGATCAGGCCGCCCTTGGACGGCTTGGGATCCGGCTTGGCGGCCGGCTTCTCCGTGGGGGCCTTCTGCTCGCCGCCCTGCTCGCCGGCTGCAGTCTGTTCGGTTGCGCCCGTCTGCTCCTGCTCGCCGGCGTTTTCCTGGTCGGCACCCGGCGCGCTCGTCTGCTCCTGAGTGCCGGCACCCGCGTTCTGAGTGGCCGGCGCGGCGCCCTGGCCCTGCTTGTTCTTTCCTCGCGACATGGCTGTTAGGCCTCCACGGTTACGTCGAACGTGCCGGCGCTCAGCGTCGTAGAGCCATCCTTCGGGGTCAGCACCACGTCAAAGCCGGAGTCCGTCTTGTTGATAACGTTCACGAAGCACGCCTGGTTGGGCGTGACGTGAACACGATAGTTCGCCGGCAGCTTGCCGAGCGAGACACTGGTCGTCACCGCGGTACCGGCACCGCTGCCGGCCGCATTGGCGACGTCACTCAAACCGCCCAGCATGGCGCGATCCTTCTTCGCCAGCTGCGAGCCGTCCGGGCGTTCGACCGTATGCACTTCAAACATTGGTATCGTCCTCTTGCAGTTGTTTGTCCTCGAGCTTCTGCACCCCGCGCGCCGCCGCGACCGCCACCTGCGTGTCGGTGTAGGTCATGTCAGCCCACTGAGATTCCAGCGGCGGCTCACCGAGCCGCGCCCGCTGTTCGTTCGGCGTGATCGCGTTGTTCTTGTAGTAGAGCGAGAACCGCTCCGCTTCGGCCTTCTCGTCCTTGCGCTGCAGGCCCGTGAACCGGAAGCGCAACAGCGGCTCACCCATGCGGCCCTGGATGGTCTCGCGCGTCAGGTGGGATTCAAACAGCCGAGCCGTGGGCACGATGGCCTGCGCCCAATCCCGGTCCTCGGCCGTTTCGCTCGTGTTCCGGTTGACGTCGGACTCGAGCCCCAGGTTCTGCGGGCTGATATTGAACGAGGCCGCGATGGTGCGGATCAGGAACTCCTGCCATTTCAGGTACAGGGCCGAATCGTCACCGCCGTGCAGCGCGACCGCCTTGGGTTCCTTTTCGCCGCCCACAATCGGCGTCTGGCCCTGGCCCTCGATTTCATCCCGCCAATACTCGCGGAACGCGCGAAGCGTATTGTCGTCCAGCCCCTCCAGCCACAGCAGGTGCGGGGGGACGGCGTTGCTCGCGACGTTGCCGGCGTACTCCGCGGCGCCCAGCTGGCGCGAGATCGTGCGGAACGCCACCTCCAGCGGCCCGTAGCCGTAGGGGCTCGCGGTGGTCGGGTTCGGGCGAATGTATATGAGCTCGTCGTTGCGAAGCGGCCGGCCCTCCTCCACAGACAGGTGGGTGTTGCCCACCGTCTGCAAGTAGCGCGCCTCGTCCCGGCCGCCGGCCCAGCCCGCGAACAGCTTGATGCTCTGGCCGTCCACCGGCCACATCCACAGCGGGCGCACCGCGTCCCCGCCGATTTGCTGCTCGATGGCGCCGGCGCTCACCACCAGAAAGTCCTCGACCGCCTGCTCCATGAGCGTGCGGAACGAATCGTCATTGTTCGGCCGCTCCAGGCAATCCGTCAGGACCTGGATCTTCTGGTCCAGGTGGCGACCACCCTTGGCGTCCGGGACCGGCACGACCTCCCAGTCCAGCATGGAAACCGGGTCCTTGATGGCGTTGATGGCCCGGCGCGCGAACGGCGTATGCGAGAAGTAGCGCAGGTTCGCCGGCGTCAGCTTCGGGGCCGTGTAGCCCTTCCGGTTACCGAGCCGCCGGCCTGAGCCCAGGCCGCGCGGAAAGGCCAATGTCTCGCGCTTCGGCTCTTTGCGCGGGCGCCCCTTGCGCCGGAAACGGTCAAAGAACCCCATCAGCTACCACCCAGCGAACCGAAGGGCATGGACTGCTTTTCATTGATCACCATGTCGTATGCTCCGGCGGACGCATCTGCGTCGTCGTCGTGGCCCTCCGGGAAATTCTCCAGGGCGGTGAAAAAGGCGTCATTCCATGGACCGCGGACCACGCGGACGTTGCCGGCCTGCGCCTGCGCCGAGAACGGCCCGAAGCGCACTATCTTGTCTCCGGTCTCAGGCCGGGTGCGCGCGTCATACCCACTGAGCAGCGCCACGAGGTCCGCCGCCTGATCCTTGCCCGCTTGGCCCGGGTCCTGCGGAATGCCGATTCGAGTGCCCACGCCATCCGCTGAGGCGGTATTCACGAGCGCCTTGCGCACCTCATGCGGACCTTCCCGCATGCGCACGACATGGCTGATGTAGAGAACCCCCATCGGGTCGCGCGCCATCTTCACGCTGACGGTCCAGTCCGGATCGTTGCTGTCCAGCTTCTCCGTCGCCGCTAGGTCCCAATACCGTACCCAGTTGAGACCGGCCGGCGCCACGTCGATGATCTGCACTTGCTCGCGGCGGAAGTACAGGCCGGCAGCGGCGCGGATCTTCCAGTTGCCGCCCAACAGCCGCTCGCGCTCGACGGTGGGCAGCGCCTGCAGGTTCGCCAGGTAGCCCGGGTCCGCGGCGAGCAGCGCCTTGTTGTCGTAGACCGTGGACGGGATGAACGTGAATGACTTGGGCCGCGGCTGCTCCGGGGCATCGGCGGCCAAGTCCGGCCGCGCGTACTTGGCCAGCAATTCCTCCCGGCTGTCCCCCCATATCACCGTGTCATTGAGCACGATGAACCACCGGATCACCCCGGCCCGTGCCATGATCGGGTAGCCGGTGTCCTGGTCAATCCACCACTCGATGAACTCCGCGACCCAGCTGTCCGCGTCCGGGTTGCAGGTGCCGCGAATATACGGCCGCACGCCGCAGGTGCTGCGGTTGCGGCTGAGCATGTAGAAGAACTGGGACCGCGTGAAGTGCGTGATCTCGTCAAAGCCGATCAGCGGTATCTGCGAGCCCTGCCAATCGTACTTATCCTTCTCGTACTGCATGTGGGCGAACTTGACGCCCGCACCGCCCGGGAAGTCCCACTCGAGCACCGATTCGCGCGCCTTGGCGCCCACATAGGGATAGAGCTTTTCGCTCTCGTCCCACAGCGCGCCCTCGTTCCGGATCTGAGGGCTCGTGCGCCGGAATATGACCGCGCCAAATTCGGGATTCTGGATATGCCGCAAGGGCTCCAGGAGAAGCCCGTATGTCTTACCGCCCCCGGCGGCGCCCCCATAGAACACGATGTCCGCGGGCGACGACAGGAATTGCTCCTGTGGACCCGGCTGCGGTGCGATTCTCATGCGCCCTCATTGTCACCACGGCCATTGTCGGGGATGTAGAACGTCACCTGCTGGGGTGCCGGCAACGGCGTGCCGTCCTTGCCGGTGTGAGTGTGGCTGTCCGTGTTCGCGCCCAGGGCCAGGCGCCCCATGCGCTGCGCCACCTCAGCGGCCCCGGCCAGGGCCCGGACGTCCTGCGCGCTGAGCTTGCGCTTGCCGTCCTGGACAGCCTGGATGGCACCGGCTACCTGCGCTCGCAGGGCCTTCGCCACTCGGAGGTCATTCGCGTTGAACTCCTCCAGGTCCTTGACCCGCTGCTCAGTGATGGCCTCCTGTGCCTTTTGGCCGACTTCCTCCGACAGATTCCGACGCTGCTCCGCCCAGCCGTCCCGCTCGCCGCGCTTCTCCACCGCGCTTTCGGACAGGTCGAACTGCTCCGCCACCTTGGCGTAGCTGAGGGCGGTATTCACGTAGACGAGGCGAACGGCATCCCAGTCCGGGGCCGTCTTGGTGGCCGCTGCGGCCGTGGCCGCCTTCTTCTTGGCGGCGCCGGCTTGCTTGCGCGGTGCGGCCTTCTTGGTGGTGGTCTTTTTCTTGGTGGCCTTTTTTTTGGCCGAGCCAGACCCGCGGCTCGAACCTTGGCCGCTGGCCTTGCTTGCCATGTCGGGAAGTCCTAGTCGATGTCGTCCAGCGGCAGGTATCCCGGCGGCTCACGGACGCGCTCAATCTCGGGCGTCCAGCCGTCCAGGTGCTGGCGCTTGAACTCAGGGAAGTTGCGGCCGAAGAACGGCGCAAACACTACCCCCCGGGCGACCTCTGCCTTGTACTTGGCCCAGGCGCCCGGGTTGTTGCTCCGGCAGTGGACCATCATGTGGCACCGGAAGCACAGGTGATACTCGTCGGTCTTGCCCGCGGCGAAGGGCTCGCTGTAGTCCTCCGCATGGGCGTCAATGACGCCCTTGTCCTGGCCGCAGGCATAGCAGTGATTCGGCTTTGGCAGCGTCCCATCGGCCCACACGGCGTTGAGCCATCGCTGAGCCTTGTTTCTCTGCGCCGGGGAAAATCCGTTATACGCTTTCACGCTCGCTGTCCCTTCATCCTGGCAACTGCTCCGTGCAGCGCCACCAATCGGAAGGCAGCGCCCATCAGCGCCACCTCGTCGTGGATGCTGGCCAGCTGGTTCGTTGGCTTCGGCGTCGGGCGGCGCCCCTCCAGGAACACCTCCTCCACGCCTGCGTCTCGCATTGCCACCGCAAAGTCCCGGCCGAGCTCCAGGTCGTGCCCAAACAACTCAGGCAGCGCGCGCCGCGCCACCAGGGTTGTAACTCTAGCACCCCTCACGACCTGAGCAAGGTCGGCCAGTGTGTCGCGATTAACCTCCATGATTTCGACCGGCATCTGCACGCCGGCGTCCTGTCCGAGCTTCACCGCGGCTTCGTCACGCTCCACGCCGATGGCCGGGATATGCAGCTGGCGCTGCAGGCGCTCGCCCAGCAGCCCGAAGGAGCAGCACAGGTCCAGGATGGGGCCGGACGGCACCTCCCCGATGATGCAGTCCGCGATCGCGTTGTGGATGCGCGGCCACTGCCCGGTGCGCTGCCACGCATACAGCAGGTCCGGCGAATTGAACCTCACCGCCGGCGCTCCTCCTTCGGATACCATGCCTTGCTGTAGCGGTAGTTCTTGATGTCCTTGGCCTCGAACACCCCGTCCTGGTATAGCAGGTCCACCTCCTGCTGCGTCGCCCCGATTTCGGTGGCCAGCTGCTGGGCGTCGACGCCATGCTCGTCAATCAGTTCCTTGACGATGGCCGCCATGCGGAACGCGACGTGCGTGCCCTTCGCCCGGTTGATGCGGATGGTCAGCATCATGGCTTCCGCCCGGTCGATATCCAGGACCACGCAGGGGCATTTGCCGCCGTACTTCTTGGCCAGGGCCTTGCTGTCACGGGACAGCATGGCGCGGTGAAACCCGTCGATGATGGTCCCGTCCTCCGTCACGAGCACAGGCTGCACCCAGCCCTGGCGCAGGATGGAGAACTCGAGCAGCTTGAGCTCCGGGGAGTAGACCACGTTCGGGTTGTAGTCGTTGGCGTTCAGCGTCTTGGCTTCGCGCCACTGGATGTTCTGGATTGGGTCCTCGGTCATGTCTTCGCCTTGAGGGGCTGGATCACCCGCTTGTAGTGGCCGCTCATGAACGCCTTGAGCACGTAGTCCGGCGGATAGGCCCCGGGCGCGTTCCGGCTGCGGATGCCCACGTCGCGCAGTTCCTTCATGGCCATGCGCAGGTGTTTCGGGTCGGTGATGTTCTCCTCCACCCAGGCCCGCACGCCCTCCAGGCTCTGGCCGTACTTCTCGACCGCGGCCGTCCGGGTGCCGCGCATTTGCGGATAGTATCGGCCCTGGACCACCATCTCTGGGAAGATGTCGATCACCTGCTGGTACAGGGTCGGGTCCACCGCCTTGAGCTTGTCAAACCGCTTAGCCATTTCCGCGACCAGCGGCGTCGCCACGCGCAGGCTCGCTCCCGCCCAGACCTGGCGGTCATAGATGGGGCAATACGGGATGTCGTGGTCGTAGAAGAACTTGAAGACGTCGTTCTCATGCCAATCGAATATCGGCTTGCACAGGCTGACGCGCTTGTCACTTGAGGCGTTGATGTAGTTATCGTTCAGCTTGTTCACGCTGGCCCGGAACCGAATCAGGCTCTCCGCCGCGCGGATCCCGGTGATGTATGCGACCTTGCCCTTGAACCCGCTGCGTTCGCGGATATAGCCGTCCGTCGTGAATTGGTCGAAGATCCGCTCGTCGCCGGGTTCCCGATCAATGCCGTACTCCGGCTTCGGTCGAATCCACCGCCGGCCGGGATCCCACTGGATATACTCTTTCACCGCGCCGAGCACGAACTGTGAGGACAGCACCATGACCCCGATTGAAGTCCCGATGTTTGAGAAGCGCGAGCCCTGGGGCAAGACGTTTGCCAGCGAGGCCCAGCTGCACCTGATGGGTACATATCACCGCTACGGCGTCGGTTTTGTGCCGCGCGGTACGAAGTGCCGGCGTGAGTTCCAGGGGCCTCTGGAAGATGGCCCGTATGCCTACGCCTTCGGCCTTCCGACTGTAATGGCCGCCAATCCCGAGCACGGAACCGCCGCTGAGGTGGAACGCCTGCGCGCGCGAGGCCTGATTATCGAAGTGCGACCGGATGACCTGCTTTCGATTGAGGGCGAGGTGTACCGGGTGAAGGTGAAATCCCGAATTCATATCGAACTGGAGCACGTCGGCGCGGCCATTGCTCCCGTCGAAGCGCGCCGGCTGACTGGCCGCTGCGTGGACGGTGGCGAGCGCGACAGCGGGCGCCTGTTCCATGCCGTGCAGCGCGGTGACCATGTTGCCCTGTGCGGCGCCAAGCCTGGCCGCCGGAGCGTCGGCTGGTCCACTGATGAAGGCGAGCGTGTGACCTGCGCCCGGTGCCTGAGCAAGGTAAAGACCAAGCGACGCCAGGGTTACGACTGCCACCAATAAGAACCGCGAAAGCGTACTACGCATTTTTAACCCCCTTACAGAAGGAAAACAGACATGACTTTGACGGCAACCTACTCACCGGAGGACAACAAATTGCGCCTCTATGCTGACCGCCGCCTGGACGAGGAAACCTATACCCGCGTCAAAGACGCCGGTTTCCGATGGGCCGCGAAGCAAGAACTCTTTGTGGCGCCCGCCTGGACGCCGCACCGCGAGGACCTGCTGCTGGAACTGTGCGGCGAGATCGGGGACGAGGACACCAGCCTGGTCGACCGAGCCGAGCAACGCGCCGATCGCTTCTCCGGCTATAGCGGCAGCCGGGCCCGTGACGCGAAGGCCGCGCACACCGCAGTCAAGGAACTGGCGGACGGGATCCCGTTCGGCCAGCCGATCCTGGTCGGCCACCACAGTGAGCGCATGGCCCGCAAGCACGCTGAGAAGATTGAGCGCGGCATGCAGAAGGCCGTGAACCTGTGGGAGACGTCCCAGTATTGGGAGCAGCGCGCCGCCGGCGCCCTACACCATGCCAAGTACAAGGAGCGCCCGGATGTGCGCGCCCGCCGGATCAAGAAGCTCGAGGCCGAGAAGCGCAAAAAGGAACGCGAGAAAACCGAGGCTGAGGGCTTTCTTACGCTTTGGACGAACCCGGACAAAGAACTGACCCGGGACCGCGCCATGAAGATCGCGAACCACGATTTTATCTCCGCGCGTTTCCCCCTGGACAAGTACCCCCGGCCGCCGGAAGCCTCCCAGTATGAGGGAAGCATGAGCATCTGGAGCGCCCTGGAAGGCGGCGTCATTGGCGCTGACAAGGCGCGCGAGATTTCCGTGCGCTGCCACGAGCGTGTGGTTGCCTGGACGAAACGCTGGATCGCGCACCTGGACAACCGACTGACCTATGAGCGCGCCATGCTTGAGGAGCAAGGCGCCGCGGACCTGCTGAAACCGAAGGCCCGGCCGAAGCAGCCGCCGCTCCTGAACTACCGCGCGCCGGAGGGCGTGCAGATCCCGAATGAGTACCGGCGCGGTGAGATGATTCACCACCCGATGGTCGAAATGACCAAGGCCGAATATGCCGCCATCCCGAAGGACTACCGCGGCGGCCGGGCGGTAGGAAATCACCGGGTCCGCATTGCAATCGCGGTATACCTGCCGGCGGAGCGCCTGCCCGCCGGTATCTCCCGGCATGCTTACTGCTATGTTTTCCTGACCGACAGCAAGGAGCACCCGAGACCCGAACCGGCTGAGGCCGCGCCGAAGCCCGTTGAGCAGCCACGGCCGGCGCCGCGTGCGCCCGCACCCGCCCCGGAGCCTACGGAATTCGACGCCCTGCGTGAGCAGCTTGAGCAAGGCGTCCAGGTGGCTACGTCTCCCAGCCTGTACCCCACACCGCGCGAGGTGGTGGACCAGATGATTGACCTGGCCGAATTGGAGTCCGGCGATACCGTCCTTGAGCCCAGCGCGGGCACCGGCGCCATCATCGACGGCGTGCTGGCCGCGGTGGACACTGAGGTGCTGGCCTACGAGCTCAACGGCTCCCTCTGTGACCTGCTTCGGTCGAAGTATCCGAGCCACAAGGTACAGGTCCGCCAGCGGAACTTCCTGGAGGTCACCGACTTCCAGGGCCAGTACCCGCGGGTGCTGATGAACCCGCCCTTTGAGCGCGGCGCCGACATCAAGCACATTCAGCACGCCCTGAGCATGCTGCGACCGGGCGGCCGCTTGGTGGCTATCTGCGCCAACGGTCCCCGCCAGCGGGACATCTTGAAGCCACTGGCGGAACAGAGCGGCGGCCAGTGGATTGACCTGCCGGCCGGGACCTTCAAACAGTCCGGGACCGGCGTCAACAGCGCGTTGCTTGTTATAATGAACTGAGGCCAACGGCCCGCGGCGCCTACCCAGGCGCCCGGGCCTCCAGGAGATAATGACAATGCCAGACAAGACCGCCCAGAGCCTGCCGGACTTCAAGAACGTGGCCGAATCGTGGGCCGCCTGTCAGGAGATGCTGGCCGAAGGCCTGCGCCGACTGAATGAAGAACTGGGGACGGCCTACCGTAGCAACCGCCTCTATGAGTGGATGGACGGCACCCGATCACTGCCGGCCGCCGTGCGCGCCTGGATGCTGCAGGACAGCATGCGGGAGATCCTGGCCGGCTTTGGGATTCAGGTGAGCCCCGCTGCAGCCAAGAAACTGGCCGCCGCGCTGCGGTGAGTGGTTGCGGGCTGCGGAATCGAACCGCACGATCTCGAGGTTATGGGCCTCGCGAGACGCCTTTTCTCCATGCCCGCATTGGATTCGATTACATTTTGGGACCCCGAAACGGCGAAACCCGCACGGAGGCGGGTTTCAAAGTGATAATAAGATCAGTTTAGACGAAAGTAGGCTATTTACCCCTCAGCTGTCAACTGCCTACGGTCATTTTTTTCGCGGTCCGCCTGCCAATGCGGCGCCCTGACATAGGCCGCTTTGAACGCCGCCCGGGCGCGCCGGTTCCGTTCCTCAATCGCCTTTTTCGTCAGACCGGTGCGCGCGGATTCCTTCTCCTCGTCCAGATTACTGACGTATCGGATCTCCAGGGCCGCCTTATGCCGTGAGGGAAGGTCCCTGATCACCGCGTTGGCCGCCAGGATGGCTTTGTAACGCGGCGGATAATAGCCGGGAACGTGGTCAACCTGCCCCTGGTCGATAGAGACACCATACAGCATCATCTTACCTTCAACGGAACGGCGCTTAGCGCCGAGCGCCGGGATGGCACCAGCGCACCACGCTCCCCACGCCTCCAAGATTTCCCGGATCTTGTCGTCTGAGATTTTCAGCATCTACCCGCCCTCCCCGTCCAGAACTATGATCCGAATGACTGACCTCGAGCCCTTGTCATCCGCCAAGTGAGGGCGGGCGCGTAGGCTCACGATATGGGCGGGGCTATCATCCTGTATCAGCCCCAGCCCGTGCGGATGTTTCTTGGAAACTGGGATCAATGCGTCGAGCACCGGCTTCATGCCGCCATACAGCCCGTCCCAGTCTGGAACATGGGAGCGACTTCGGCCGTGGTATCGATCCGCTACCACCTCACATTTCTGTATTGGAAGTTGGTGCGAAGAACGGGCCCAGCCGTAACCGAAAGTGGACCGAATCCACCACGCCCATTGCTCACAGACGCGGCGACGCTTGTGCCAGTGCATACGCTGCCATTCATTGAGCAGCGGCCACGGCTCAGGGACTTCAATTACGATTTCCGGCATTCTTTCCTCGCTTGTACCATCCACATATCCCCTCACCACCGTTCGGGTACTCCGCGCGTTTGAGCGCACAGAACCACCCACGGCGTTCGTGAAAATGGCGAAATGAGCAGCTTTTACACCCTCGCCTCATGTCATCCTGTTCGGCCCAGAGATCCGCCGGATCCCTGCCACATAGCGAGAACGGCAATTCTTCAGCCATCGACCCTCCCGCCGTCATTCGCTTCGTGCTCACCATCCTGAAATTCCTCAGCCTGCCAGTCGGCGCAACACCACGCGGTGATGCAGGCAGTTATCAGTCCCAGGGCCAGACCGGCGCCAGCGACCGCCGCGCCGTAGGCCAGGGCCTGGAACCAGATAATTGAGCTCATGATTTCCTCCGCGTCGTTAGAACACCGTCCCGATAACGACGCTCTATGGTCTTGGCGACCCAATACAGAAACTCCTCGGACCGCTCGATGGACTTGGAACCGCCTTCCCAGAGGCCATAGTTCGCCTCGCTGAACAGCTCGTCGCAGGCTTGGCAGAAGTCGGCCACGAACAGGTCGCCGCATTTGACGCCGCGGCCTTTGCCGAGACCGTAGGCGCGGAAGCCGTTGTAATGCCGGGCGCAGACCGTGGAGTAATCCGCCCCGCAGCGAATGCAGGTCTGTCCCTCGGCCGCCCGGGTCAGCTTTCGGTCCTCGATGGGTGGCTGTTTCTCGAAAATCGCGCTCATGCCGCCATGGCCTCGTAATAGTCCGGACCGCGGGGCAAGTCGGTTATGCCGAGCTCCGAGCCCGCGAAGTGGTCTATCCAGTCCAGGAAGTCGCGCATTTCCGGCACCGTCAGATCACGGGACCGGCGAGTGACGTCCATTTGACGCCCGCATATCGTGATGGTCTCCTCACCGAGGTGCTGACGCTTGAAAAACTCTTTCCAGGCCTTCGGTGAGAACTGCTCACCTGTACTCTCGAACCACCGTTGCGAGATATGTCTGCACCAACCGTGCAGACAGGCGTTTTGCGCAACGGAACGCTTTGACTTGTGCGTGCATATCTCAACTGCCAGCGGCTGCGTCAGTCGGATCTCACGCAGGCGGGCGGCCAGGTCCTCGACCTGCTGCTGATTTCGCAGGATGTAGACGTTGCCGTCCTTCATCAGCCAAACGCCCTCACGAGGCATTGATTCACATGGCCGCCGGCCGCCGTGCAATCGTGGAAACGCACCGCCCCGGCCCCGATTGCAAACCCGATTGCGATGCCAATAATGACCGCCAGCAATATCTGTTCAGCCCTGTCCATTTTCACCCCCACGTCGTTTTATGTTCGCGTCCGCCTCGTCATAGCCCCGCAGCCATTCCCGTCGCCATGTCCCGGTGTGACCGGGATGCTTATCTGGGGCTTCTCGCTCACGCCCCCAAACCCGGGCCCAATACCCCTGCAGGCGAGGGGCAGCACCAGGGGCATCGTCACCGGCCACCTAACTACGTCAGATCGTCAAACCGAATGAAGTCCTCACGGATTTGGTTGAGGACTTCGGAAATATCGGGTGCCGTGATGTCCCCAAGCTGGCCCAGCACGGCGATCTTACGGTCGACGTTCTCTACCGTGAATTCCCGCTGCTCCAGACGCTCCTGCGCCTCGTGGAGAATTTCCGCCACCGAACCACCTCCAACAATGAGCACTCGCGGCTTCGGGTCAGCCTGTGCGATGTCATCATCCAGAGCGTCACGCTTTTTGCTCGCCGCCTTCTTGGCTGGCGCGGGCTTCGATGCAGGTCTGACCGTTGGCGCTGTGCCCTTCTCCGGGCCGACGTTGATGCGCCTTAACCCGTTTCCGGTTATCCCGTATTGGCCAGCGACCACTTCCCGCACGAGGCCGTCCCTCGCCATGGCGCGGAGACAGGAATCGATCTGGTCAACCGAGTAGCCCGTCGATGTGCGCCGTTGTATCAGTTCCGCGTCACACGGCTCCCCGATGTTGTGCATGTAGCCAAGCACGCGGTCACGAATGTTGGTTCCCATATTCCCTCCGAATGTTGATAGCCGCGCGGTAGAGCTCATGCGCTCCACCTCGTCTCATACCGACACCAATCCGCCACCGTGCGCGCCGGGACGCCGAGCTCTCGCCCGATGCGCTTGTAGCCCATGCCGCCCTCGTGCAGTTCACGGGCCCGGCGCACCACGGCG
>Ga0209918_1000328_pt1 | contig 33872 bp, 31 predicted proteins | sample SalPonD_shore_MG_FD_185712 | JGI IMG/M metagenome (GOLD analysis project Ga0209918, IMG submission 185712) | Salt pond soil microbial communities from South San Francisco under conditions of wetland restoration - Salt Pond MetaG... | ecosystem: Environmental > Aquatic > Marine > Intertidal zone... | reverse complement strand
CGGAGGGGCTGACGGGGAGCCGGACGGCCCCGAGCTCTTCGCCCCCCGGGCGGCCTACCGCTTCCGCCCGGTCCAGGGGCGCCACTCCACGCCCTCCCACGTGGTCGGGCGCAACCCTCCCTACGGTGCTTCGCTGAACTTCCGCCTCCCGGCGGGGGCCGACAGCGTCGTGCGCATCGCGATCCTGGACGGGTCGGGCGATACGGTGCGGACCCTGGAGCCCTCGGCCGGCTCCGGCCTGAACCGGACCTGGTGGGACCTCCGCTACGAGGATCCCGCCACGCCGCGGCTGCGGACGCCGCCCCCCGACACGCCCCGGGTGGAGACGGGGGAGAAGGGCTGGCGGCCGATCGTGCCGTGGGACCTCGACCTCAGCCAGCGCGGCCCGCTGGTCCCGCCCGGCGAGTATGCCGTCGTCCTCTCGGCCGGGGGGGCGAGCGTCCGCCGCACCCTGGAGGTGCGCAAGGACCCGCGCACGAGCGGCAGCGCGGCCGACATCGCGCGGCAGACGGAGCTGGCCCTCCGGATCCGGACCGACATGGACTCGGTGGCCGTCATGGTCGACCGGCTGGAGTGGCTGAGGAGCCAGCTCGCGGGGCTCGGCGCGCTCCTGGCCTCCGACTCGGCGGGCCAGCCGGACGGAGCGGCCTCGCAGCTGGGAGAGCGAGCGGCCGCCGCGGCCGACACGGCGCTGGCCGTCGAGGGACGGCTGTTCGACGTGCACCTGACGGGGGCGCGCGAGGACGCCTTCCGCCACCCCAACCGGCTGTGGAGCCGCTACGGTGCGCTGCTGAAGGACGTGGCCGAGGAGTCGGCGGACTTCCCGCCCACCGACCAGCAGGGGCAGGTGTTCGACGTGCTCCACGGCCGCCTCGAGACCGCCCGCGCGGCCTACGGACGGCTGGTGGGGAGCACGGTCCCGGCGCTGCGGGCCGCGCTCCGCGAAGCGGACGTGCCGTTCGCGCTCCCGGCGGGGGGGGCGGGCGCCGGCTGAGGAGGGAGCGACCGGCAGGGGGCCCGGCGCCCGACGGCGGTGAGACGGCGCTCCCTTCGAGCGCGTGAGGCGGCGCCCACGTCGAGTGCGGACGGCGGGGACGACTGCGACCGCCCGAGGGCGGCGGCAGCGCCGTGGGGAGACTCCCCACGCTCTCGATGGCGATTCTCCCTGCGGAGTCCTCCATGGACCTCCCTACAGAGCCGGCGGGAGAGGCTCCGTAGACTGACGTACGGACGGAAGGTGGCGCAGTTCGACCGGCGTCCCCGCATCGACCGGCCGTCCGGCCCATCCGCGGGGAGAAGCCGAGATCCACGACGCCAACCCGAGAGGCACCCCAGCATGGATCTGAACGAGCTCACCGCGCGCGACGTCATGACCGGCCCGGTCGTCACGGCACCACCCGAGATGACGGTCGCGGACCTCATGGACCTCCTCCTGGCCGAAGGCCTCAGCGGGGTCCCCGTCGTCGACCGTTCGGGCAAGGTCGCGGGCGTCGTGTCCTCGACCGACGTGCTGCGCGCCGCGGCCGAGGAGGCCCGGACCGTGCCCGAGGCGTCGGGGGAGGGCTCCCCCGCCGCGTTCTACAGCGAGCTGGGCGGGGCGCCGCGGGCCGTGGCCCTGGATCTCCCGCCCAACCTGCCGCGCACCCGCCTCGGGGCCCGGCCCGTGAGGGACATCATGACGAAGGCGACCCTCTCGGTCCGGCCCGACGCCACGGTGCCGGAGGTGGCCCGCTTCCTGGTGAGGGCCGGGGTCCACCGCGCGTTGGTCATGGAGGGCTCGTCCCTGGCGGGCGTCGTCTCGGCCCTGGACCTCGTGCGTCCTCTGGCCGGGGCGGAGGGATCGTGAGCGGCGGCCCGGGATCGGCCGCCGGGCTCGCGGCATCGCACCTGTTCACCGGGCGGGCCAGCGTTCTCTGCACGTTCCACCCGCCGCTCCTGGCTCCCGCCCGCCCACGTCTCCTGGTACGTCATGATCCCGAAGCAGGTGGGCGGGAAGCTGTTCAGCGACTCGGTGACGCGGGTCGGCTTCATCCTGTTCATCGTCCTCTCGATCCCGGTGGGCATGCACCACCAGTACCAGGACCCGGGCATCCCGTCGGGGATGAAGGCGGTGCAGGGCTTCCTCGCGTCCGGCGTCTCCTTCCCGAGCCTCATCACGGCCTTCCCGGGGATGGCCGCCCTCGAGATGGGCGGGAGGAGCCGGGGAGGGAAGGGGCTCCTGGGCTGGATCCCCGCGCTCCCGCGGGGTGAACCTTCCGTCTCGGCCCTGATCAGCTACCTTCCCGGGCGCTTCCCCTCGCCGGGATTCGAGACCTTCTGACTCGGGGGCGCCGGGGCGGCCGCGGGCCGTCCCGGCCGATCCCCGTTCGGGGCCGACCCGGGACATGCCCTTCCCCACGAGCCGCGTCCAGACCTTCCCGACAGCCCCGACGTCCAGCGTCCGCCAGTATCCGAGACAGAGGGTGGACGCGGCGCGTCCCGCCGGTGCACCCCTTACACGTTCGTTACGATCCGGGAGAGGGACGGTGACACCCGATCCCCATCCTCGGGCCGAGGAGCCGTGCAGGACCCCCGACTGCGAGGAGACCTCCGTGTACACGCTGATTCGGCACGCCGACGGGCGGATGACGCTGCGAACCCACGTCGACCCCGCGAACCTTCCGCCGGAAGAGGCACGCCGCCTGCTGCGCGGCCTGCGTCCTCTCCTGGCGACGCTCGGAGTCGCGGTTCGGAGCTACGCTCCCGGGCAGGTCCGGGAGCGCGGAGTCGACCCGGGATGCACGCCACCTGGAGGATCGTACCATGAAGCTCTCGCATCAGACGGTCGGCGAGGTCATGCAGACCGGGGTGACCACGGTCCCGGAAGACGCCACGGTGAGGGACCTGGCGCGGCTCCTCTCCCGGGAGGGCATCGGCGGCGCGCCGGTGGTGGACGCTGACGACCGGGTGGTCGGGGTCGTCTCGGCCACCGACGTCCTGGCCCTGGCCGCCCGCGAGCCCGCCACCGGCACCGCCCACCCGGCGCGGTCCGGGCCCGCCCCGGACGGGCCGCTCGAGGGCTACTACGAGGACGCCGGCGGCCCGCATCCGGACGCGGGCCCGCTGGTCCTCTCCCTGGCCCCTCCGGCCTGGCTCGACGACCGCACGGTCGGGGACATCATGTCCCGCACGCGCCACGCGGTCCGGCCGAAGACGTCGCTCGACGACCTGGCCCGCCTCTTCCTGCGGACCGGGATCCACCGCGCCCTGGTGATGGACGATGGAGGACTCGTCGGGATCGTCACGACGTTCGATGTCCTCCGGTGTCTCGTCGGGAGCTCGGAGACCTTCGACCGCACGTTCTGAGGGCGTGGCCGGAGGCCGGCGGCCGTGGCGCGGCCCCGGCCCCCGGGTGACGACGCCCGACGCTCCGCACGCGCCGCCCTCGCGGCGCGGCGAGTCCCCCCTACATGCCGTTCCCCCTGGCCGACGGCGGCGTCATCCCGTTCATGCGGAGGTAGAGGGCCTGGTGGCCGTAGTGGTCGGCCCAGTCGATGGGCAGGGCCATCATGGCCGTGGCCCGCGGGACCTTGTTCCCGCCGAAGAACGGCACGGGCTCAGCGAGCTTCGAGTCGTCCACGCTGCCCAGGGCCTTCCTGCAGAAGTCGAAGGAGGAGGCCAGGAGGTCGACCAGCCCCTGCTTGTCGGTCGTCGAGACGTCCTCCCGCTTCGGAGCCTCCATGCCGGAAATGGCCGCGCACAGGTGGTCGTTGCCGCTGGCCACGTGCTTGAGCTCCTCCCCGAAAGTGCGCACGCCGTCGGTGGGCTTGTAGGAATACTTGTCCGCGGGCATCTCCCGGGCGCCGGCGACCAGCCAGGCGCCGTATCGGTCCAGGTTGCGCCTCACGGTCGTGGTGACGGGATTGTCGCCTCCCCCCTCCTGGGCGTGGGTGGGGAGCGCGACGACGAGGACCGCCGCGGCCGCGAGCAGGGCGGCGAGCGATCGGTCGGTACGGGTGCGATCCATGGTGGGCCTCCGTGGCCTCGGTGAACGGGCTGCCTCCGTCCCGAACATGACCGGACTCCGGTCGGTCGGCAATCGGGGTGGCCTCCGCTCGGGCGCTTCGGCGGAGGGGGGCGGGAGGCTCGGCGGGGCCCGATCCCGGTGGTACGGCGCTTGAACGACGGATCGGGGGGGGGGACGCGCCGGGGGGCGCGATCGTGGTCGCTCATCGAGGAGCCGGAATGGGACGCGTCGAGGACAGGGTCGCGATCGTGACGGGCGGGGCGCTCGGGATCGGCCGCGCCACGTGCCTCCTCCTGGGTCGGGAGGGTGCGGCGGTGGCGGTGACCGACCTCCTCGAGGAGGAGGGCCGGGAGGTCGCCGAGGAGATCCGGGCGGCGGGCGGTAAGGCCCGCTTCTGGCGGCTGGACGTGAGCGGGGAGGATGAGGTCCGCCGGGTGGTCGGCGACGTCGTCGACGCGTTCGGGGGCCTGGACGTCCTGGTCAACAACGCGGGGATCGCCGGGACCTCCGCGCCCACCCACGAGATCTCGGCCGAGGACTTCGACCGCGTCCTGGACGTCAACGTCCGCGGCGTCTTCCACTGCACCAAGCACGCGATCCCCCACCTGCGGCGCCGCGGCGGCGGGAGCATCGTGAACCTCTCGTCCATCTACGGGATGGTGGGAGCCAAGGACAGCCCGCCCTACCACGCCTCCAAGGGCGCCGTCCGCATCATGTCCAAGACGGACGCCCTCCTGTACGCCGAGGACGGGATCCGGGTGAACTCGGTCCATCCCGGCTTCATCTGGACGCCGATGGTGGAGGGCTACCTGCGGGAGGCCGGCGACGTGGAGGAGGGCCGCCGCAAGCTCGACCGGCTGCATCCCCTGGGGCACGTGGGCGAGCCGGAGGACGTGGCCTACGGCATCCTCTACCTGGCGTCGGACGAGTCCGCGTTCGTGACGGGGAGCGAGCTGGTCATCGACGGAGGGTACACCGCGCGATGAAGGCCATGCTCCTGCCGCGGATCGCTCCGATCGAGGAGCGTCCGCTCGAGCTGCGCGACCTGCCCGAGCCCGAGCCGGGGCCGGGCCGGTTGAAGGTGGCGGTCTCCGCGTGCGGGATCTGCCGCACGGACCTCCACGTCATCGAGGGCGACCTGCCCGAGCCCGGCCTCCCGCTCGTCCCCGGCCACCAGGTCGTGGGCCGCGTGGAGGCCCTGGGCGAAGGGTGCGAGCGCTTCGAGGTCGGAGACCGCGTGGGCATCGCCTGGCTGCGCGAGACGTGCGGGACGTGCGAGTTCTGCAGGGCCGGCCGGGAGAACCTGTGCGACGACAAACGGTTCACCGGATACCACGCCGACGGCGGCTTCGCGGAGAAGACGGTGGTCCGCGAGGACTTCGCCTACGGGATCCCGGAGACCTTCGGGGACGCGGAGGCCACGCCGCTCCTGTGCGCGGGAATCATAGGCTTCCGGTCCCTGCGCCGCGCCCGGCTCCCGGACGGCGGGCGCTTGGGCCTGTTCGGGTTCGGCTCCTCCGCCCACATCGTGATCCAGATCGCCCGGAGCCGCGGAGCGGACGTCTACGTGGCCACGCGCGGGGAGAGCCACCGCCGGCTGGCGGAGGAGCTGGGCGCCGTGTGGACCGGCGGGGCGTACGACCCGATCCCCACGCCCGTGCACTCGGCCATCGTGTTCGCGCCGGCCGGCGAGATCGTCCCGGTGGCGCTCCGTTCGCTCCGGAAGGGCGGCACGGTCTCCCTGGCGGGCATCCACATGTCTCCCGTCCCCGAGATGGAGTACGGCCCCTGCCTCTTCCACGAGAAGACGCTCCAGAGCGTGGAGGCGAACACGCGCGCGGACGGACGCGAGCTCCTCGAGGAGGCCGCCGACATCCCGATCCGTCCCTCCACGACCGTCTTCGACCTGGAGGACGCGAACGAGGCGCTCGTGCAGCTCAAGCACGACGGGATCGACGGTACGGGCGTGCTGCGGGTGGCGGCGGACTGAGGCGCGGGAGCGCGGCCGCTCCCACGGTGGGTCAGGACGGGGCGCTCCGGCTCCGCGCGGGGACGCTCAGCACCACGCGGGTGCCCCGGCCGGGGACCGAGTCGATCTCCAGGCTCCCGCCCGCGCGGCGGGCGCGCTCCCGCATGCCCAGGAGCCCGAGGCCCGCCCCCTCGCCCTCGGACGCGCCGGCCGGGAGGCCGCGCCCGTCGTCCTCGACCACCAGCGTGACGTCGTCCGTGTTCCTCCCGAGCCGGACCCCGAGGGAGCTCGCGTCGGCGTGCCGGACGGCGTTGACGAGCGCCTCCTCGGCGATCCGGTAGAGCACGAGCGCCACGTCCGGGGCGAGCTCGGGCAGCGGCGCGTCCGCCGACATCTCGACCCTGAGGCCGGTCTGCTCCGACACCGCGCGCGTGTGGGCGCGGAGAGCCGACTCGAGACCCAGCTCGCCCAGCTCGGGCGGATGGAGGCGCCTTGCCAGGCGGCGGACCATCTCCAGGGACTCGGCCATCTCGTCCCGCAGCGTTTCGAGCCGCTCGGCCGCGACGGAGTCGGAGGTCGTCTTCCGCGCCATCTCGACCCGGAGGAGAAGGGTGGCCAGCCGCTGGGCGGCGTCGTCCTGGAGCTCCGCGGCCAGGCTCCTGCGCTCCCGCTCGGCGGCCTCGAGCGCGCCGACGCCGAGCCTCCTCAGGCGCGCCTGGCCGCGGGCCAGGCGCCCGAGCATGTCGTTGAACACGTCGACCAGGTTCGAGGTCTGCCGGTCGGCCAGCGCCGAGCGCGGAGCCCGGGAGGAGAGGTCCCCCGAGCGGACGCGGCCCGCCGTCCTGGCGAGCCCGCGGAGGGGGGAGAGCGCCCAGTGCACCAGGAGCCAGTTGATGGGGACGCACACGGCCAGCCCCACCACCGCCGCCGCCGCCGCGGCCTCCAGAGGATCGCCCCCGCTGCGTCCGAGGAGCACCGCCACCACCGCCGTGGCGGCGATGAGCAGGCCGTTGGCGCCCAGGATCTTGACGAGGAGGGGCGCACGGAGGAGCGCCGCCACGGGCCAGGGGGGTCCGGTACGCTCCGGGACGGGCGGTCCGCCGTTCGGGGATGTGGCCGGCTGGCTGGAGCGCCGACGGGATCGCGGGTTGCTCGAAATCGACATGACAGCGAAACCTGGGAAGAAGCCGCGGCCGTGTCTGTCGGGAGGTGCCGTAGATCCGTGTGGGGAGAAACCCCGCTCGTCGACGCGCGCGGACGGAGTTGCGACATGGAACGGAGACCCGTCCCCTGCTAGATTCCTCGCCACGATGAGCCAGACGACTCCCCACGTGAACGAGACCGCCTCCGGGCGCCCGGACTCCGCGGCCGACCTCGAGTCCGGCGAGTTCCGCGCCATGTTCGAGGCGTCCCCGGACGGGATCATCCTCGTCGACGCCGGCGGGCGGATTCGCGCGGCCAACCCGAGGGCGGGCGAGCTGTTCGACTATGCCCGCGAGGAGCTGGTCGGCCAGCAGGTCGAGGTGCTGGTCCCGGATGCGGCCCGGGACCTGCATCGGGGCGAGCGCGAGTGCTTCACGGCCGATCCGCACGCCCGGCCCATGGGGATCGGTCTCGAGCTCCGTGGCCGTCGCCGCGACGGGACGTCGTTCCCGGTCGAGATCAGCCTGAGCCCGCTCCGGACCGAGCGGGGGCTGTTCGTGATCGCCACGATTCGCGATGTTACGCAGCGCCTGCGGCTTAGGGCGTTCGGGCTGGGAGCGCTGCGCGCCGCGGAGGAGGAGCGGCGGAGGATCGCCAGGGAGCTCCACGACGACACCGCACAGCGCCTGGCCGCGATCCAGCTCCGCCTCCAGCTCCTGAAGGACGAGCGGTCCAGGTCGGACCGCACGGCGCTCCTAGAGGAGATCCGGAACGACCTGGCCGAGGCCGGGGAAGCGGTGCGCAGGATCGCCCGCGGCCTGCGCCCCCCGGCGCTCGAGGATGTGGGCGTCGTCACGGCGCTCCGGTCCCACATCCGGGCGCACATCGAGGAGGGCGGGCCCGACGTCGAGTTCGAGGCCGACCCGGTGGACGGGCTGCTCGGAGACGAGGAGAAGCTGGTCCTCTACCGCGTGGTGCAGGAGGCCCTGTCGAACTCCGTGCGGCACGCCGCGGCGTCGCTGGTCTCGATTCGGATCGCGACGTCGTCGCATACGGTCACGGCGGTGGTGACGGACGACGGCCGCGGTTTCGCCATCGGGCGCGCGCAGCCGGAGGATGGCCGCGGCCTCGGGCTCGTGGGCATGCGCGAGCGCGCCAGCCTGGTCGGGGGGCGCGTGGAGATCGAGAGCGAGCCGGGCGCGGGGACCCGCGTGCGGCTCCAGATTCCGGTTCCGACGGAGGAGAGCGAGTGAGCCAGGCCATCTCGGTGTTGCTGGCCGACGACCACGCCATGTTCCGCTCCGGCCTCAAGGCGCTCCTGGCCGACGAGGCGTCGATCGAGGTGATCGGGGAGGCGGCGACGGGCGACGAAGCGGTCGACCAGACGCGGAAGCTGCGGCCCCAGGTCGTGGTCATGGACCTCTCCATGCCGGGCTCGGACGGCCTGGAGGCCACCCGCCGGATCGCGGCCCTGGACCTGGACACCAACGTCCTGGTCCTCACGGTGCACGCCGAGGAGGAGTACCTGGTCCCCGTGGTGCAGGCCGGAGCCAGCGGCTACCTGACCAAGACCAGCGCCGACCGCGATCTGGTCGAGGCGATCCGGGTGGTGGCCCGCGGCGAGGTCTATCTCCCCCCGCAGGCCACCAAGCTGCTCCTGCAGGAGTACAAGGCCGCCGAGACCGACGAGGACACGGGCAAGCTCCAGCAGCTCAGCTCGCGCGAGCAGGAGGTCCTGGCGCTGACCGCCGAGGGCTTCAGCTCCAGGGAGATCGGCAAGAAGCTGTTCATCTCCCCCAAGACCGTCGACACCTACCGCTCGCGCATCATGAAGAAGCTGGGACTGGACCACCGCTCCGAGCTCGTGCGCTTCGCCCTGCGCGTGGGCCTCCTGAAGGAGGTCTAGCAGGGCCCTCCGGGCCCGGAGGAGCCCCGGATCCGCACGGATCCGGGCCGCGCCAGGGCTCCGCCGCCTCCCGGCGGGACGTCGCCACCTCTCTCCTGTGGGGAGCCTCCCCACATCCGACCGATCCCTTCTCCCTACACGCCACGGCAGAACTCGTCCGACAGACGGGTCCGATGCGGGAGTTTATCCTTACCGCGACTCAGAAAAACAGGAGCCTGCCGTGCATACCAGGAAAATGCTCGCGCTCGTCGCAGGGGCGGCCCTGCTGGCCGCTTGCGGCGGAGACGGAGCCGGATCGGCGGACACGTCCGAACGGGCGTCATCGTCGTCCGACAGTCCGGCCGCGATCCGGGGCACCCCCGCATCCGAGGCCGACCTTCCCGTGCAGAAGCCCACGGGTCCGATCGACGAGGAGCTCGCCGAGCGCGGCGAGAAGCTCTTCTCGTCCAAGGGCTGCGTGGCCTGCCACACGATCGGCCAGGGGAAGCTTGTCGGGCCCGACCTGAAGGGGATCACCGAGAAGGTGACGTTCCCGTGGATCTACCACTGGGTCTCCGACCCGGACTCCATGCTCCGGTCGGACACGACCGCCCAGCGTCTCCTCGAGGAGTACCTGGTCCCCATGCCCAACCAGAACGTGCAGCCGGACGAGTTCGTGGCCCTCTACGAGTACCTGCGCGCACAGGGCACGGCCGACTCGTCCAGCGGAGCCGGGAGGGGCGCGAGCTCCCCCGGTTCGGGCGCCGGCACGGGCGGCATGATGGGCGGCGGCCAGATGGGCGCCATGCACCAGCGAATGCACGACACCATGCACGACACCACCGACCCGGCCGGGGGCGGGAGCTTGCGTCCCGGCGACACGTCCCACGACAGGAGGAACTGACATGATCCAGCGCGGACACGGGCGGGGACTCCGCCTCGGAGCCCTCGCGGCCGGCCTGGGCCTCGCCCTCACCTCCTTCGCATGCGGCGGGGGAGCGGGCGGCGGCGCGGACATCTCGGCCATCGCACAGGAGCGGGGCCTGAGCGAGAGCGACATCGAGGCCGCGGTCAAGACGTATGTGCCGACGGGGAAGATGGACGACTACCTCATGTTCGCCTCGGGCGGGCAGTCGGGACAGGTGGAGGTCATCGGACTGCCCTCGATGCGGCTCCTGAAGGTGATCGGCGTGTTCACGCCCGAGCCCTGGCAGGGCTGGGGGACCGGCGCCGAGGAGACCCACCAGGTCCTGGCCGAGGGACGCATGAACGGCAAGGACCTCACGTGGGGGGACTCGCACCATCCCGCCCTCTCGGAGACGGACGCCGACTACGACGGCCAGTACCTGTTCATCAACGACAAGGCGAACCCCCGGATCGCGGTCATCGACCTGCGCGACATGGAGACCAAGCAGATCGTGACCGATCCGCTCATGGGGGCCAACCACGGCGGGACGTTCGTGACCCCCAACACCGAGTACATCATCGAGGGCAGCCAGTATGCCGTTCCACTGGATGGCCAGTACGCCCCCCTTGCCCAGTACAGGGACAGGTACCGGGGCGCGGTGACCTTCTGGAAGTTCGACCGCGACAAGGGACGGATCGATCCGTCCCGGAGCTTCACGATGGAGCTCCCCCCCTACTGGCAGGACCTCTCGGACGCGGGGAAGGGGCCCTCGGCCGGCTGGGCGTTCATCAACACGTTCAACACCGAGATGGCCACCGGCGGCGACATGGAGGGGAACCCTCCGTTCGAGGCCGGGGCCTCGGCCAACGACATGGACCTGATGAACGTGATCGACTGGCAGAAGGCCGCGCAGGTGGCGGCCCAGCCCGGCAAGACGGTCACGATCCAGGGCCGGAAGGTGATCCCGCTGAAGACGGCGGTGGACGAGGGGATCCTGTACTTCATCCCGGAGCCCAAGAGCCCGCACGGCGTGGACGTCACGCCGGACGGCACCAGGCTCGTGGTCTCGGGCAAGCTCGACCCCCACGTCACGGTGTACTCGTGGGCCAAGATCCAGAAGGCCATCCAGGACCAGGACTTCTCCGGGCGTGACGACTACGGCGTCCCGATCCTGAACTTCGACTCGGTCATGGACGGCCAGGTCGAGCTCGGCCTCGGCCCGCTCCACACCCAGTTCGGCTCCAACGACGTCGCCTTCACGAGCCTGTTCATCGAGTCGGCCGTGGCCGAGTGGAGCCTCAAGGACATGAAGCTCATCGAGAAGCTTCCGGTCCACTACAACGTGGGTCACCTGGCGGCCGCCGAGGGCGACACGAAGTCCCCGGACGGGAACTACCTGGTCTCGCTGAACAAGTGGAGCATCGACCGATTCCAGCCGGTCGGCCCGCTCCACCCCCAGAACTTCCAGCTCATCGACATCGGCGGCGCCCACATGCAGCGCCTGTACGACATGCCGATCGGGATCGGGGAGCCGCACTACGCCCAGATCATCAAGGCCGACAAGATCAAGGCGTGGAAGACTTATCCCGGCGTGGGCTTCGACCCGGGCACGATGAGCGTGGACTCCGCCGCGCCGCAGGCCGGCAAGGAGAGGATCGAGCGCAACGGGAACCAGGTGGACGTCTACATGACGGCCATCCGGAGCCACTTCACGCCCGAGCACATCGTGGTCGACCGCGGGAACGACGTGGTGATCCGCATCACCAACATCGAGCAGGCCCGCGACGCCACCCACGGCTTCGCGATCGACAAGTACAACATCAACCTCAGCCTGGAGCCCGGAGAGACCCAGACGGTGCGCTTCAAGGCGGACCGGGCGGGCGTCTTCCCGTACTACTGCACGGAGTTCTGCTCCGCGCTTCACCTCGAGATGGCGGGCTACCTGCTGGTCCGTCCGTGACCGACGGCGGGGGTCGGCGCCGCGTGGCGTCGGTCCCCGCATCCCGCCGTCCCACGATCGGAGCTCACCCATGAACGACAGGATCACCCCCTTCTTCCAGAGCCAGCTCTCGCTGCCCAGCCGCATCCTCATGGTGGCCGTGGCGGCGGCCCTCCTCCCGGCGATCTTCGCGCCGATCTGGAGAATCACGCTCCACGCGCCCCAGTATCCCGAGGGGCTCAGCGTGCACATCTACTCGCACACGGTGAAGGGGGACGTGCAGGAGGTGAACGAGCTGAACCACTACATCGGGATGAAGCCGATCCGGGCGGAGGACTTCGGGGAGTTCCGGTTCGTGCCCTTCTTCATCCTCCGCTTCTTCGCCTTCGCCGCCCTCGCGGCCCTCGTGGCCCGCATCCCCGTCGCGGCCATAGGCTACATCGACTTCCTCGTGTTCGGGGCCGTGATGCTGGTCGACTTCCAGCAATGGCTGAGCGACTACGGCATGCAGCTCGACCCGAAGGCGCCCATCCACCTGGACCCGTTCCAGCCCAAATTCCTGGGGACCACGGAGGTGGGCCAGTTCCACGTGACGAGCTACCCCGACTGGGGGGCCATCGTCATGTTCCTGGCCGGCCTGGCCGGCCCGGCCATCCTCGCCTACGAGTGGTGGAGGCGCAGGGCCGAGGCATGACCTCTCTCTTCCTCCTCGCCCTCCTGGCGGGCGGCCCGGCGGCCGCTCCGCCCGCCGGGCTCCCGGCCCGGACCCCGACGCTCCCGCCCCCGGCGGCCGGGCGGCCCATCGCGGCGCGCCCCGACACGGCCCGGGTCCTCCGGGTGGGGACCGACGCCCCCTATCGGAGCGTGGGAGCGGCGCTCGCGGACGCGCGCCCCGGCGACACGGTCCGCGTCGGCCCCGGCGTGTACCGGGAGTCGCTCCTCGTCGACCGGCCCGTGGCTCTCCTGGGCACGGGGCGGCCCGTGGTCGACGGGGGAGGCCGGGGCCACGTGGTCGAGATCACGGCGCCCGGCGTCACGGTCCGCGGGTTCACCCTGCGCTCCTCGGGCGAGAACCCCGAGCGCGAGGACGCCGGGATCATGGTCCGGGCCGGCCCCGCGCGGATCGTGGACGACCGGCTGGAGGACGTCCAGTACGGCATCTACCTCAAGGACGCGCCGGGCTCCCTGGTGCGGGGGAACGTCGTGCGCGGGAAGCCGTTCCCGCTCGCCCGCCGCGGAGACGGCATCCGGCTGTGGTACAGCTCGGGGACCCGCATCGTGGGCAACGACGTGTCCGGGGCGCGGGACGTGGTCGTGTTCTTCTCCGACCATCTCCGCATCGAGGACAACCACGTCACGGGCGGGCGCTACGGGCTCCACTACATGTACAGCAACCACAACCACATCGAGGGAAACCGCCTGGAGGGGAACGAGGTGGGCGCCTTCATGATGTACTCGAAGGACATCACGCTCCGGCGGAACGTGTTCGGCCGCTCCCACGGCTCGAGCGGCTTCGGGATCGGGCTCAAGGACTCCGACAGCCTCCGGGTCCGCGACAACCTGTTCGCGGCCAACCGGGTGGGCGTCTACCTGGACAACTCGCCCCACAGCATCGGGGTCGAGAACGTCCTCGAGGGGAACGTCTTCCTCTACAACGAGGCCGCCGTGCGGCTCCTTCCCTCGGTCCACTCCGACCGCTTCACCGGGAACAGCTTCGTCGGCAACGGACGGCCGGCGGACATTCCGGGCGGGGCCGTGAGGGGAGGGGCCGGCCAGAACGACTGGACCGGGAACTACTGGAGCGGCTACGCCGGGTTCGACGCCGACCACGACGGGATGGGGGACACCCCCTACAGCTACGCCCGCCTCACCGACGACCTGGTGAGCCGGGTGCCGGAGCTGCGCATCTTCGACCGGAGCCCGGCCTTCCCGGTCCTGGATGCGCTGAGCCGCTTCTTCCCGCTCCTCCGTCCCGAGCCCGTGGTCGTGGACAGCGCCCCCCGGCTGGAAGCGGCCGCCCTGGAGCGGTGGCACACCGACCCACCGGTCGCCGCCGACATCTCCGAGCGCGGCCGCGGCGCGCGGGCCGTGCCCGCGCTCCTGTGGGTCGCGGCCGGGGTGGCCGGAGTGGCGGGAGCGGCCGTAGCCCGACCGGGGAGGGCCCGGTGATCCGGGCGAGGGGCCTGCACAAGGCCTACGGCGACCAGGTGGTCGTGGCGGGCATCGACGTCGAGGTCCCGAGAGGCCAGCGGGTGGCGCTGCTCGGCCTGAACGGCGCCGGCAAGACCACGCTCTTCCGCTGCCTCCTGGGCCTGACGCCCTTCCGGGGGAGCCTCACGGTGGACGGCCTCGAGGCCGGGCCGCGGGCCCGGGAGGTCCGGCGCCGCGTGGGCTACGTCCCGCAGCGGCCGCCCCTCTTCGACCTCTCCCTCTCGGAGTTCGTGGCGCTCGTCTCGGGGATCCGCGGGATCGAGCCCGCCGGTCCGCTCGAGCGCCTGGCGGCATTCGGCCTCTCCCCGGACGAGGCGGGCGGCCGTCCCCTCCGGGAGCTGTCGGGCGGGATGCTGCAGAAGGCCTTCCTCGCCCTCGCGCTCGGGGAGGAGGTCTCGGTCCTCCTCCTGGACGAGCCCACGGCCAGCCTGGACCCCGAGGCCCGCCGCGACGTGCTCAGGGCGGTCGACGACGCCGGTCCCGACACCACGGTCGTCCTGGCCACGCACCGGCTGGAGGACGTGCGGGCGCTGGCCGAGAGGGTCCTGGTCCTGGGCGGGGGGAGGTTCGTCTTCGATGGCCCGGTCTCCGAGCTCGAGGCCGTGGCGGCCGACGAGCGCCTCGTGTGGATCGACATCCCCGCAGCGGACCGTGCCGGGGCCGCCCGCTCGCTGGCGGGGCACGGCGGGGTGCGGGACGCGCACGTCAACGGAAAGGGCATCGAGCTCTCCGTGGCCGCGGGAGCCACGCTCGCCGTGCTCTCGGCGCTGGAGACCTCCGGCTTCCCGGTCACCGACTTCCACAGCCGGCCGCCCGAGCTGGAGGCGATCATGGCCCGGCTGGTGGGCCCGTCGGCCGAGCCGGCGGGCCCGACCGGAGCGGGCGGGACCGCGGCCGCCTGCCGAGAACCGACGGACGCCCGGTCCGGAGGCGGACGATGACCGCGCGTCTCCTGGCCCGGCGCGAGGTGCGCGACTCGCTGCGCGGTTACTGGTTCCTGCTCAACGCCGGGCTGTTCGTCGTGGGAGGCCTGGTCCTCATCCTGTTCGGGCAGGGCGACGCGCAGGTCCTGGGCTACCGCGGCTATGCACGCGCGCTCGCCGGGCTCATGCAGCTCGGCCTGTTCTTCGTCCCGCTCATGGCCCTGTTCCCGTCCACCGCGGCGCTGGCCGGGGAGCGGGAGGCCGGGACCCTGGAGTATCTCCTGGCCCAGCCGCTGACCCCCGGGGAGGTGTTCGCGGGGAAGTGGGGCGGGGTGGTCGCGGCGGTCCTCCTCTCGCTCCTGGTCGGCTTCGGCGCCATCGGCTCGGTGGCGGTCCTGCGCGGGGTGCCCGCCGGGCTGGTGGCGCTCCTCCTCGGATTCACGCTTCTCCTGGGCGCCGCGTTCACCTCGATCGGGCTGTGGGTGTCGGCCGGCGCCCCGACCAGGGCCCGCGCCACCAGCCTGGGCCTCACCGCGTGGCTCTTCCTCCTGGCCCTGGGGAGCCTCGGCGTCATGGGCGTGTTCGTCCGCTGGGGCCTGCCGGCTCGGGTCCTGCAGGGATGGTCCTTGCTGAACCCGGTCGAGGCGTTCCGCCTTGCCATGATCACGGTGCTCGACCCCGATCCGGGCCTCCTGGGGCCCGTCGGCGCCGCGCTGGTGGGAAGCCTCGGCCGCGTCGGCCTCGTGGGGGCCTCGGCGGCCTCCCTCCTCCTCTGGTCGGCCGGCGCGGGCTGGATGGGCCTTCGCCGCCTGACGTCGCATCGTGAACCCGGGAGCTGACCATGCTCGACATACGGCACGTTCTGTATCCGACGGACTTCTCCGAGGCCTCGGCCGCCGCTCTTCCCCTGGCCGTCCGGATCGCCCGCGAGCACGGGGCCGACCTCCACGCGCTCCACGCCCTGGTCCTGCACGCCGCCGACGAGGCCCAGGCGGATCGGCTCTTCCCGACCCTGGAGGAGAGCTATCGGGAGCTCGAGAGCTGGGCCGGCGAGCGCATGAGCGCCCACCTGGAGGCGCACCAGGCCCCGGAGGTGACCCTGCACGAGGCGAAGGCGCGGGGGTTCGCGGCCCCGGCCGTCATCCTGGAGTACGCCGAGGAGCACGACATCGACCTGATCGTGATGGGGACGCACGGACGGCGCGGCCTCCGGCACCTGCTCCTGGGGAGCGTGGCCGAAGAGGTCGTCCGGCGCGCGCCGTGCCCCGTGATCACGGTCCGGCGGGCCCCCGGCCTGGACGGCCGCCGGTGGCCGTCCAGGATCGTGGTGCCGCTGGACTTCTCCGAGAACTCGGAGCTGGCCCTCGCCTATGCTGCCGAGCTGGCGGGACGGACGGGCGCCGCGATCGACATCGTGCACGTGGTCGAGCCGGCGGCCGTCCCCGACCCGTACGTGATGGGAGGGCCCGGGCTCGCGTTCGACCTCCAGGCCACGCGCGAGCGGGTCACGGAGACGCTCGAGGAGCGCGCCGGGGAGCTCCTGGGCGAGTCGGCCTCGTTCGAGGTCCACGTGGAGGTCGGACGCTCGGCTCCCGGCATCGCCGAGTTCGCCTCGGCCCGGGACGCGGACCTGATCGTGATGACGAGCCACGGGCACTCGGGGCTGGACCGGGTGCTGCTGGGGAGCGTGGCGGAGGGCGTGGTGCGTCGCGCGTCGGTGCCGCTGATGATCGTCAAGCCCTTCGGAGAGAACCTGTTGGTGGAAGACGACTCGCGCGATACCTGAGGTGTCCGAAGCTCCGGCCGGGGGGGCGGCTCGCCTCCGCCGCCTCAGTCGCCGCGGAGGGCCGCCCGGCGGGCGTCCAGCTCGCGTTCGAGGCTGTCGCACACCAGGTCGCACAGGTCGAAGACGGCGGGCTCGGCGATCGAGTAGTAGCTGCGCACCCCCTCCTTCCTGCGCGTCACCAGGTGGTGGCGGCGGAGAACGGCCAGGTGCTTGGAGACGTTGGCCTGGCCCGTGTCGAGCTCCTCGACCAGCCCGCTCACCGTCCTGGGGCCCTCGCGCAGGGCGTCCAGAATCCGGAGGCGGGTCGGCTCGGCGAGGACCTTGAAGCGGCTCGCCACCATCTCGAGCGTCTCGTCGGTGAAGGATCGGACCATGCTCGCCTCCGGCGCCGGTCGGGGGTTGACACGCCCCCTGTGATCACTAAATTACCATACAGTAATATAATGACCGTGGGCCGATGCGCCAGCCCCCTCGAGGCGTCCCGTGCGGAGAGAAGAGAGCGAGGGTTCGAACGTGCCCATTAGATCACTACATAAGCATACTTCGATGACGCGCGGCCTCGCGGCCTCCGTGGCGGCCCTGGCGGCGCTGTGGCTCGTGGCGGTCCCCGGCTCCCTGGCGGCACAGTCGGACGTCCGGACCACCGCCGACTCCGGCGCCGCGCTCCGTCCGCTCGGCCTCGAGGAGGCCGTGCTCGAGGCGAGGCGGGGGAATCCCGACCTCCGCCTGGCCGAGCTCGACCACGAGAGCGCGCGGGCGGCGGCGCGGATGGCGGCGGCCCCGCTGTTCCCGGGCCTCGAGGTGGACGTCGGCTTCCAGCGGTCGAACGACCCCGTGTTCGCGTTCGGGACCAGGCTCCGCCAGGAGCGGTTCGGCGCGGCCGACCTGGCGCTGGACGCTCTCAACCACCCCGATCCGATCACCAGCTGGTCGAGCGGGGCGGGCGTGCGCTGGGACGTCCTCGATCCGGGCGCCTGGGCCCGGCGCGCGGAGGCCCGGCACGGCGCGGATGCGGCCGGCTGGCGGGCCCGGCGGGCGGGGGAGGGAGCCGAGCTGCAGGCCCGGATCCTCTACTGGCGCGCCGTAGGGGCCGACGCCTCCGTCCGGGCGGCCCGGAGCGCCGAGGAGGCCGCCCGCGCCACCGTGGAGCGCTTCCGGAAGCGCGCGGACGAGGGGCTCCTCACCCGGGCGGACGTGCTCCGCGCCGAGGCCGGGCTCGCCTCGGCCCGCGCCGACCGCAACCAGGCCGAGCGGTCGCGCGACGACATCCGGGCGCAGCTCGGGCTGGCCCTCGGCTGGAGCCCGGATACGGTCCCCGTGCCGACGGACACCCTGACGGCCCCGGAGTCGGAGGCCGCCCCCGCCGCCCCCGCCTTCGAGCCCACCGAGCGCGCCGACATCCGAGCGCTCGGCGCGCTGGTCGACATGCGCGGAGCGAAGGAGGACGAGGCGCTTACATCGTTCGCTCCCCGCGTCGAGGCTTTCGCCGGCTATCAGCGCTACGCGGACGCCCTCCTCGGGAAGGACGGCGATGCCTGGAGCGTGGGCGTCATGCTCCGCTGGACGGTGTTCGCGGGCCTGAGCCGGCCGGCGGCCCTGAGCCGCGCCCGGGCGGAACGGACCTCGGCGGAGCTCCGCTTCGCCCGCTCGGTGCGGGAGGCCCGCGCCGAGGTGCGGAGCGCCCGGCGCGGGGTGGAGGCGTCCCTGCGGGCCGTCTCGGCCACCCGGGCGGCGGAGGACGCAGCCCTCCAGGCCCGCGACCTCATGCGGCGCCGGTTCGAGGAGGGCCTGGCCGGCGCCACGGACCTCCTGTCGGCCGAGGCCGGAGCGTCGGCGGCGCGGAGCCGCGCGGTCGGCGCGCTGGCCGGATACCACGAAGCCCTGGCCCGCTGGCGCTTCGCGCTCGGACGGGATGCGGCCGGGGATCTCCCAGGATCGGAGGGGCAGCGATGACCCATAGAACCGTTCGGACCGGAATCCTGGCCCTCGCGCTCGCGTGGAGCGCGGGGTCGGTGGCCTGCGACCGCGGCGAGCCCGGCCGGGTGCCGGAGCCGGAGGGACCTGCGGCGGTGACCGTGTCGGAGGCCGCCCGCGCGCCCGCCGTACGCTCCTATCCCGCCACCGTGGCATCGACGGACGACGCCCTGTTGGCCACGCGCACGAGCGGCACGGTGCGCCGGGTCCTCGTGGACGTCGGGACCCCGGTGCGGGCCGGGGACACGCTCGTCCTCCTGGACGCGACGGACGTGGAGGCCCGCATCCACGGCGCCCGGGCCGGAGCGGAGCAGGCCAGGAAGTACTTTCACCGCATCGAGAACCTGGAGGCCGACGGCGCGGCCACGCCGCAGGAGCTGGACGACGCCCGGGCCCGCCTGGCCATGGCCGAGTCGCAGATCCGGGAGGCCGAGGCGCAGCGCGAGTACGTCGTGCTGCGGGCGCCGTTCGCCGGCGTCGTCGCCTCCCGCGACATCGACCCCGGGGACCTGGCCGTCCCCGGGCATCCGGTCCTTCGGCTCGTCCGGCCGGGCTCGCTCGAGGTCGAGGCGGACCTGCCGGGCGAGGCCCGAACGGAGGTCCGGCCCGGCATGGCCGTCACGCTCGTCGACCCGGCCACGGGTGCGCGCGTGCCGGGACACGTCACGAGGGTCTCCCCGGCCCTGGAGCCGGGCAGCCGGCGGGTCAGGGCGGAGGCCCGTCCCGAGTCGGGATCCGGGGGCGCAGCGGCCCTGCCGGCGCCCGGATCGTTCGTGCGCCTGGAGGTCGAGGCGCCGGGACGGACCACCGTGTGGGTGCCCGCCGACGCGATCGTGCGTCGCGGCGACCTGCAGGGGGTGTTCGTGGTCGAATCCGACACGCTGAGGCTCCGCTGGCTGCGGACGGGCCAGGCCCGGGACTCGGCCGTGGAGGTCCTGGCGGGGCTCGAGGCGGGCCAGGCCGTGGTCCGGGCCCCGGGGGTCCGGCTGGAGGACGGACAGCCCGTGGTCGGCTCGACCCGGAAGAGCTGGCTCCCATGAACCGCGGGCTCGCGGGCCGGATCGCCGACGCGTTCCTCACCTCCAAGCTGACGCCGCTCCTCCTGGCGGCGGCGCTCGGCCTGGGGCTGTACTCGGTGTTCACCATCCCCAGCGAGGAGGAGCCGCAGATCGTGGTGCCCCTGGCCGACGTGTACGTCGGAATGCCGGGGGCGAGCCCCGAGGAGGTCGACCAGCGCCTCCTGGTGCCGCTCCAGGGCGTCCTCTCGGGGATCGAGGGCGTGGAGTACGTCTACACTCACGCCCGGGAGGGCGCGGGGCTGGCCACCGTGCGCTTCGAGGTCGGCCGGGACATGGAGCGGAGCATCGTCCGCCTGTTCTCGGAGCTCGAGCGGCACGCGGACATGATGCCCTCGGGCTCGGGCCCGCCCCTGGTCAGGACGGTCACGATCGACGACGTGCCGTTCTTCACCCTCACCCTCACGGGGAAGGGGCACGGGCCCTACGAGCTCCGGCGGCTGGCGGCGGAGCTCCGCCCGCGCCTCCAGACCGTTCCGGACGTCCGGGACGTGACGATCGACGGCGGCCAGGCCCGCGAGGTCCGGGTCGAGCTGGATCCGGCCCGGCTCGCGGCCCACGGGCTCGACCCCTCGGCCGTCGTCGACCGCATCCGTGCGGCCAACGCCCAGGTCGACGCGGGCGAGTTCTCCTCGGGAGACCGCACCGTGCGGGTGCAGGCGGGGCCGTTCCTCTCCTCCGCCCGGGACGTGGAGGACGTGGTCCTGGACGTCCGGGACGGGCACCTGGTGCAGGTGGGGGACGTGGCCCGGGTCGTGGACGGCCCCGGGGAGGTCGACACCTACGCGTTCGATGCCGAGCGCGGCCGGCCGCCCCGACCGCTGGTCACCCTGGCCGTCTCCAAGCGGCCGGGGGCGGACGCCACGGCGGTCGGGAGGGCCCTCGAGCACAGGGTCGACGAGCTCCGCGGACGGCTCGTCCCCGACGGCGTCGAGGCGCGGGTCACCCGCAACTACGGGGAGACGGCGCGCGACAAGGTGACGACCCTGAAGCTCCACCTCCTCCTGGCAATCCTGGCCGTGGGGCTGGTGGTGTTCTTCTCGATGGGGTGGAGGAGCGCGCTGGTCGTGATGACCGCCGTGCCGGTCACCTTCGCGCTCACCCTGCTCGTCTACAAGCTCTTCGGCTACACCCTGAACCGGGTGACGCTGTTCGCGCTCATCTTCGTGACGGGCATCGTGGTCGACGATTCGATCATCGTCGTCGAGAACATGCACCGGCACTTCGCCATGCGGGACCGTCCCCTCCGGGCCGCGGCGCGCGCGGCGGTGGACGAGGTCGGGAACCCCACGATCCTGGCCACGCTGACCGTGATCGCGGCGGTCCTCCCGATGCTCTTCGTCTCCGGGCTCATGGGGCCCTACATGAGCCCGATGCCGATCGGCGCCTCCCTGGCCATGATCTTCTCGCTCCTCGTGGCCCTGATCGGGGCGCCGTGGCTGGCCTTCCGGCTCCTGGGCGCACACGGCGGGGAAGGGGAGGACGGTGGGACCGGAGAGGAGAGCGGCCCCGCCTACGTGCTCGAGGACACGCTCATGTACCGCCTGTACCGGCGGATCATGGAGCCCCTCCTCGCCTCCACCCGGCGGATCGTGCTCCTCCTGGTCGGAGTCGTCGTCCTCCTGGTGGGGGCGGCCGGGCTCTTCCTGGTGCGCGCCGTGTCGGTGAAGATGCTCCCGTTCGACGACAAGAACGAGATGCAGGTCATCGTGGACATGCCCGAGGGCACCACCCTCGAGAGCACGGCCGCGCTCGCGGGGCGGCTCCAGCGGGTGGCCATGACGCTGCCCGAGGTGTCCGACGTCCAGCTCTACGCCGGCACGGCGGCGCCCTTCAACTTCAACGGGCTCGTCCGGCACTACTACCTGAGGCGCGGGCCCACGGTGGCCGACCTCCAGGTGAACCTGGTGGACAAGTCGGAGCGGAGCGCGCAGAGCCACGACGTGGCCCTCCGCCTCCGGCCCCGGGTCGACAGCGTCGCGCGCGCCTCCGGCACGGGCGCCAGCGTGAAGGTGGTGGAGGTGCCGCCCGGCCCGCCGGTGCTCTCGACCCTCGTGGCCGAGGTGTACGGGGAGGACGCCGCGCAGCGCGACTCGGTGGCCCGGCAGGTCCGCAGGCTGTTCGAGGAGCACCCGTCCGTGGTCGACGTGGACTGGTCTCTCCGGGCCCCGCAGCAGGAGGTCCGGCTGGACGTGGACGCCGAGAAGGCGGCGCTGAGCGGGGTGGCCCGGGGGCAGGTCGTCCGCGACCTGCGCATTTCGCTCTCGGGCGCGCAGGCCACGCGCCTGTCGGTGCCGGACGCTCGCGAGCCCGTGCCCGTCCGCGTCCGGGTCGAGGAGTCGGCCCGCTCGGGCGTCGACCGCCTGGGGGGCGTGCACGTGGTCTCCCGGCGTGGCCAGTCCGTGCCGATCGGCGAGCTGGTGAGGAGCCGGCGGACGACCACCCCCCAGGTCATCGACCGCAAGAACGGACACCGGGTGGTGTACGTCACCGCGGACGTGGCCGGGGCGGAGGAGAGCCCGGTCTACGCGATCCTCGACCTCAAGAAGGAGCTGGCCAGGATCGAGCTGCCCTCGGGGACCGAGCTGGGGCAGCTCTACACGCGCGGCCCGCGGAGCGTGGAGCAGCCCGTCGTGAAGTGGGACGGCGAGTGGCAGATCACCTACGAGGTGTTCCGCGACCTGGGCATCGCGTTCGCCGGGGCGCTGGCGCTCATCTACCTGCTCATCGTGGCCTGGTTCGGGTCCTTCACGACGCCGCTGGTCATGATGGCGGCGATCCCCCTCACTCTCATCGGGATCGCGCCGGGCCACGTGATCTTCGGGGCCTTCTTCACCGCCACGTCCATGATCGGCATGATCGCCCTCGCGGGCATCATGGTGCGGAACGGCATCCTCCTCATCGACTACCTGGAGGCCCGGACCGCGGCCGGCGTCCCGCTCCGGCAGGCCATCATCGAGGCCGGAGCCGTGCGGACGCGCCCGATCGTGCTCACCGCGGGCACGGTCGTGATCGGCGCGATCGTGATCCTGTTCGACCCGATCTTCCAGGGGCTGGCCGTGGCCCTGATCGCGGGAGCCGTGGCCTCGACCGTGCTCACGCTCCTGGTCGTGCCGGGGATCTACTACCTCATGCGCCGCCCGGCGGAGGGCGGGGGAGAGGAAGCGTGAAGCTGCTCATCCTCCTGTACCTGGAAGACGACGACGCGTGCGTGACCCGCATGCTCTCCGAACAGGGCGTGCCGGTCTTCAGCCGGATGTCGGTCGAGGGGATCGGCCCCGGGGCGCCGGGCTGGTACGGCGAGGCGGCGCCCTACGCGTCCAGGATGATCCTGGCGCTCGTCGAGCCCGAGCTGGCCGAGGCGGTGCTCCACGCGGTGCACCACGGCTCGGGCCTGAAGGACTCCCGTCATCCCATCCACGCCGTGAAGTTGGACGTGGAGAAGGCGACGGCCTGTGGACTCCCGGAATAGCCGCCGCGCGCGGCAGGAGGCATCGATGACGCTCGAGAGGAAGATCCGCATGATCGCGGGAACGTTCGTCCTGGCCAGCCTGGCGCTGGGCTGGTGGGTGAGCCCGTACTGGTTCCTGTTCACCGCCTTCGTGGGGGTGAACCTGCTGCAGTCGTCCCTTACCGGGTGGTGCCTGATGGAGGACATCCTCCGGTGGACGGGGATCCACGAGGAGACGGCGGCGGGAGCGGGCGGCTGACCGGTGTCGGTGCGGACGCTCTACCTCCTCAACGTCTCGGTGCACGTCCTGGCCGCCATGCTGTGGCTGGGCGGCATGTTCTTCCTGGCCGTGGTCGGGGGGCCGGCCCTCCGTGGGATCGAGGACCCGGCCCTCCGCGGCCGCCTGTACTCGGCGATAGGGAGGGGCTTCCGGCGCGCGGGCTGGTGGTCGATCGCGATCCTGGTGGCCACCGGGATCGGGAATTTGGCCTTCCGGGGACTCCTCCGCTGGCAGGTCCTGGGCTCGGGCCACTTCTGGGCGACCCGCTACGGGCACACCCTGGCCGGAAAGCTGGTGGCGGTGACGGCCATGATCGCCGTCAGCGCGGTCCACGACTTCGTCCTCGGGCCGGCCGCGAGCCGGGCCGCCCGCCGCGGCGACCCGGAGGCACGCACCCTGCGCTCCCGGGCGGCGTGGCTGGCCCGGATCAACGCGGGCCTCGGGGTGGTGGTCGTGCTCCTGGCCGTGCGCCTGGCCCGGGGCGGCTGACCGGTCCGGGCCGGCGCCCCCCGCGGGGACGGCCCGGCGGGATTCGAGGGGTGATCCGAGGGGCCGCGGACCCCTATTTTCAGGACGTGCACGAGGAACGAAAGACCGGACGATCGGAGACGTCATGAGCGATACACGGACAAGCGCGGCGGGCCCGGCCTCCTCCCTCGACTCCTTCGGGGCGCGCAGCGTCCTGGAGACGGACGCGGGGCAGGTCGGCTACTACGACCTCGGGGCGCTCGAGCGGGCCGGGCTCGGCCGGCTCGACCGGCTCCCCTACGCGATCCGCATCCTCCTCGAGAACCTCGTCCGGCACGAGGACGGGGAGACGGTCACGGCCGAGGACATCCGCTTCCTGGCCTCGTGGCCCGACCACCGGGGCGAGGAGCGCGAGATCTCGTTCCGTCCCTCGCGCGTCCTCCTCCAGGACTTCACGGGCGTGCCGGCGGTCGTCGACCTGGCCGCCATGCGGGACGCCATGGAGGAGCTGGGCGGCGAGGCGGGCTCGATCAACCCGCTCCTCCCGGCCGAGCTCGTGATCGACCACTCCGTGCAGGTGGACTCCTTCGGCCGTGCGGCCTCCTTCCAGATCAACGCCGAGAAGGAGTTCGAGCGGAACCGTGAGCGCTACGCCTTCCTGCGCTGGGGCCAGCGCGCCTTCGAGGACTTCCGCGTGGTCCCGCCCGACACCGGGATCGTCCACCAGGTGAACCTCGAGTACCTGGCCCGGGTGGTGTTCGGCCCCGAGGACGGCTCCGGGGAGCTGGCCTACCCGGACACGCTCGTGGGGACCGACAGTCACACGACGATGATCAACGGCCTGGGCGTCCTGGGCTGGGGCGTGGGCGGGATCGAGGCGGAGGCCGGCATGCTCGGCCAGCCGATCAGCCTCCTCGTCCCGGACGTGGTGGGCTTCCGCCTCACCGGCCGCCTGTCCGAGGGGGCGACGGCCACCGACCTGGTGCTCCGCGTCACCGAGATGCTGCGCGAGCACGGCGTGGTCGGGAAGTTCGTGGAGTTCTTCGGGGACGGCCTGCCGGGCCTGTCGCTGGCCGACCGGGCCACGCTCGGGAACATGTCGCCCGAGTACGGCGCCACCTGCGCGATCTCCCCGATCGACCGCGAGACGCTGGACTACCTGCGCTTCACCGGGCGCCCGGAGGAGCGGGTGGCCCTGGTCGAGGCGTACGCCCGCGCCCAGGGGCTCTTCCACGAGCCCGGCGGGCCCGAGGCCGAGTACTCCTCGACCCTCGAGCTCGACCTGTCGACGGTCGAGCCGAGCCTGGCCGGACCCAAGCTCCCCCAGGAGCGGATCGCGCTCTCCGGCGCGGCGGAGGCGTTCGACCGGGCCTACGAGGAGCTCGTACCCCTTCCCGCGGACGACGAGGACGGGGCCGACGCTCCCGAGCAGCTCTCGCGCTGGAAGGGCGAGGGCGGTGACGGCGGCGGCGGCGGAGGGCTGGCCACGAGGCGGGCCGCCCGCAAGAGCGCCGAGGTGACCCTGCCGGCCGGCACCGACGGGGACCACGGCGAGCAGACGATCGAGCTCTCCGACGGCTCGGTCGTGATCGCCGCCATCACGAGCTGCACGAACACCTCGAATCCGTCCGTGATGGTGGCCGCCGGCCTGCTCGCGCGGAACGCCGCTCGCCGCGGGATGACCCGCAAGCCCTGGGTGAAGACCAGCCTCGCCCCCGGCTCGCAGGTCGTCACCGAGTACCTCGAGGAGGCCGACCTCATGGACGACCTCGAGGCGCTCGGCTTCAACCTGGTCGGCTACGGCTGCACGACCTGCATCGGAAACAGCGGACCGCTGCCCGAGCCGATCAGCCGCGCGATCCGGGAGAACGGGCTCGTGGCGTGCTCGGTCCTCTCGGGGAATCGGAACTTCGAGGGCCGCATCAATCCGGACACGCGGGCCAACTACCTGGCCTCTCCTCCCCTGGTCGTGGCCTACGCGCTGGCCGGGCGGATGGACATCGACCTCACCACCGACCCGCTGGGCGAGGACGAGGACGGCGAGCCGGTCTACCTGCGCGACATCTGGCCGTCGCAGGAGGAGATCCGGGAGACGATCCGCCGGGCCGTGAAGACCGAGATGTTCCGGAAGACCTACGCCGACGTGTTCTCGGGGACGGAGAAGTGGACGGAGCTGGACGTGCCCGACGGCGAGCGCTTCGCCTGGGACCCGGACTCCACCTACGTCCGCCAGCCGCCCTTCTTCCAGGGCCTCCCCCCGCGCCCGCCCGAGCCGGCCGACGTGCACGGGGCGCGGGCGCTGGCCGTGGTCGGGGACTCGGTCACGACCGACCACATCTCCCCGGCGGGCTCGATCGCCAAGGACTCGCCCGCCGCCGACTACCTCCGGGCGCACGGGGTGAGCCTGGCCGAGTTCAACTCGTACGGCGCGCGCCGCGGGAACCACGAAGTCATGATGCGCGGCACCTTCGCCAACATCCGCCTGCGGAACCGCATGGTGCCGGGCATCGAGGGCGGCTACACCGTCCACCTGCCCGACGGCCAGCAGACGACGATCTTCGAGGCCGCCGAGCGCTACCGAGAGGAGGGCGTCCCGCTCCTCGTCCTGGCGGGCGAGCAGTACGGGACCGGGTCGAGCCGCGACTGGGCGGCCAAGGGCCCCGCGCTCCTGGGCGTGAAGGTGGTGATCGCCGAGAGCTACGAGCGAATCCACCGCAGCAACCTCATCGGAATGGGCGTCCTCCCGCTCCAGTTCCTCTCGGGCGAAGGGGCCGGGGAGCTGGGGCTCGACGGGACGGAGGTGTACGACGTGGAGGGGATCGCCGCCGGCCTCGAGCCCGGCGCGCAGGTCACGGTGCGGGCTACGCCCGCCGACGGCGATCCGATCGAGTTCGGGGCGCGCGTGCGCCTGGACACCCGGGTCGAGGTCGACTACTGGAGGAACGGCGGCATCCTGCAGATGGTGCTCCGCCGCATGGCGCCCGGCGCCTCGCCGGAGGCCTGAGCCGGGGGTCCGGTCGGCCCCTCCCGCATCCTGCGCGGGGCCTCGCGGATCGCGCCTGCGCGGCCCGGGGATCCCGGGCGCCGATGTGACGCGCGGTGCCCCTGGAGCGTGTTGAGAGAGAAGGAGTTGCGGGCCCGGGTCCGGGCCCGGCACGCGGCCTGCCCGGAACGGTGGTGCGACGTCTCCGCGACCCTCCAGCGCACGGAAGGCACACCATGGCCTCTCACGACCTCTCCCTCCGCGCCGTGCCTCTCCTGGCCCTTCTCCTGGCGGCCTGCAGCGGGGCGATGGCGTCCAGCGATCCCTCGCCCAGCGTGGTCGTGAACTCCGGCTCGCGCGGCGAGGCCACGGCGCACACGCTGGGCATCCCGCCGGGGCATCTGCCGCCGCCGGGCTCGTGCCGGGTGTGGATGCCCGGGGAGCCGCCGGGCCACCAGCCGCCGTCGGGCGACTGCTCGCGGCTCGCCTCGCGCGTCCCGCCGGGAGCCTGGCTCCTCTATCGTCCGGCCACGGCCGGGCGGGGCAGGGGACACGCGAAGAAGGACAAGCGGGTGGTGCGGGTGACGGTGTACGGCGACGCCGGCCCGACGATCCTTCGCGTGTTCGACGTGGCGACGGGGCGCCTCCTCAGCGAGGAGAGCACCCGCTAGCTCCGCGGGGATCCGCGGCCCGGCCGGGATCGGCCGGGCCGTCTCCTCCGGCCGGGGCGGCTACCCTTCGCGGCCGGGCTCCTCGAGGAGGTGGTGGAGGCCCTCCCGGTCCAGCCGCCGGCCCACGAAGAAGGGGCCGAAGTCGGCGTAGACCGCGCTCACCTCGTCGAAGCGCATCTCGGTGACCAGCTTCTTGAACTCCAGCGGGTCCCGGGCGAAGAGCGTCACGCCCCACTCCCAGTCGTCGAAGCCGATCGAGCCGGAGATCACCTGCGAGACGCGGCCGGCGTACAGCCGGCCCGTGCCGCCGTGGTCGACCATCATGTCGTTCCGGTCCTCCAGGTCCTGCGCGTACCAGTTCTGGCCCGGCGCCCGGCGCTTGTCCATCGGGTAGAAGCACAGCCACGGCATCTGGTCCGGCTGGCGGGGATAGAGCCGGCTCCGCACGTAGCCCTTGTCCCGCTGCTCCCGGACCGCGTGCTCGAGGCGCTCCCGCCCCTCCTGGCCGGCCGGGTCCACCCCCTCCTCTCGCAGCGTCCCGACCGTCTCGGCCGTGAGCCGGTAGAAGCCCAGCTCGACCGCGGACAGGAAGTCGTAGACGGGATCCAGGTAGTCCGCGAGCCCCGTCCACGCCATCTCCCTCTCGATCTCGGCGAGCGCCTCCAGGTCGGGACGGAAATGGAGGAAGTGGAGGTCGGCGCCCCCGCCCACGATCCGGTAGGCCCCCGACCACCCGTCCTCGCCCAGGTCCGACCACGCCTCCATGCGGCCGGCCATCCCGGACGCCAGGTCGGCCCGCTCGGACGGGGAGAGGGTCTTGAGGGCGGGCCAGGCGATGCGGTGGAAGGAGTGGAGGACGTACCAGCCCTCGAGGGTGAGGGGGGCGAGCTTGGACTCGGACATGTGCTCCTCGGTCTCTGTACGCGGATCGGGTGCGGCTCGGCACGGACGAAGGTGGGGGAGGGACGGGGTCCCGGCAACGGAGCCGGGGCGGGGGACGCCCGGCGGACGGAGGGGCGAGGCGCCGGCGGCGGAGGTCCGCGCCCGGCGGCCGGGAGCGGTTCCGAGCGCCCGGTCTCCTACGTGGCGGGGATCTCCAGGAAGCGGTAGATGACCACGCCCGACTCCGGCGCGTTGTCCACGTCCACGTAGCCCGACGCCACCATGCCGCGCAGGACCTCCTCGACCTCCGCGAACGACAGGCCCGTCGCCTCGACGCCCTCGGTCACCGTGAGGCGGCCGCCGTGCTCCCGCGCTGCCTTCAGGAGCGTCCGCAGGAGGTCCGACTGCGCGGGCTCGATCGGGACGGAGCGGGCGGCGGGCCGGCCCCGGTCCGTCGTGGCCGGCACGGCCGAGCCCTGGCCGTTCAGGAGGTGGGCGAACCGCGGGTGGGGCAGGTAGCCCTCGCGCACGTTGCTCTCCTCGACCAGGCGCTTCATGCGGAAGAGGTCGATGAACTGGCCGACCCCGAAGAGGCCGAACGTGAGGAGCCACAGGACGCCGGTGCCGTACTTCCCCATGTAGATGCGGTGCAGTCCGGCCAGGCCGACGAAGAACAGGCACCAGAGGGCGTAAGCGGGTCCCTCCCTGTACATCGAGGACTCCTGTGGTCCGGGTCTCGTCCGCCCGGAGCTGTCGCCCCGGGCTCTCTCACACCTCCGTACGTCGCGCGCGAGCCTCGGGTTTCGCGGCGCGGCGTGCGTGCGGCCGGCCCGGTGGGGAGCGGGCTCCGCGCCGACGTCCGCCGCGGGCCGCGTCCGACGGAGCCGGGTCCTACACGTTCGCGCGGAAGAGGATGATGTCGCCGTCGCGCACCGTGTACTCCTTGCCCTCCGATCGCACCAGGCCGCGGTCCCGCGCCGTCTTCATCGAGCCGGCCTCCACGAAGGTCCCGAAGTCGATCGTCTCGGCCCGGATGAAGCCCCGCTCGAAGTCCGAGTGGACCCGGCCCGCCGCCTCGGGCGCCCGGGCCCCGGAGCGGACCGTCCACGCCCGAACCTCCTTCTCGCCGACCGTGAAGAAGGTCTGCAGCCCCAGGAGCTCGTACCCCGCGCGGATGAGCCGATCGAGGCCGCTGGCCGCGAGTCCGAGCGCCTCGAGATACTCGTCGCGCTCCCCGTCGGGGAGCTGGGCGATCTCCGCCTCGAGGCGGGCGCAGAGGACGATCACGTCCGCGTCGGGCTCCCGGGTCTCCACGTGCTCCCGCAGCTGGCGGACGGGCTCGGGCTCCTCCCCGCCCAGGTCCTCCTCGCCGACGTTGGCGACGAACAGGGTGGGCTTCAGCGTGAGGAGCCCGTAGCCCCGGAGGGTGGCCCGCTCGTCCCTCGTGAGGGGCTCCCGGCGGACCGGCTCCCCATCGGCCAGGCGGGCCTCGACCCTGCGCAGGAGCTCCAGCTCCTCGGCCGCCTCCTTCTCCCCCGAGCGGGCCTTCTTCTCGAGCTTCTCCATCCTGCGGCCGAGCGCCTCGAGGTCGGCCAGGGCGAGCTCGGTCTCGATGACCTCCAGGTCGTGCACCGGATGCGTGGTCTCGCCCACCCGCGCCACCGACTCGTCCTCGAAGCAGCGGACCACGTGGGCGATCGCGTCCACCTCCCGGATGTGCTGGAGGAACCGGTTGCCGAGACCCTCTCCCCGCGAGGCGCCCTCCACGAGGCCCGCGATGTCGACGAACTCGACCACGGCCGGGGTCACCTTCCGGGGCCGCACCAGCCGCGCCAGCTCGTCCAGGCGGGGGTCGGGGACCTCCACCACGCCGACGTTCGGGTCGATCGTGCAGAACGGGTAGTTCTCGGCCGGGACCGCCACGGCGGTCAGGGCCCGGAACAGGGTCGACTTGCCCACGTTGGGCAGGCCCACGATGCCTATGGAGAGCTTGGACATGGGACTCCGATCGAAGACGCGGCTCGCTGGCGGCGGACCCGGACGCGCCGGATCCGGGTACGTTCACCCCGAGGCGAGGGCGCGTGTTCCGTCGGGACCCGCCGGATGCGACCCCGGCCGCCGCCCGGACGCGTCCCGCCGGACGCTTTGCGGCGGAGGGCCGGGCCCGTACATTCTCGCCTCGTGGCACGTGGTGAGCGTAGCTCAGCCGGTCAGAGCGCCAGGTTGTGGCCCTGGAGGCCGCGGGTTCGAATCCCGTCGCTCACCCTCCCATCCGTCCCCCCTCCCGGGAGCCTCTTGGAGCCGACGATGACAGGCGCTGCCGACGCCGGCCGCCCGCGCCGGGCGCTCTCTTCGCGGTGAGCGGAGAGGGGGACTTCTCCCGCCTCGGGGACCGTCTCCGCGACTTCGTGGACCTGGCGGGGCGCGTCGAGTCGGCGTGCGAGTCGATGGCGGATCGCGCCGGGGGCGGGCGGGCGGAGCGCTGCCGGGACGTGGCCCGGCGCGCCCGGCAGCTGGGCGAGGAGAGCCGCGAGCTCGCGGAGCGGCTGGAGGGGCTCGAGGGGCGCTCGAAGCTCCGCGTCCTGATCGGGCTCGTCCTGAGCCGGGGCCGGCAGCGAAAGGTCGCCGACCTGGCCCGCGAGGTGGCCGGCGCCTTCCACGAGGTGAGCCGGGAGGCGGAAGGCCGGCACGAGTCTCCGACCGACGAGGCGGCCGGGGGCACCGGACCGCCGGCCGGGAGGACGACGACGGGAGGAAGCGGATGAGCCGGATGATCGACATCCTGGGCATGACGGTGGGAGGCTGGGTGGGCTGGGCGATCGGGGACACTCTGTCCCTCTTCGTCGGGATCATGCTCTCCATCGTCGGGACGGGCGTGGGCCTCTACCTGGGCCGACGCTGGCTGGGCGACCACCTCTGAGGCTGCCGGGGCCGTCACGGCCACCCGCCGCAGCGTGCGAAGCGCCCCGGTTGGCGCGCGATCCGGCGCGGGGCTGAGCGGTGCGGGTCACGTTCCTGGGAGCCGCCGGGACGGTCACCGGCTCGAAGCACCTGGTCGAGTCGGGGGACACCCGGGTGCTCGTGGACTGCGGTCTCTTCCAGGGCGTGAAGGCGCTCCGGGTCCGGAACCGCGCGGAGCTCCCCTTCGCCCCCTCCTCCCTGGACGCCGTCCTCCTCACCCACGCGCACATCGACCACTCGGGGTACCTGCCCGTCCTGGTGCGCGAGGGCTTCGAAGGTCCGATCTACGCCTCCTCGGCCACGGCCGACCTGTGCGGGATCCTCCTCCCGGACGCCGGGCACCTCCAGGAGGAGGACGCCGCGTACGCCAACCGAAAGGGCTTCAGCCGCCACCACCCGGCGCTCCCCCTCTACACGGCGGAGGACGCGCGCCGGGTTCTCCCGCTCTTCCGGCCCTTCGGGCCCGACGGATCGGTCACCGTCGGCGGGCTCCGCGCGTCGGCCACCTCGGCCGGACACATTCTGGGCGCCGAGAGCCTCCTCCTCGAGGGGGAAGGGGGCAACGCGCTGTTCTCGGGCGACCTCGGCGCCGACGACGACCCGATCATCCCCGCTCCCGATCCACCGCCCGCCGCGAACGCTTTCGTGATGGAGTCGACGTACGGGGACCGGCTGCACGAGGACGGGGACCGGGTCGCCGCAGTGGGCCGGGTCATCCGGCGGACGGTGGAGCGCGGGGGCAGGGTCCTCATTCCATCCTTCGCGGTGGGGCGCGCCCAGCTCGTCGTCTTCTGCATCGAGCGGGCGTTCGCGCGCGGGCTGGCCCCGCGCGTCCCGGTGTTCCTCGACAGCCCGATGGCCACCGACGTCTCCGAGCTCTACATCGAGCACGCCGACGCGCACCGGCTGAGCCGGGAGGAGTGCGAGGAGATGTTCCGTCACGTGCGGTTCGTCCGGAGCGTGGAGGACTCGAAGGCGCTGGTCCGGCGCGAGGATCCCGTGGTCGTGATCTCGGCGAGCGGGATGCTGACGGGCGGGCGCGTGCTCCACCACCTGAGGGCGATCGCGCCCGACCCGGCCAGCACGGTCGTCCTCGTGGGCTACCAGGCGCCCGGCACCCGCGGCGCCGCGCTCCGGGACGGGGCCGACCGGATCAAGGTGCACGGCGCGTACGTTCCCGTGCGGTGCGAGGTGACCTCGCTCGACCTGTTCTCGGCGCACGCCGACCGGGAGGGGCTCCTGGCCTGGGCCGGGAGCGCGGCGGCCCGCCCCGAGCAGGTGTACCTCGTCCACGGCGAGCCCGTGGCGTCCGACCTCCTGCGGAGGACGATGGAGGAGCGGCTCGGGTGGTCGGTGCGGGCGGTCTCCGACGGCGAGGCCGTCACCGTCGGCGCCCCCGCCGCTCCGGGCTCCCCGGCGGCCTGACCTCCGGCCTCCCGGCCGGTTCGCGGAGGCGACGGGGAGGGCCGCCGAGGCACGGGCGGAACACGCGGAGGACGGGGCGTGTATCCATCGCGCACGAAGGGAGAGGGCCGTCCTCGAAACCCGATGCGATCCGACCGCTTGACACAGGGATCGAAGGTGTTATGATAGGCGACTCTCGTGGCGGCCGGACCGGCCGGTTCGGCGGCCCGGGGAGGCCGGCACGGTGCTTGACACCACGGCCTCGAAAGGATACAATCAGTGTTCCTCGCGCGGTGGGTCATTCCGTCGCGCGAGCGTTGTTTGAAAAGAAGACGTGAGTGGCGTGTGGGGTCCCAACGAGGTGCGAGCACCACTTCTCGTGCCTCATGGGAAACCAAAGTGGATGTATTCCGAACGCGAACCGGATCCATCGAGATTCGGACCACAGCGTTCACCAGGATGAAGCGTCTCGTGTCGGTCCTGCCGATGCGGTCGCTCCAGACTTTTTCATAATTGGAGAGTTTGATCCTGGCTCAGGACGAACGCTGGCGGCGTGCCTAACACATGCAAGTCGCGCGAGAAAGCCCCTTCGGGGGCGAGTACAGCGGCGGACGGGTGAGTAACACGTGAGCGATCTGCCTGGAGGCGGGGGACAACCCAGGGAAACCTGGGCTAATACCGCATACGGCGGCGGGCCTGGGCGCCCGTCGTGAAAGCTGGCCTCTCTCTGAAGCTAGCGCCTCCGGATGAGCTCGCGGCCTATCAGCTGGTTGGTGGGGTAACGGCCTACCAAGGCGGTGACGGGTAGCTGGCGTGAGAGCGCGACCAGCCACACTGGGACTGAGACACGGCCCAGACTCCTACGGGAGGCAGCAGTGGGGAATCTTGCGCAATGGGCGAAAGCCTGACGCAGCGACGCCGCGTGGGGGAGGAAGGCCCTAGGGTTGTAAACC
>Ga0209918_1000326_pt1 | contig 34014 bp, 35 predicted proteins | sample SalPonD_shore_MG_FD_185712 | JGI IMG/M metagenome (GOLD analysis project Ga0209918, IMG submission 185712) | Salt pond soil microbial communities from South San Francisco under conditions of wetland restoration - Salt Pond MetaG... | ecosystem: Environmental > Aquatic > Marine > Intertidal zone... | reverse complement strand
GGCGCGCTGATCCTGATCAGCCTGGTGTGTCGACTCTTAATATATATACGAAGGTCGGACTTATCACACTGATTGGCATTATCGCCAAGAACGGTATCCTGATCGTGCAATTCGCCAATCAGCTGCAGCTCAACGAGGGCCTGAGCAAGCGAGAGGCGGTGCTGCAGGCCGCGCGTATTCGTCTGCGGCCCATCCTCATGACCACGGTGGCGATGATCGTGGCCATGGTGCCGCTGCTCACCGCGACCGGGCCGGGGGCGGTCAGCCGTTTCGATATCGGCCTGGTTATCGCCTCTGGGTTGGGAATCGGAACGCTGTTCACGCTGTTTGTCGTGCCCGCTGTTTACGTGGTGCTCGCAAGAGATCGCAGCGCGCAGGGCGCCGACCCCGAGGAGCCGACGGCGGCGGCGCATTCGGAGGGGCCCTCATCGGCGTGACGGTGGCGGGCGCCGGGAACGCACGCCCCGCGGGGTTGTCAGTAATGCCGAGCGTGCATTTGACAAATGACCGGGTAGCGCTGTTACTCTTGGCCGATACCATCCAGGCATCCCATTCCCAATCCCAAGCACAGGTTACAGTAATGAAGCATTTTCAAGGACATAGAACCCTATTTTCCGCCGCCGCCATTGCGCTGAGCGCCGCGGTGTCGATCGCTCCCGCGCAGGCCGCCGGTCCGGGCCCTGCACAGGGCGCCGCCCATCCACCAATGCAGGCGCCGCATCGGGGCGTCAATCCGCAGGCGATGAGCCCCGCGCAGAAGAAGCAGTTCGAGGAGTTCCAGAAGGCCCGTCAGGATCTGACCCAGGCGCGCAACAAGCTGAACAAGATTCAGGCCCAGACCCTGAAGAAGCATCCCGAGCTGGTCAAGCAGCGTAAGGCCTTCGGTGATCTGGTCGCCAAGACCATGAAGAAGAACGGCTACGATGCGAAAAAGAACATTGCCGAGCTGAAGGCGCTGCGAGACAAGCTCAAGGACAAGAAAACGCCCAAGGACCAGCGGCAAAAGCTGGCTCAGGATTTCCAGACCAAGGTCATCGAGCTGCGCAAGGCGCAGGGTCAGGCAATGCAGGACAAGAAGGTCCAGAAGGCCCGCCATGATCTCGGCCAGGCCGTGATCGCCGCCATGAACAAGCAGGACCCGTCGACCAATGACCTGATCGCGACGGTGCAGAAGCGCCAGCAGGAGCTCATCAAGATCCGCCGCTCCATCATGACGCAGGCCAAGCAAGGACAGTCCAAGTAACGGATCGCCTCCCTCCCCCTTCCGGACCCCATCGTCTTGGCGCCGGCTACGTGTCGTGACGCAGGGGGCCCGGGGCGGGTGAGGGCCTGTCTTCGCCTGACCCTCGTTTGCCTCCTCACCCTGGCGGCCGCTGGCTGCACGGGTCTGCCCCCCGGGGTCAAGGCCGTCGATGATTTCGATGTCCACCGCTACCTCGGGCGCTGGTACGAAATCGCCCGGCTCGATCATTCCTTCGAACGCGGCTTGAGCCGCGTCACCGCTACGTACACCCTGCGCAAGGACGACGGCATCCGCGTCGTCAATCGTGGCTACGATGCCGCGGCCGGCGAATGGCGCGAGGCGGTGGGCAAGGCCTATCTGATCGGCAAGCCGGGACAGGGCCGACTCAAGGTTTCCTTCTTTGGGCCTTTTTACAGCAGCTACAACATCATCGCCCTTGGCGGTCAGGCATCGCAGGGCCCCTATACCTATGCCGTGGTCTGCGGGCCGAACCGCTCTTACCTTTGGATACTGGCCCGCCGTCCGTACCTGGACGCCTCCACGCTCGCGCGGCTTACCGAACAGGCGCGTGCGCTCGCATTCGATACCGACGCACTCATCCATGTGGATCAGGCGCAGACGTCGGGTGCACGTTGAGGATAGGGCCGCCTCGTTTTCCGACGCATCGGCGCGTGAAAAAAGGGCCCGCCGGCGGCACGCCGGCGGGCCCTTCGTGTATTCGGTGCCCCCTGAGGTAGCCGGACAAGCGGGGCAATCGCGCCTGCCCGCGCGCCGGCACCTATCGGGTCTCTTGCCGTATACCTTAGCGGCGGAACATCGCCAGCAGGCGTCCGCCGACCGCGCTGCCGCTCAGCAACACGGAAGCACCAACGGCCAACAGGCCAATCAGCGCCAGCGGCATCGGAGCGATGCCGACCAGGGCCAGTATGCCCAGGACCGCTGCGGCGACGCCGACGAGGACCTGCGTGTCGGCCGCAGCCGTCACGGCCTCGTGGGCCACCTTCTGTGCGGTTTCATGGGCGTCCGAAGCCTTGATCTTGAGCTCGTTGAGTCGGGAGGTCATCCCGGCGCTCACGGCAAGCGTCGCACCAAATACGATGAGGGCGGACGCCGACAGCGTCATGGTATCCAGACCGAGGAGGGCCAGGATACCGAGTACGATCCCGGCGATCCCGCCCATCATCTCCGCGGTCATACCGCCGCCGACCTCCGTGCTCTGGAGCGTGGTTTCGGCCGTACTGGAGAGTATTTTGGAATACTCGGCCGCGAGCGCGCCGCCCTCGAAAACCAGCGCGGCGCCGACGGCGATGGTCGCGATGGTCAGCATAAAGCCGGGCGCGACGTTGGCCAGTCCGAGGATAGCCAGTACGACGGCAGCAACGCCGCCGATTATCTCGGCGGTCGAACCGGTCGCAACGGACTCGGCGACATGCCGGCGTTCCGTAGGTGACATGGTAGCCATGGTTGATTCCTCCTGTATTCAAGTTGGTATTTCGAGTGTCGGACCACGAGCGCCGAAGCCCTCGCGGCCGCGACGGGGCACCCGTAATCCCGCAGATTTCGTGCCAGGATAGGCGCAAGGCGCAAGACAGGCGTGCGCCCGCGCGGCCCCGTACAACGCGCTTTACGCGCACCCGCGTCCTGGCGCTGGCCAAAACGCGCCGCGGGCACCGTGTGCACGGATCATTTGCACCACGGCATGTGCCATTAGCCCCATTCGGTATAGCTGTACTATGATGGTCGTCGTCGCCGCCCGCGGCGCACCCGATAAACGGCGCCCATTCGCGTGAGGGAGGACGAGATGGCAGATCACGAGCCCACGAACGAGCAGATTACGGCGGCTCGCCGTCTGGTGTACTTCGCCGCCGAGCGCACCCTCATGGCCTGGGTGCGTACCGCCCTCGGGCTGATGGCGCTGGGGTTCGTCATCGATCGCTTCGGCCTGGTGCTGCGCCAAATTGCGCCGCACGCCGGGGCCGTCCACCACCCCAAGGCCTTCTCGTTCTGGGCGGGCACTATCCTGGTACTGGTGGGCGCGGTCATGGCCCTGGTAGCGGCCCTGCGCTATTGGCGATTTGCCAGTTCCTATCGACACGACCACGCCACGCGGCCGGGTCACGGGATATTCATGGGCGTCGTCTTTACGGCCGTCATTTCGCTGCTGGGCTTCGTGGTGGCGTGGTTTCTCCTGACGTTCAGCGACTGATGGCGCTGCACGCAGCCAAGCGGCCGGGCGGGCGCGAATGAGCATCGCACGCCGGGCGCGGTTTGCGGGATGGCTTTGGGCGGCGGCTCTGTTGTGGTCTGCGGCCGCGCTGCCCGCCGATAAGCTGTCGGTCGTCGTCTATCCCGCCTTTGGCTACCACGGGAGCGTCGTGCTCGAGGGCCGGGTCATTGAGGCCCGCGATGCGGCGAAGCCGCGCAAGTCAGATGGTTGGTGGCGCAACTTATGGCGCACGCTGGGCCGGTTGGTGAACGACGAACAGGAAGACGTATCGGTCACGGCCGCCATGGGCGATCGGCACTGGTCGGCCGTCAGCGATGACGAGGGCTATTTTCGGGTGGAGGCAACGGTGCCGCCGGATACGGCCACCGGCTGGCGGACGGTGAGCGTGCGCGCCGGTAAGGCCGTGGGCCGCGGCGACGTGTTGTTCGTGCCCGAGGACAATACCCTGGGCATCATCTCCGACGTCGACGACACGATTCTGGTCTCGGACGTCACCGACAAGTCGGAGCTGCTCGAAAATACGTTTCTCAAGAATCCGCTGCAGCGCAAGGCCGTGCCGGGCGTGGCGGGTTTCTACCGGCAGCTGGCGGCGAAAAACCCGCATGCCGCGTCCGCGCCGATTTTCTATCTGTCCGCCTCGCCGCGCCAGCTGTCGCGCAACATTCAAGAGTTTCTCGACCATGCCGGTTTCCCCCGGGGCGTCCTGATCACCAAGAAGGTGACCGACGATGCCAGTGGCGAGCCGCTGTTCGACCAGCGGGCCTACAAGGTCGCGCACATCGAAGAGTTGCTGCGGCGCCTGCCGCGGGTGAAATTCGTTCTCGTCGGCGATGACGGCGAACAGGACCCCGAGACCTACCACGACATTCAGACCCGCTATCCCGACCGTGTCGCCGCGGTGTATATCAGGCGCGTCAGTCCCGACCCTCACCGGCGCCGTTTTGACGGCCAGCGCGACCTGGCCAACGCCGTGCGCCGATAGCGCTTTAGGCGTTATTTATAGTGGGAGCATAACGGGCGATTCGGAGCCAATCGGTTTCCGAAAGAAGACGCGCGATGCCCGCACGGTGGGCGGCTAACCCACGCTCCAGGCGCGCGGGCGCCTCATGCCGGCGATCTTGCAGGTCTGCTGGACGTAGCCGTAAGGGAAGAGCTCGAACAGATAATTCCGGCCCGCACCCTTGGTCTCGGACAGGTATTTGATCACGAAACGGGCATCGACGGCGACGCGGTGCTCGTCGTAGTGGTCCCGCATGAATCGAATAACATCCCAGTGATCGGGCGTGAGGGTCAGCCCGCACTCCGCAGCGAGCTCTTCGGCCACCGCTTCGCTCCAATCCTCGGGCTCGATGAGAAATCCTTCTTCGTCACGCAGTATCTCGCTGGTGCTGTTCGGATCCATTCACCGTCTCCTCTCTTGGTGTGTCGACGTAGGTCGCCGGGCGCGCCGCACGGCGTGACCTGCTTACCGGATCAAGATGGTGGGAGCGCTGCGACGGGCGCCTTGATCCGGGTCAAGCGTCCGACCGGCAACCGGCCCTTCACCTCGTCAGGGGCCGCGACTTGCCACGGCCCACGTTCGGGGCGATTCGACAAAGAGGACCGCGACGCCCGTCTCCGTCGTCGCCTACTCGTCTTTTCGCCTTTTCTGCAGCCCGGGCGCCATATCCATTAAGAGGTAGAATAGATACTCTTTTTATTGTGCGCCGAGTGACCGTCGAGGTGCACAGGGCTCGGGGCCTTGGCCAATCGCGGGCAGGTACCTGAAATATCCATACAAAATATAATGGAAACAACGGGCGCGGCGAAATAGGGAACGCAGACCGCCGCTGCAGCGCCGGGTACTCGCGTTGACCGTCCTGTTGGGGATGGGCGGGTGTGCCAGCATTCCCACGGCCAGCAACCAACAGGACGCGGCGGCCCAAGAGTTTCAGGCTCCGGCGGACGAGTCCGGGGTTGAGCGGTATCGCAGTGCTAATTTCGGCGGCGGTATCCAGACGGCGGTTTCCGTCGGCGGCAAATCCACGGGCCAGGCGGGTCCGAGGGCCTGTTTCATGTGGGGCATGGCGCCCGGGCGCCACACGACCGAGTCGTTGACCGGAAACACTCCCAAGCTCACGCTCGACACCCGGCCCGGCTGTATCTCGTGCGGCAGGCAGTGAAGCCGGGCTTTCCGTCTCCGCGGTCCGCGCTGCACGGGTTGGATCGGGAGACCGGGGAGAAGGCGGGCAAGGAGTGCGGCCCGGCGTACCGCGGTGCTGGGTAACGGGCCGGCATTGTGTTATTATCCGCTCAGCATTTGGTTCACCGCCCTCCGACGAGATCCCAGCCGCATTACGACGGCTCCCTGGACGTTGCACAGGCCGGTACCTCAAGCCGGTCGTGGTCTGTTTCCTGCCAAGGCACACCTCGATACCTCACTGTCCGCCCACCTTCGGTGGGTTGCGGGCTGCCTTGGCATATGTCACCAGGAGCTTATTGCATGTCATTCGATTCTCTCGGCCTGTCGGCCGAACTGCTGCGCGCGATTTCCGACCAGGGCTACGATGCCCCGTCCGCCATCCAGGCGGAGGCGATTCCCACCGTCCTCGCGGGCCACGACCTGATGGCCGGCGCCCAGACCGGCACCGGCAAGACGGCGGCCTTTACCCTGCCCATGCTGCAAAATCTCATGGCCACCGCTACCGGCGGTCCGCGCCGCGTCCGCGCGCTGGTGCTGGCGCCCACCCGTGAGCTGGCCGACCAGGTCGGCAAGAGCATTCGTACCTACGGGCGCCACCTCCCGCTGCGCTGCGCCGAGGTCTACGGCGGTATGCCGATCGGCCCGCAGATCCGGTTCCTGCGCTCCGGCGTCGATGTGCTGGTCGCGACCCCGGGCCGACTCATCGATCACCTGGATCGCGGCACGGTCGATCTGTCCGCCGTGCAGATGTTCGTCCTGGACGAGGCCGATCGCATGCTGGACATGGGTTTCATGCCGGACATCGAACGCCTGCTCGGCGAACTGCCGCACAAGCGTCAGACGCTGCTGTTCTCGGCGACCTTCTCCCGCGCGATCAAGGCGTTGGCCCACGAACTGCTCGACCACCCCAAGCTCATCGAGGCGGCCAGCCCGAACGCGGCCGCCGAGTCCGTCAGCCAGTCGGCGTACTTCGTCGATGCGGGACGCAAGCGCGAGCTGCTGGCGCACCTCATTGATACCAACGCCTGGCGCCAGGTGCTGGTCTTTACCCGCACCAAGCTCGGCGCCGACCGGCTTGCGCGCGATCTGGAAAGAGACGGCATCCGCACCGCCGCCATTCACGGCGACAAGAACCAGCAGCAACGCAGCCGTGCCCTGGCCGCCTTCAAGCGCCAGTCTGTGCAGGCGCTGATTGCCACCGACGTCGCCGCGCGCGGCATCGATATCCACCAGCTGCCGCACGTGGTCAACTACGAGCTGCCGACCAATCCCGAGGACTACGTGCACCGTATCGGGCGCACGGGCCGCGGCGGCAACAGCGGCGAGGCCATCTCCCTGGTCTGCGCCGAAGAGGGCAGCCGACTGGCCGCGATCAATCGCCTGCTCAAGACCCGCATTGCCTCGAGCAGCGTCGAGGGCTTCGAGCCCAAACGGCCGGTTCGCGTCGACCAAGGTCGCGACGGCAACCGCGGCAAGAAACGTCCCCACCGCGGTCATTCGCGTTTCGAGCAGCGCGGCCGTCCGAACGGCGGCGCACACAAGCGTGCCGGCGACGCGCCGCGTAAGGGTGGACCGAGGCGTTCCAACGCCTCGACGCGCTAGTCGGATAGTGTCACTGCGAAGGCCGGCATTCGTCCATTCGGACGGGTGCCGGCCTTTTGCGTTTCTCTCCCCGTCAGAAAGCCCGGCACATCCCGAACGGCTTGGGTCAGCAGAGGCGCTCTGGAAAGAAACGCAGAGGATGCAGAGAAGAAAGTCGATTCGTGAGGTGTGAGGTGTGAGGTGTGAGGTGTGAGGTGTGAGGTGTGAGGCGTGAGGCGTGAGGCGTGAGGCGTGAGGCGTGAGGCGTGAGGCGTGAGGGGAAAGCGGGAGCACCCCCGTAGGGCGGGTGCTCTTCCACCCGCCGCTTACGCTAACCCGACCTACGGCTGCTGGAAAGATCAACCATCGTTGAACGAAGGGTCCCTTCCCCCACAGGGGGAAGGACAGGATGAGGGGATAAAAAGATCTTCCTCCCGCCGGGCAGCGGCGGGCGGGACTGTATTTCGATCCCCTCACCCTAACCCTCTCCCTGTTGGGAGAGGGGAAAGACGCAGGAAGGCTGGCGCGGCAGCCCGCCTCACACCTCACACCTCATGTCTTATTCTTTCTGCCAACTGCCAACTGCCAACTGCCAACTGCCAACTGCCAACTGCCAACTGCCAACTGCCAACTGCCAACTGCCAACTGCCAACTGCCAACTGCCAACCCTGCCCCAAAGGGGCAGTGGCCCTTTCCGTCAGCCGGTATCTGGGCTAGGGTAGTCTCCATGACGGAGCCGCCCCCGTTGACTTCAACGTCGCTGCCCCAGGCGACCGTGCGCTCGATCATCACCGGGATGATCATCGGCGCGATCCTCACTCCCTGCAATGTCTACAGCGGTCTGAAGATCGGATGGTCGTTCAACATGTCCATCGCGGCGGCGCTGATCAGCTTTGCCTTCTGGAAGATCGGCGAACAGCTGTGGGGCGCCCGTCCCTGGGGAATGTTGGAGAACAACATCAACCAGACCGCGGCGTCGTCGTCGGCCTCGATCATCTCGGCCGGGCTGGTCGCGCCCATTCCCGCATTGACGATGCTGACCGGCCGTTCCCTGACCTATCCGCTGCTCGTGGGCTGGGTCTTCGTGGTCAGCTTCCTCGGCGTCATCGTCGCCGTCGGGCTGCGCCGCCAGATGCTGGTTCGCGACCAGCTCCCATTCCCCGCCGGTATTGCCACGGCGGAGACCATGCGCGAGATCTATGCCCACGGGCGCGAGGCCCTGCGCCGGGTCCAGGTGCTGCTGAGCGCGGGTATCCTCTCGGCCGGTCTGAAGCTAGTCAACGATTTCGTCGTTGCCATCCCCCGCCTGAAGCTGCCGTTCTCCCTGACCGCCGGCGGTTCGCTGCAGGCCAAGGGCATCGCCTCGGTGTCGTCGGCCAATCTCGGCTTCGTGCTCGACCCCTCGCTGCTGATGATCGGCTTCGGTGCCATCATCGGCCTGCGCACGGGCGTGTCGCTCCTGCTCGGCGCCATCGCCGCCTGGGGGATACTCGGCCCGTGGGCGCTGGCGCAGGGGTGGGCAAGTGCCGGCAACCCGGGGCCGGATGCCTTCTGGTTCGGTGCGATGGTCAAATGGCTGTTGTGGCCGGGCGTGACCATGATGGTCGTCGCCGCGCTGACGTCGTTTGCGCTCATGCTGCGCCGCGCCCTGCATACGCGGCGCGGTCGCGAGTCGAACGCCGGGGACCGCCCGCGCAGCGAACAGCCGCACGCGCAGGTCACGCTGCGCTGGTTCGCCATCGGCCTCGCCGCGGCGACGCTCCTCGGCGTGCTCGGCCAATACACGCTCTTTGATATCGACCCCGTGACGGGGGTCATCGCCGTCGCGTTGAGCTTTTTGCTGGCGGTGGTGGCGGCGCGGGTATCCGGCGAGACCGGCATTACGCCCATCGGCGCTATGGGCAAGATCACCCAGCTGAGCTTCGCGGTGATCTCGCCGGCGAACGTCACGTCCAATCTGATGTCGGCCAATGTCACCGGCGGCGCGGCCGGGCAGTGCGCCGACCTGATGCACGACTTCAAGACGGGGCTCTTGCTCGGCGCCGAACCCCGCTTCCAGGCGCTGGCGCAGGTCTTCGGCGTGTTGACCGGAAGCCTGGTCGGCGCGGCCACCTATATTCTGCTGGTACCCGATCCGAGCGCGATGCTGATTACCCCCGAGTGGCCCGCGCCCGCGGTGGCGACCTGGAAGGCCGTGGCCGAAGTCCTGCAAGGCGGCCTCGCCAATTTGCCGCACGCGGCGGCGCCGGCGATGGCGATTGCCGGCGGTGTCGGTCTGGTGCTCGCGCTGGCCCAGCATCTGGGCGCGGCGCGCTGGGCGCGCTTCGTGCCCAGCGCCTCGGCCGTGGGGCTGGCGTTTGTCATTCCCGCGTGGAACTCGATGTCCATGTTCATCGGCGCCTTGCTCGCCTACGCGATCACCCGGCTCTCGGCCTCGTGGGCAGAGCGCTTCCTGATTGCCGCGGCGGCCGGGCTGGTCGCCGGCGAGAGCCTGGCCGGTGTGGCCAGTGCGATGAGCCGGCTGCTGTTCTCTTGAGGCGACAGCCGGCGCGCCGTTGTGGCTCCCGTTGCAATTTTACATCCCATAACAAGGAGAACCATCGCATGACTATCCCAGTGACCACCACGTTCGATATTCAGGGCTACCGCATCAAGGAATACAAGGGGGTCGTGCGCGGCATCATCGTGCGCGCGCCGACCATCGTCCAGGGCGTACTCGGCGGGTTGAAGAACATTATCGGCGGCAACATCGGCGCCTATACCGAGATGTGCGAGCAGGCACGCCTCGGAAGTGGTCAGCCGTGGTTCGGCCACGGAAGTCCTGTGCTACGGCACCGCGGTCGTCATCCAGCGGGACGCTTGACGGCCGCCTTGGGGTCGGCCGTGATGGGACGATAGATCTCCACGCGGTCGCCCTCGTTCAATTCCGTCTCGGGCGTCGCGACGCGCCCGAAGACGCCCATCTTCTGCGTCTCCAGGTCGATCTCCGGGCAGCGTTCCAGAATTCGCGACGCTTCGATGGCCTGTTGCACTGTCGCTCCATCGCCGAGCTCCAGGGCAATCACTTCCTGCTTGTCTGGGCGAGCGTAAACGACTTCCACGTTCATAATCTTCTCTCTCCGATCGTCCAAAGCCTTACATTCCCGGTTCGAATCAATCTATCAGCGTGCAGTACGCGTGTGAAGTCAAAACGTCGTACGCCGTCCCTTTGATTCCTCGGGCAGGACATATCCGCCCACTTGTACGCACTTGTCCTAGCCCATGCGTAAAAACATGGTCAGCGACGGTGCACGCCCGTCATCAACGCCCTATTGCGGAACAATTCGCCATTCCCCGCTCACATCGTTCCGATTCCGCACGAAGTGAAAAACCGATAGGCGTTTCATGGACATAGCCCGATTTCGGCGGTCGCTGCCGTCGGCTGGCACGGTTGGTGCACCTTACGTACAGGACGTTATTACATGTTGTGACAAGTCAACGAGTACACCCTGCCAAACGAAAATAGAGGACAACTCGCTATGAAATTCGCGACTTCATCGGCCCTTGGGGGGCTGGTTCTCGCTGGCGCGCTCATCGCCGCGCCGGCATCGGCCGAGACTATCCGCATCGGCATCGGACACCAGAGCATGTGCACCGATACCTACAGCGCGGGAATCATTCTGAAAGAGCTCCATTTGATCCAGAAATACCTGCCTCATACGGGCAAGTACAAGGACGCCAAATACGAGTTCGTCTGGAAGGACTACACCTCCGGGCCACCCATCACCAATATGATGCTGGCCAACAAGCTCGACTTTGGCGTCATGGGCGATTACCCGCTCATCGTCAACGGCGCCAAATTCCAGCAGACCAAAAGCCTGCGCAGCCTCTACGTCGCGGGTACGGGCTACAACCTGCGCGGTTCGGGCAATGCCATCGTCGTTCCGGTCAAGTCGAAGGTCTACAGCCTGAAGGACCTCAAGGGTAAGTCCCTTTCGGTCCCGATCGGCTCGGCCGCCTGGGGCATGACGCTCAAGGCCCTGCAAGACGACCAGCTGAGCGGCAAGATCACCCTGAAGAATCAGAGCCCGCCCGTCGGCGCGGCCAACATCGCCAACGACAAGATCGCCGCGCATGCCGACTTTTGTCCCTGGTCGGAACTCATGGAGTTTCGCCGCACCGGGCGCAAGATTTACGACGGGAGCGAAACGGGGGTTCCGTACCTGCACGGTGTGGTGGTCCGCAAGGACTACGCCGAGAAGTATCCGGAAGTCGTGGTTGCCGTTATCAAGGCCATGGTCGCGGCCGGAAACTGGGTGAACAAGGATCCGGCACACGCCGCCACCATGCTCGAGAAGTGGACAGGCGTCGAAAAGGAGGTCCAGTACCTTTATTTCTCCAAGGGCGGCCATCTGACCCTGGACCCGACCATCAAGCCGAAGTGGGTCGACGCTTTGGAGTTCGACCACGGCGTGCTGGCGCGTGAGAAGAAGATTCCGTCCTTGGACTTCAAGTCGTGGATTCAGGACAAGTACGCCCGGGAGGCCTACAAGGAACTGGGTCTGGACTACGACGCGCAGCTTGCGAAGATCCGCGACCCGAAGGTCTTCAACAAGAAGCTTCCTCCGGCCGAGTTGTGGCACGCCAAGAAGGGCATCATCAAGTACTCGAGCATCGGTGCGATGCTGGCGGACCTGAAAAAGTACAAGGCCGCCGAGCAGAAGGTCTACGCGACCTACGTCTATGACCACAGCACGGGTTTGAAGCTCTTCGGTCACGTCGCCTTCTACGTCAAAAAGGCTGATGGAAGCTACGTCGCCTTCATGCGCAAGCCGGACGCCGACAAGTTTGTGGCCCATCTGGGTTCGGGCAAAGTCGAGACGCTGGCTCAGCTCACGGGTACCACGGCTATGGCTACTCGGGGTGGTAACGCGCCTAAGCTGGCTCTGGTGAGGTAATCGGGGAGGGGACGGGGCGCGCCCCCGTCCCCGCACCCGCTGCGACGAAGCGGAGATCTAACATGTCAACCAACGCGTTATCCGAACAGGCTGGCATTGGCGTGAACGAATCAACCTGCGCCGACCCGGGCGAAACGCCGGCCGCCCGACCCGGTGCCAACGCGCCCAGCGCCGGTGCGCCGGGCCCGACACAGGCCGAGCTCGCCGTTCGATTCGATCGACTCAAGCGCAGCCTGATCGGCTGGTCGATCAGCCTCGCCTCACTCGCCGTGGCCATTGTGCTCTGGCACCTGGCTTCCACGTACGGTTTCAATTACGTCGTCGATTTTCAGAACGTGCCCACACCTGCGGTCGTGTGGCACCAGCTCACGGACTTGCTCAATACCGCGAAGTTCTACGTCCACATCGGCGTGAGCATGGAGCGGATTGTGATCTCCTACGCCCTGGCGGTTGTCGTGGGCGTCCCTATCGGCGTGTTGATGGGACGTTCGCGCCTTTTGCACCAAATACTCGCTCCGCACATCGAGATTCTGCGCCCGATTCCGGCGGTGGCGTGGATCCCGTTGGCGATACTCGTCTGGCCGACCGAAGAGGCCAGCATCATATTCATCACCTTCCTCGGTGCGTTCTTTCCAATCGTGCTCAACACGGTGCACGGGGTCGAGCAGACACCGGAGGTGCTCGTTCGAGCCGGGCGATGCATGGGTGCCGGTTCGCGAGCGATCTTCTGGCACGTTGTGATTCCAGCGGCACTGCCCAGTATCACCGCGGGGCTGGCGATCGGTATGGGCGTGGCATGGTTCTCGCTGCTGGCCGGTGAAATCATCAGCGGCCAGTACGGCATCGGCTATTTCACCTGGGAGGCGTATTCCCTCGTGCAATACCCCAACATCATCATCGGCATGATCGCCATTGGCGGACTCGGGCTGCTGTCCACCGCCGCGGTGAAGCTGGCGACCCGACCGTTCCTGCGCTGGCAGCCCAAGGGGAGGTAACGATGACCAACTGGATGGCGATCCCGTTTCAGACCATACGCCGCGAGTGGGTGTTGTGGAGCGCGCTGTTCCTGGCCGGTACGGTGCTGTACTACGCCGGGCTGTTGTTGGTCATGACCTTCCGCTTCGACCAGGTGCCGAACTACGCGGTCTTTTATCACTTTATCGACTCCTATTCGACGATCTGGCGCAGCACGCCTTCGACAACGGACGCGCTGCACATCATGACTCAGGAGCCGCTGTTCGAGACCGGATTTCGCAGCCCCAGTTTCGGGATCGCCGAATGGACGCTGACCATCGTGTTGCCGAACCTCATTCAGGTGATGGCGGTCTCTGCGCTCGGTGCGACGTTCGCTGTGCTCATGCGCGAGTCGAGACGCCTTGCCTGTCGCGCGAACCACGCCGACAAGGCGGCCCTCGGTATCGGCGCCGGCATCATGGCCATGTGCAGCGCCTCGCTCACCTGGGTCGTCTGCTGCGCCTCGCCTTCATGGTACGTGGCACTGACGATCATGGGCGTGAGCCTGTCGGTCGCCCAGGCCATTGGCGCCTATTACACGCCCATGATCCTTCTGGGGATGGGCCTGTTCATCGTGGCCATCGTCCTGCAGGCAAGGCGTATCGCCTCGGCCAGCGGACTGGGCGCACCCAACTAACCCAAGGTATCGGAGTAAAGACCATGGCCCTCATCAAAGCGATCGGCGAACGGCGTCGTACCCAGAGTCCGGGCGCCGCCAGAACCAAGGGCGGACGCATTCGGGCCGACCAGGTGACGGTGGTCTTCGAGACACCCGGACAGAGCCACGTCGCCGTGGCGGAGACCTCCATGGATATCGCGGCGGGCGAATTCATCTGCCTGCTCGGACCGTCCGGCTGCGGAAAATCGACCATCATGAATGCCGTGGCGGGCTTTGTTCGCCCGACGACCGGCAGTGTTACCGTCGACGGCCAGCCGGTGAAACGCCCCGGCCCCGAACGGGGGATGGTTTTTCAGCAGCACTCCCTGTTTCCGTGGAAGACGGTGCTGCAGAACGTGATGTTCGGACCGCTGATGGCGGGCGTTGGCCAGGTCGAGGCCGAAAGCACGGCCCGCACCTTTCTGAACATGGTCGGCCTGGAGTCCTTTGCCTCCCATTATCCGATGACGCTGTCGGGGGGCATGCAGCAGCGCGTGGGTATCGCACGAGCCCTGGCCAATTATCCGTCGGTACTGCTCATGGACGAGCCCTTCGGGGCACTGGACGCACAGACCCGGACCATGATGCAGGAGAGCCTGCTCAAGCTGTGGGACGACTTCAAAACGACCGTGCTGTTCGTTACTCACGACATCGATGAGGCCGTCTTCCTTGCCGATCGCGTCCTGGTCATGAGCGCGGCGCCCGGGCGCATCATCGCCGACCTGCCGATCACCCTGCCGCGGCCGCGCACGACCGATGTCATGGTCCTGCCGGAATTCATGCAGGTCAAAAAGCAATGCATGGACCTGATCCGCCAGGAGAGTCTGGTGGCCTTCGAACAGCAGCGGCTGCGCCTGGCGGCGGGTGCGTAGCGAGGGTCATGGCCGTGCGTAAGCTGACTCTCGCCGCTGTCCTGATTGTCGCCGTCGGGTTGGGCGCCGGTGTGGCCCTGGGCGTGATGCGCGAGCACTCGTCGTCGCAGGTACCCGCGCTCGCCGCCGAGGTGCTGGTCTCGCCCAAGCCTTTTGCCGGTTACACCCTGGTCGATCAGGACGCCCAGATCTTTGACGAACGGGATCTCCTCGGTAAGTGGAGCTTTGTGTTCTTCGGTTACACGCACTGCCCGGACATCTGTCCGATGACACTGAGCCTCCTGAAACAGGTCAAGACGGCGTTGAAGGACGATGGTGAATCCGTCGCCGATCTCCAGGTTGTGTTCATTAGCGTCGACCCGGCGCGTGACACCCCCAATCACCTGCGCGACTACGTCCACTATTTCGACAAGGGGTTCGTCGGAGTGACCGGCGCTCCCGACCAGATTCATATCGCGGAGACCGACGTCGGTGCGGTTCATAAGTTCGGCGCCAAGGACGCGAACGGTCAGTATGAGGTGAACCACAGCTCGTACATCTACCTGATTGACCCATTGGGTCGGCTGTATGCCCGTTTCAACGGCATCGACGAGGTCCCGCACATCGTCGAACGCTACCGGGCGGTCCGCCACTACTACGCCGCCGGCGCGAACGGGGGCGGGGCATGAGCACGACAGCGGCGACGTCGACAGCCGGTTGCCTGTTGGCCGGTGCACTGTGCCTCCTGTCGGCGCCGGCCGGCGCGGACGCGCTCGACGGCACGTATTCGGCGCCGTATGAATCCTGCGGCTTCTGCCACGGTTACGACGGGAACGTGTCCACCGATCGGTTCCCGAGCATCGCCGGGCAGACGCTCGCGTACCTGACCAAGCAGCTGCGCGACTACCGCGCGGGACATCGAGCGGCGGGCGGCGAGATGACGCCGGCGGCCAGGGAGCTCGACGAGCATGACCTGCAGACGGTGGCACGCTACTTCGCGAGCCAGACACCGCGGCTGCGAGTGGACGATGAGTCGCCGGCGGACCTCGGGCTGGGCCGGCGCCTCTATCTGCGCGGTAAGCCGGGTGTGTTCGCCTGCATCGCCTGTCACGTGCCGCGCGGACGTCCGGCACCGTTCGGATATCCGCGGGTGCTGGGCCAGAACGCGGCCTACGTGCGCCGCCAAATGAACGACTACCGCAGCGGGCGTCGCCGCAACGACCGTTTTGGCGTCATGCGACGCATCGCGCGCCGGCTGAGCGCTCGCGAAATTGCCGCGGTGAGCGAATACGCGGCCCGCCGTCTCTAGGCAGACGGCCTGATCGAATATTCAACGGGAACGAGGACGGACCAATGCGCCAACACCTGTTCTTACATGTCATGACAAGCGCGGGCGCCAGGAGGAGCTTATGAGCGAACGCCAAGCCGACGCGCCGAGCGTCTTTTCCGAAGACGCCGGCGACACACCGCCGGACCACGGCCTTCGAGCCGAGGTCGTGATGTCGCCTTTGCCCCTGTACTCGCAGATAAAGGACGTCCTGCGCGAGCAAATTCTGGACGGAACCTATCCGGCGCACAGCAAGCTTCCATCTGAGAGCGCGTTGATGGCGACCTTCGAAGTCAGTCGTATCACCGTGCGCCAGGCCCTGCGCGACCTGCAGAAGGAAGGATTGACGTTCAGTATTCAGGGCAAGGGCACCTTCGTCACCAAACCCAAGGCTGTCCAGGAACTAACCCGGCTGCAGGGGTTCGGCGAGGCGATGGCGCGCAAGGGCTATGAGACCTACTCCAAGCTCACCGGCGCCAGAGAGGTCGGCGCCGACCGGGACGTGGCGCGCGCACTGGGTTTGTCACGCGGTGAGGCGGTCGTGGAGATCGAGCGTGTGCGGCATCTCAACCGTTCGCCCGTATCCCTGGATGTCAGCTATTTCCCGGCGGACGTGGGACGCCGCCTGCTGCAGGAGGATCTCGCGGCGCGCGACATCTTCGACATCCTGGAAAACGATTACGCCTTCAGACTGCAGGCGGCCGACTTGACGATAGACGCCACGGTGGCCGACCGCCGTTTGGCCGGCCACCTCGGTGTCGCCGAGGGTTCGCCCATTTTACGAATCGAACGTCTGACCTACGTCGACGGCAGTCGGCCGTTGGACTTCGAATATTTGTATTACACGGGGGACGCGTACCAATACCGCCTTCGGGTGGAACGCAACTGAGATCGAAGCAGAGGGGAATGCCATGAGCAACGATGTACAGAATCTGGAAACCATTGAAACCGACATTCTGGTTATCGGCGGGGGGACCGCGGGGCCGATGGCCGCAATCAAGGCCAAGGAAAAGAACCCGAAACTCAACGTGACGCTGCTGGAGAAGGCCAACGTCAAGCGCAGCGGTGCCATCAGCATGGGTATGGACGGGCTGAACAACGCCATCATCCCGGGGCACGCCACACCCGAGCAGTACGTGAAGGAGATCACCGTCGCCAACGACGGCATCGTCAACCAGAAGACCGTCATGGCCTATGCGCAGCGCAGTTTCGAAATGATCGAGCAGCTCGACCGCTGGGGCGTGAAGTTCGAAAAGGACGAAACGGGCGACTACAACGTCAAGAAGGTCCATCACCTGGGCACCTACGTGCTGCCGATGCCCGAAGGCCATCACGTCAAGAAGATCCTCTACCGCCAGCTGCGCCGCCACAGGGTCCAGGTGGTCAACCGCTACACCGCCACGCGACTGGTCAAGGACACGAGCGGGCGTATCGCCGGCGTCATGGGTGTCAACACTCGAACCGGCGAGTTAGTGCTGATCAAGGCCAAGGCTGTCGTGCTGGCGACCGGCGCCGCGGGCCGTCTGGGCCTGCCGGCCTCGGGTTACCTGTTCGGGACGTACGAGAACCCGGCCAACGCCGGAGACGGTTACAGCATGGCCTACAATGCCGGCGCCGAGCTTTCGGGGATCGAGTGCTACCAGATCAATCCGCTGATCAAGGACTACAACGGTCCGGCCTGTGCCTATGTGACGGGCCCCATGGGCGGCTTTACGGCCAACGCCAAGGGCGATCGTTTCATCGAGTGCGATTACTGGAGCGGGCAGATGATGCTCGAGTTCTACCGTGAGCTCGAGAGCGGTAACGGACCGGTGTTTCTCAAGCTCGACCATCTCGCCGAGGAGACGATCGAGGAGATCGAGGAAATCCTTCATTCAAACGAGCGACCGAGCCGCGGGCGCTTCCACGAGCGGCGCGGCACGGACTATCGCAACCGGATGGTGGAGATGCACATCTCGGAAATCGGCTTGTGTTCCGGCCACAGCGCCTCGGGTGTGTGGGTCGACGAGCACGCACGCACCACCGTGCCGGGTCTGTACGCCGCGGGGGACCTTGCCTGCGTGCCGCACAACTACATGCTCGGCGCCTTCGTCTACGGTGCCATTGCCGGACAGGACGCCGCCGACTACTGCGACTCGGTCGGCGAACCGGTGCCGGACCCGCAGGCCGTGGCCGAGGAGGGCGAGCGTATCCTCGCCCCGCTGCACCATGAGGGCGGCATTACCCCCTACCAGATGGAGTACAAGCTGCGGCGCATGGTCAACGACTACCTTCAGCCGCCGAAGGTCACGACCAAGATGGAAATCGGTCTGGAGCGCTTTGCCGAAATTCGCCAGGACCTGGCCCGGCTCTCGGCCAAGGACCCCCACGAGCTGCTGCGCGCAATGGAGGTGCATGCGATTCTCGACTGTGCGGAGATGGCGGCGCGCGCCTCTCTGTACCGCACCGAAAGCCGCTGGGGTCTCTACCACTATCGGGTCGACTACCCCGAGGCGGACGACCAGAACTGGTACGCCCACGTTCAGGTCAAGCGCGGCGACGACGGGCAGATGAGCTGCTTCAAGCGCGAGATCGAACCCTACATCGTCGAGCTCGACGACAGCGAAAAGGCGGCCTACAGCAAGCTGCGTATCGCCAACACCACACCCAAGGCCTGAGGAGAACGTCATGCCAATCGCATACACCCCTACGAGCGTGCCCGTTGTGGTCGACGCCGAGAAATGCATCGCCGACAAGGGCTGCACCGTCTGCATCGATGTCTGTCCGCTCGATGTCCTGGCCGTGGATATGGCCCGAGGCACGGCCTACATGAAGTACGACGAGTGCTGGTACTGCCTGCCCTGTGAAGTGGACTGTCCGACGAACGCCGTGTCGGTCGAAATCCCGTATTTGCTGCGTTGAGAAGGAGTCGTTCCATGAGTTTTGCATTCGAAGACACCGACCTGGCTGAGCTTGCCGGACGGCTGGACGAGCCGGATGCCGCCGTGCGGCGCATCGCGGTCATGCAACTGGCCGAGACTGCCGAAGTCGACGCCATTTCACTGCTGATCAAGGCGCTGGGCGACGCCGACGCGGACGTGCGCATGGAAGCCGCACGTGCGCTGGACGAGTTCGAAGGCCCGGAGATCGTGGAGGCGTTGATGGATTCCCTGTCCGATGCCGACGAAGCCGTGCGCGAGGCGGCCGCCGAGTCGCTGAGCGAGATCAAGGAAGTCTCGCTGGCCCCATTGATATTGGCCCGACTGCCGGGGCCGGACGCCTTTTCGCGCGCCGCGCTCCTGCGGGCGCTGCGCGAGCTGCGCTCGGACGGCGCACTGGACCCGGCGATGGACGCCCTGAGCGACGGCGACGCCCGGGTCAGGCGTGAGGCCGTGGGTGTGCTGGGCTATCTCAAAGCGGATGCGGCCCTGTTCGGGCTCATGAACGCCGCTCGCACCGATGAGGATGCCGAAGTGCGCCGGGCCGCGGTCGGAGCCCTGGTGTTCAGTACCAGCGACAAGATCGCCGAGACCCTGATCCAGGGGCTCGCCGACGAGAACTGGCGGGTGCGCGAGGAGGCGGCCGCCTCACTCGGGAAGAACGGTGTTCCCGGTGCGGTCAGCGCGCTGATGGATGCGATGGGCGACGAGTACTGGCAGGTGCGCACCAAGGCCGCCGGTAGTCTCGGCAAGCTCAAGGACCCGCGAGCCGTTCCGGTACTCGGCGAGGCGCTTTCCTTCCAGGTCAGCAATCTGCGTAAGGAGGCCGCCGCGGCGTTGGGCGAAATCGCCGACCCGGCCGCGCTGCCCTTCCTGGAGGTTGCGCTCAAGGACTCCGACCCCGACGTGCGCAAGCTCGCCCGCTGGGCAATCGATCGCATCGCCGCCTGAGCGCCTGCGCCCGTCAACGAACCGATACGAGGAGACCACACGATGGCATACGTCGTAACCGAAGCCTGTATCCGCTGCAAATACACCGACTGCGTCGAAGTCTGTCCTGTCGATTGCTTTCACGAAGGTCCGAACTTTCTGGTGATCGATCCCGTGGAGTGCATCGACTGCACGCTCTGCGTGCCCGAGTGTCCGGTGGGCGCGATCTATTCACTGGAGGACCTGCCCGCGGACCAGCAGGAATACGTGCAGCTCAACGAGGAACTGGCCAGGGACTGGCCGGTAATCGCCGCGGCGAAGGACCCGCTGCCCGACGCCGAGGACTGGGCCGAGGCGACGGGTAAGCGCGAGTACCTGCAATTGGGCGGCTGAGCTCTTAGTTGCGGGTGCCAACTTGTCATGACAAGTCGGGGAGGTAGGTGTGAGTCACTATCTGATGCTGCTCGCCAGCACGATCCTGGTCAACAACTTCGTGCTGGTGAAGTTCCTGGGTCTGTGTCCGTTCATGGGGGTCTCGCGCAAGCAGACCGCCGCGGTCGGCATGGGGCTGGCGACCACGTTCGTGCTGACGCTCTCCTCAGTTTGCAGTTACCTCGCCAATGAGTATCTGTTGGCGCCGCTCGGGCTGGAGTATCTGCGCACCATCACCTTCATCCTGGTGATCGCCGTAGTGGTGCAGTTCACCGAGATGGTGGTGCGCCGCGTCAGCCCGCTGCTCTACAACGTGCTCGGCATCTACCTGCCGCTCATCACCACCAATTGCGCGGTCCTCGGTGTGGCGCTGCTCAACATCCAGGAGCGCCACGGGCTGATCGACTCGGCGGTGTTCGGGCTGGGCGCGGCGCTGGGATTTTCCCTGGTCCTGGTGTTGTTCGCCGCCATGCGCGAGCGCATCGAGGCCGGCGACGTGCCGCTCAGCTTTCGCGGTACGCCCGTGGCGCTGATGACGGCCGGCTTCATGTCGATGGCCTTCATGGGCTTTTCGGGACTGGGGAGGTGAGACGATGAAAGCCGGTGAGGGGTATCCAACATGATGGCGGTACTGGCACTGACGGCCCTTGCGCTGGCACTCGGTGCGGTGCTGGGCTATGCATCGATACGCTTTCGGGTCGAGGGCAATCCGCTGGTCGAGCAGGTCGACGCCATCCTGCCGCAGACGCAGTGCGGTCAGTGCGGCTTCGCCGGTTGCCGGCCCTACGCCGAGGCGATTGCGGCCGAGGAGGCCGACATCAACCGCTGCCCGCCGGGCGGGGAGACGACTATCGTCGCCCTGGCCGAGCTGCTCGGGCGCGAGGCCAAACCGCTCGATCCGGAGCAGGGCGAACCGCGTCCACCCAGCCGCGCGGTGATCGACGAGACCGAGTGCATCGGCTGCACCAAGTGCATCCAGGCCTGTCCGGTGGACGCGATAGTCGGCGCAGCCAAACAGATGCATACCGTGATCGCCGCTGAATGCACCGGCTGCGATCTGTGTTTGCCGCCCTGTCCGGTCGACTGCATCGAAATGGTACCCATTGCCGTGACTGTCGATACCTGGAAGTGGCCGCTGCCGGTCACGCACTGGTGCGAGACCGAGACGCACCTGCGCACGGGGACCGCGTCATGAGATTCGCGCGCCGGCTGTGGCGCTTTCCCGGCGGTCTGCGTCTCGCGGGTAACAAGGCCATGTCCCTGGCAACGCCCCTCGTCGAGGCGTCGCTGCCCGATCGCTTGATCCTGCCGCTGCGCCAGCACATCGGAGCGCCGGCCGAGCCGCGGGTCGCGGTCGGACAATCGGTGCGCAAGGGCGAGATCCTGGCGCAGGCCCGCGAGTATGTCAGTGCGCCGGTGCACGCGCCGACCTCCGGGCGGGTGGTGGCCATCGGCGAGCACCCCGTTCCGCACCCTTCCGGCCTCAGCGCACCGTGCATCGAGCTGGCTCCCGACGGCGAGGATCGCTGGGACGACGGACTCGATGTCCCCGAGGATCCCTCATCGCTGTCGCCGGCGGAACTGCGTGCGCGTATCCGAGCCGCCGGCATCGTCGGGCTCGGCGGGGCGGTGTTCCCCTCGGCGGTGAAGCTCACGCCGGGTCCGCAGCAGGTCATCGACACGCTCGTCATCAACGGCGTCGAGTGCGAACCCTACATTACCTGCGACGATACATTGATGCAGACGCGCCCGCGCGACGTGGTCGAGGGGGCGCGCGTGCTGCGCCTTCTCGTCGGCGCGGCGCGCTGCATCCTGGCCGTCGAGGACAACAAGCCGCAGGCCGCGCAGGCGCTGCGTCGCGCCCTGAGCGGCGAGGCGGCGGAAAGTAACGAACCGCGCGACGGCATCGAGGTGATACAGGTGCCGACGCGTTTTCCGGCCGGCGGCGAAAAGCAGCTTATCCGGGTCCTGACCGGTCGCGAGGTGCCGCGCAGCGGTCTGCCGCTGCACATCGGCGTGGTCTGCCTGAACGTGGGAACCACCGCCGCGGTGTATGACGCCGTGTTTCGCCGCCGCCCGCTCATCTCGCGCATCGTCACCGTGACCGGTCCCGGCGTGCGGCGTCCGCGCAATCTGCTGGTGCGCCTCGGTACGCCGCTGTCGTACCTGATCGAACAGGCCGGCGGTTATGCAATCGAACGGCCCCGGCTCACCATGGGCGGTCCGATGATGGGGCTGGCGCTGTCGGACGACACCCTGCCGATCACCAAGGCGACCAACTGCGTGCTGGTCGAGCCGCAGCCGGCGGCGGCGCGGACGCTGCCTTGCATCCGCTGCGGCGCATGTGTCGATGTGTGTCCGGTGCGCTTGCTGCCACAGCAGCTGTACTGGTTCGCTCAGTCGGGACAGTACGACAAGGCGCGCGGGCACGGTGTGTTCGACTGCATCGAATGCGGCTGTTGTGCGCACGTCTGCCCGTCGAATATTCCGCTGGTACAGTACTACCGCAACGCCAAGAGCGAGATCGCCGCGGCCGAGCGCGAGCGCAGCCGCGCCGAACGCTCGCGTCAACGCCACGAGATGCGCCAGCAGCGACTGGAGCGCGAACAGGCGGCCCGCAAGGCGCGCCGCCGGCCGGCTGCACGCTCGACGACGGAGGCCGGCCAGTCATGATGCCCTCGGCCGCCGGTACACCCTCGCTCGCTCCCGGTGCCCGCGTCGGCGCGGTCATGCGCGAGGTGATCTATGCCTTGATACCGGCTGTCGCCGTCGGTGTGTGGTGGTTCGGCTGGGGGGTGGTCGTGAATCTCGCGCTGGCCGCGGCGACTGCATTGGCGGCCGAGGCACTCATGCTCGCCGTGCGCGGCCGACCGGTGTGGCTGTTCCTCGGCGATGCCAGCGCGCTGGTCACAGCCCTCCTGCTGGCCTTTGCCATTCCGCCGCTGGCGCCGTGGTGGCTGATCGTGTTCGGCACCGCTTTTGCCATTATCGCGGCCAAACACCTGTACGGCGGACTCGGCTTCAACCCCTTCAACCCGGCCATGGTCGGCTACGTGCTGCTGCTGGTGTCGTTTCCGCGTGAGATGAGCACCTGGCCCGCGGCCATCGGACCCGGTGTCGCGGCCTCGCCGCTGGGAATTCAGGACGTGCTGTCGCTGGTGTTTTCCGGTCACGCCGGCACCGGGCTCACGGTGGATGCGGTCTCCTCGGCGACACCCCTCGATGCGGTGCGCACCGGTGTCGGACTCGGTCATGCGGTCGATGCCGTTCGCGCCGGCGGCGCCTTCGGGCATATCGGCGGCAAGGGCACCGAATGGGTGAACCTGGCCGTGCTGGGCGGCGGACTGTGGCTGCTCGCGCGGCGCATCATCGGCTGGCAGATCCCGCTCGCTCTGCTCGCGACGCTGGCGGGACTGTCGGGGCTGTTTCACCTGAGCGACCCGGCGCGCTACGCCGATCCGCTGTTCCACCTGTCCACCGGCGCGAGCCTGCTCGGCGCGTTCTTCATCGCCACCGACCCGGTCAGCGCGGCCACCACGCCGCGCGGGCGCCTGTTCTACGGCGCGGGCATCGGCGCCATCACGTACGTCATCCGTACCTGGGGCGGCTATCCCGACGGGATTGCCTTTGCGGTGCTGCTGATGAATCTGGCGGCACCGACCATCGATCAGTACACGCGACCGCGGTTGTTCGGCGAAAGGAGCGGGGGGTGAGCCGGCTTAGCGCCTGGCGTCAGTGGTTGGCCGCCGCGCGCACCAGACCGGGCGCCTACGTGGCGGTTGCCGCGACGCTGCTCGGCGCCTACGCGCTGTTCGGTACGGGTATGGTCGCCTATACGCACGCCGTGACGCAGGGGCGCATCGCCGCCAACGAACGCGAACAACTGATGCGCGCCATTGGCACCGTTCTGCCGGCGAACGTCTACGACAATGACCCGCTGCGCGATACGCGCCGGCTCTATGCGCCGAAGTGGCTCGGCGCAGATACCGCGCAGGTCGTCTACCGCGCGCGCCGCGGCGGCCGGCCGGCGGCCGCAGTCTTCTCCGTCGTGGCTCCGGACGGTTACGGCGGTCCCATTCACCTGTTGGTCTGTGTCGCGGCGGACGGTCGCGTGCTCGGCGTGCGCGTCGTCTCGCACCAGGAGACGCCCGGGCTGGGCGACGCCATCGACTCGGCACATTCGAATTGGGTCGGCGGATTCGCCGGCCGGCGGCTCGGCGACCCGCCGCTCAAGCGCTGGAAGGTCAAACGCGACGGCGGCGTGTTCGATCAATTCACCGGTGCGACCATCTCGCCGCGTGCGGTCGTCGGCGCGGTGCGGCGCTGCCTGCAGTATTTCCGCGCCCACCGCGAGGCGGTCTTTGCATCGGCGGCGGGGCAGCGCAGCGTACAAGAGGAGAACAACGATGAGTGACAAGGGTCTTGGCGGAATTGTCGCGGACGGTCTGTGGCACAACAATCAGGCCCTGGTCGCCATACTCGGCCTGTGCCCGCTGCTCGCGGTTTCGGCCACCGCCGTCAACGGACTGGGATTGGGACTGGCCACCGCGCTGACACTGGTCATCACCAACACCGCGATCTCGGGCATACGCCGTTGGGTGCGCCCCGAGATCCGCATTCCGGTGTTCGTCCTGATCATCGCCTCGGTGGTGACGGTCATCGAACTGGCCATGAAGGCCTGGCTGCCGAACCTGTATCGCGTACTCGGCATCTTCGTGCCGCTCATCGTGACCAACTGCACCATCATCGGAAGGGCCGAGGCCTTCGCCTCGCGCAACACCATCGCGCGCGCCGCCCTGGACGGGCTCAGCATGGGGCTGGGTTTTACCGCAGTGCTGCTGGTCCTGGGCATGATGCGCGAGCTCATCGGCTACGGCACCCTGTTCCGCCAGGCCGGGGTGATGTTCGGCCACTACGCCGCACAGTTGAGCGTGACTGTGCTGCACGACTACCGGGGCGTCCTGTTGGCCGTGTTGCCGCCGGGCGCCTTCATGGGACTGGCGGTGCTGATTGCGACGAAAAACGCCATCGACCGCCGTCTGGCACGGCGCCGTACGGCGGTGATGCCCGTCCGCCTGCCCGTGAGTGCGGATACTCCGCCGAGTCCGGGTTAGTCGCGACCCGGCCGCGGCCGCCGCGTGCGACGGGTGAGCGTTGCTCATCACGTCGGCCGAACATCGGTCAGATTTTCATTAAGCATTGAGGGGATATGTGTCGCGCCGCCTCGTGCATCCCGTGACTATGGTCACACTTTCCTGCCGTCCCTTGGGGCGCCTCGCGTCGTGGGGGCAGCACCGTCTATACTTGAGCCTGAAAGTCAGGAACGAGCAAATCCCTATTGGAAGCAGCTGTTAGGGTGTCGCACCCCACATCCCGTGGGGCGCGGGATAGTCCGGTGGAGCGTCTTTGGCAGGACTGTATCCGAGCAACACCATTGGGCAGGGAGTGTCATGAGTCCGCCCTATCCTTCCAGTCTGGTCGTCGAAACCGGGCAACATGTCGCGTTTCTCGACACGATCCTCTCGGTGTGCGCTGACCACGTCTACGTATTGGACCGCGACGGGCACTATCTGTACGTCAGTCCGTCGGCGGCGCACGACTGGGAGCTCTCAGCCAAGCGGGTGCTGGGACGCACGGGTCGCGACCTGGACCTGCCGGGCGAATCCATGCAGATCCTGGACCGCGGCCGCGAGCAGGCGCTGCGCATTGGGCGGCCAGTGACGGTCGAAGTGAGCTTCGATGTCGCCGGCGCCACGCATTTCTACGAGTCCGTCATCAGCCCGGTCAGCGGACCGTCGGGGGATGTCGAGCTGGTGGTCGTCAACAGCTGGGACATCACCGAGCGCAAGCAGCGCGAGAATGAGCTGCGCGCAAGCGAGGACCGCTTTCGCGGCCTCCTGGAAGCCGCGCCCGACGGCATCGTTCTGGTCGACGCCGAGGGGCGCATCACGCTGGCCAATGACCAGATTGAGGCGCTGTTCGGACATCCGCGCGAGTCTATCGTCGGCCAGTCTGTAGAGGTGCTGATACCGTCGCGTTTTCGCACCGGCCACCTCGCCCACCGGGAGGCCTATCGCAGTCACCCGACGATGCGGCGCATGGGCAGCGGCATGGAGCTGTTCGGTCTGCATGCCGATGGGCACGAGTTTCCGGTGGAAGTCAGCCTCAGCCCCCTGGATAGCCGAGGCCAGGGATTCACCATCGCCGCGGTGCGCGACATCTCCGAGCGCAAGCGTGCCGATGCGGAAATACGCAGCCTCAACGACTCGCTGAACCGCAGGATCGCTGAGCTCACTGCCGTGAACGAGGAGCTAGAATCCTTCAGCTATTCGGTATCGCACGACCTGCGTGCGCCCCTGCGCTCGATCGACGGCTTCAGCCAGGCGCTGTTGGAAGATTACGCCGACGTGCTCGACGAGACGGGCGAGAATTATCTCCAGCGGCTTCGCGTCGCGAGCCAACGCATGGGCGCATTGATCGACGACCTGCTCAAGCTCTCGCGCATCACGCGTTCCGAGATCCGCATGGAGGACATAGACCTGGCCGCGATCGCGCGCGACCTCGTTGCCGAACTGCGTGCCGGCAACCCGGGGCGCGAGGTGACCGTGAACATCGAGCAGCCGCTGCCCGCGCACGGCGATCGGGCGCTGCTGCGCGTGGTACTCCAAAATCTGATAGGCAACGCATGGAAATTCACCTCCCATCGCACCGAGCCCGTTATCCGGATAGGACGTCGGGCAATGGAGAACGGCGAGTGTTTCTACGTCGAGGACAACGGCGCGGGCTTTGACATGAGATACGTCGATCGCCTGTTCGGCCCGTTCCAGCGCCTGCATCGCATGGATGAGTTCGAGGGTAACGGCATCGGTCTGGCCACGGTGCAGCGTGTGATGCGCCGCCACGGCGGGCGAATCTGGGCCACCGGCGAGGAGGACCGCGGGGCGTGCTTCTGTTTCACCCTGCCGGGATTGTCCGGGCCGGCGCCCGGCTAACCAGAACCCATCCCCCGGGAGCATTGTCCAAGCAACGAGGTCTCATGAGCGAGGAGTACTCAATATCCATGGACGATCTGCAGCACATCCTGCTGGTCGAGGACAACCAGGATGACATCGAGCTGACCCTGCGGGCGTTTCGCAAGAACAAGCTGTCCAACCGCATCGATGTCGCCCGGGACGGTGAAGAAGCGCTCGAGATGCTGTTCGATGCCGCCGGAGACGGGGGAGCGGCCCTGCCGCAGTTCGTGCTCCTCGATTTGAAGCTTCCCAAGGTCGACGGCCTCGAGGTCCTGGAGCAGATCCGCTCGGACAAGCGTACGCGGATGCTGCCGGTGGTGGTGCTCACTTCGTCCGCCGAGGATATCGACCTGCGCCGCGCCTACGAACTCGGTGCGAACAGCTATGTGCGAAAACCGGTCGATTACCAGGAGTTCATTCAGGCCGTTCGCCAGCTCGGCCTGTACTGGCTCATCGTCAACTACCCGCCGCCCGCCCCATGACCGAGTCGACCGAACTGCCCGTCAGCATACTCGTCGCGGAAGATTCCGAGGACGACGTCCTGCTGATCGCCAATGAGCTGCGCCGCGGCGGCCTCGACGCCGAGCTGCTGCGCGTGGAGACCGAGGATCAGATGCGCGTGGCGCTCACCGCGCGCCGCTGGGATGTGGTCCTGTCGGACTACACGATGCCGCGGTTCAGCACCATGGAGGCCTTGCGCGTCCTGCAGGAGATGCGGCCGAACGTCCCGTTGATCATGGTCTCGGGTACGGTCGGCGACGTGCGGGCGGTGGAGATCATGCGCGCCGGTGCGGCCGATTACGTGCCCAAGACCAATCTGCCGCGGATCGTGCCGGTCGTGCGACGCGAGCTGCGCGAGGCCGAGCAGCGCCGGCGGCGCCAGGCGGCCGACGCGAGGGTCGAGAAGCTCTCCCGTGCGATCATGCAGATTGCCGACAGTGTGTTCGTCACCGACCGTGACGGGCGCATCGAATTCGTGAACCCCGCTTTCGAGGCCCTGACGCACTACAAGGCCGGCGAGGCCATCGGTCAGACGCCCCGGCTGCTGTGTTCGGGCGAACACGACCCGGACTTCTACCGCGATATGTGGGAGACGGTCCTCCAGGGTCAGGTGTATCGCGGCGTGGTGATCAACCGGCGTAAGGAAGGCGACATCTTCTACGAACAGAAGACCATCAGCCCCGTGAAGGACGAGCGGGGGGCCGTGACGCACTTCGTCTCCACCGGCCAGGACATCAGCGGGCGCATTCTCGCCGAGCGCGAGCGAGCGCGTCTGATCGACATTCTCGAAACGACGCCCGACTTCGTGGCGATGTTCGATGTCCACGGCGCTGTGCTCTACCTCAACGCCGCCGCTCGGGCGTTGTGGAGCCTCGGCGAGACGAGCGACTACGGGGACATTTCCGTGCTCGACGGGTTCTTCGGGCAGGACCGGGCGCGCATCGCGGGGCAGGCGATTCCGCAGGCGCTGCAGCACGGATTATGGCGCGGGGAGTGCATCATGTGTTCGCCCGACGGACAAAACGTGCCTGTCTCGCTGCTTCTCATCGCACACGCCTCTGACGGCGGCGGCGTGTCCTACCTGTCGGCGGTCGCGCGCGATATCGGCGAGCGCCGGCGGCTCGAGCAACAGCTCTCTCACCAGGCCCGACACGACCCGCTGACCGGCGTGCCTAACCGGGTGGAGGTATACAACCTGCTCAACGAGGCGTTGACCGATGCGGTACGCGGCGGCAGTCTGCTGGGCGTCATCTTTCTGGACGTGGATCGGTTCAAGCGCATCAATGACACCCTCGGCCATCACGTCGGCGATGCGATTCTGGCCGACGTCGCCAATCGTCTTCGATCCGCCATTCGTCGCACCGATATCATCGGGCGCCACGGCGGCGACGAGTTCGTCATCGGAATTGCCGACGTCCCCAGCCGCGAAGATATCATCCGAGTGCTCGAGAAGATCCGCGAGGCGTTTCGCGAGCCATTCGTCTGGGAACAGGAGGCCATCGCGTTGGGCTGCAGCATGGGCGTCGCCGTCTTTCCCGAGGACGGCGACCGCCTTGAGCAGTTGCTGCGCGAGGCCGACATTGCGATGTACCGGGCCAAGGATCAGGGCCGCAACCGCTGGCAGATGTTCAGCGGGGAGATCCACGAGCTGTCGCGCGATGTATTGTCGCTGGAGACGGATCTCGCACGCGCCCTGGAACGCGAGGAGTTCGAGCTGCATTATCAGCCGCAGCTCGACATGCAGACGCAGCGGATCACGGGCGTCGAGGCACTCCTGCGCTGGAGGCATCCGACCCGCGGCATGGTTCGCCCGGACCAGTTCATCCCCTTGATGGAGGAGAGCGGCCTCATCGGCCCCGTGGGCGAATGGGTGCTGGACACGGCCGGCCGACAGCTCGCCCAGTGGCGGGATGCCGGTTTCAACGACCTGACGATGGCGGTGAACCTGTCGGCGATCCAATTTCGAGAGCAAGGTCTGCTTGACACGATCATGGCGATCGTCGACCAGCACGGCCTGCCGTTGCACTGCGTGGAGCTGGAGATCACCGAAACGGTCATCATGCGCGACGCGCGGTCGACCGTCGCGGTGTTGGAGCGCCTTGCGGCGCAGGGCATTCGGCTCGCGGTCGACGATTTCGGTACCGGCTATTCCTCGCTTGCCTACCTCAAGCAGTTTCCATTGACGACCATCAAGCTCGATTCCTCGTTCGTCCGGGAGGTCGAGTCGAACGCCAACGACGCGGCATTGGCCGTGGCGATCATTCAGCTCGGTCACAACCTGGGCCTGCGGGTGGTGGCCGAGGGCGTGGAGACGCAGGCCCAGGCGGACTTCCTCCTCGAACACGGCTGCGACAGCGCCCAGGGCTACCTGTATTACCGGCCCATGTCCGCCGCGGCGTTGACGTCGATACTGGGCGCGTAGCCGGTGCCGGCCCGTGCCGGCGAACTATACTATTGGAATGTCCCGATTGTTGATTGTCCATGCCGGCAGCGAGGGTCAGACCGAGCGTATCGCCGGTCGGATCGGTGCGCTGGCCGGTGCACGCGGCCACGAGGTGCGGGTCACCGACCTGGATGGCATAAAGGCCCACGGTCTGTCCCCGGACACCGGCGGCGTCGTTGTCGGCGCCTCGGTGCACGTCGGGCGTCACCCGCGCGCGCTGGAAGACTGGGTCAAGGCGCGGCGGGACTGGCTGGCGCAACGGCCGTCTGCTTTCTTCTCGGTCAGCCTCTCGGCCGCGGCGCCGGGGCCCAAGGGCCGCACCGACGCGCAGCGTCTGCTCGATGAGTTCCTGGCGCGGACCGACTGGCAGCCCGATCGCACCGCCATCTTTGCCGGTGCGCTGCGCTATTCGCGTTACGGCCTGCTCAAGCGGGTGGTCATGAAGAACATTGCGCGCAGCGTGGGCAGCTACGACCTCGACACTCATCGCGACTACGAGTATACCGACTGGGCCGAGGTGGAACGGTTTACCACCGACTTCCTGTCGCTTTGCGAACCCTCTGAGGTTTGAATGCGGCGGTTCGGGCGACGCCGTCGAGGCGCGCACCGGCACACACCGCGCCCCCGGCGACATCGCGACACTGTCATTAAACGAATTCCCACAGGAGGCGTCATTATGGCCAACCCGAAATCCATACTCATGGTCGTAACCAGCCACGACCGCATCGACGCCGATCATTCCACCGGCCTTTGGTACGAGGAGTTCGCCGCGCCCTTCGCGCTATTCGAACAGGCCGGCTACCGTGTGGCGGTCGCGAGCCCCAAGGGCGGCTCCGTGCCCATCGATCCGCGCAGCATGCCGGAGAGCCCGGACCTTGCGGCCGATCAGGCGGCGCTGGCCATGCTGGCCAATACCGTCTCGCTCGACAGCGTCGATGCAGCCTCCTTCGACGCCGTGTTCTTTCCCGGCGGTCACGGCACGATGTACGACCTGCCCGACAATCCGCAGGTCGCCGAGCTCGTGGGACGGTTCGCCGACGACGACAAAGTCGTCGCCTCCGTGTGTCACGGACCGGCCTCGCTGGTCGGTGCGCGCCGGGCGGACGGCACGCCCCTGGTCGCGGGCCGGCGTGTCACGGCGTTTACCAATGCCGAGGAGGCCGCCGTCGAGCTCGACGGGCTGATGCCGTTCCTGCTCGAATCGCGCCTGCGCGAGCTGGGTGCCCGGGTGGAGACATCGGACAACTGGGACGACCACGTCGTCGTCGACGGCAAACTGGTAACGGGTCAAAACCCCCAGTCCAGTGCCAGCGCCGCCCGGGCGGTCGTGAAGCTCCTGCAAGGGGAGCATGCCTGACAACCCGCGGCGCTGCGCCGCATGCCTGCGTTCGGGTGCACCGCCGCGCTCGTCCTAATGCGCCCTTGATGTTTATGACACGCCCGCGACATTGCACGGTCACTGGCTGGCGATGCGCGGGCTGTCTCGTCTACGCGCCGGCGTTCACAAAATGGCATGTCAAGAGGTGTCGATGCGGGCACGATAGGGTATCGTTCCGGTGTAGCCTTTGTTGGGCCGTCCATACGAATGGATAACGTAATGCCCGGCCGCCGGGCCGGGTGGGTCGCCGCCTGAAGCAGTCAAATGCTGCACTGCCGCGCTGGGAGCCGAGCGGAAGAATCGGCTCGGGAGTGCGGCGGTCGTTCCGGGCGCGGGACGATGAAGGGAGAGGGAAAAGTCCAATGATGGATCAACACACGCCGTCGGTCGTTCCCGGCTGGGGATGGTCGACGGGAGCGGGTGCTGCGCGCAAAAATCTCCGTCAGATCTTCGTCTCCTACGGCCGTGCGCTGCACCCGAAGGCCGAGTTTCGGCGCATCTTCGACGATCTGGCCAAGGCCTTTACCGTCGAGTTCGTGTTTCCCGACGAGGCGTCGCTCAGCGCCGGTTTTCCCCAGCGTGTGGCCACCGCGCTGCGCAGCGCGCGTTTCGGTATCTTCGACGTCTCGGGGTGGGATCCCAATGTATTGCTCGAGCTCGGCCTGGCATTCGGGCTGAGCGAGCGGACCTGCGTCGTAGCCCGAACCGACAGCGTGGACCAAGAGCCCACGCCGGCCGATCTGCGCGGCCTGGGCCGCATCCACTATCGCTCCTACGAGGAGCTGCAGGATTATCTGTTCCGGTTGCTCTCGGACGAACTCCCAGTGCCGCGCAGCCACGAGGTCGAACATCAGGTGGAGGGGCTGCGCGAAGACGCGCTGCTGCTCATTCGCGAGCACCCGGGGCTGCGCATTGGCGACATCGCCAACCTGCTCGGGGTTTCGATCGACATGGCCAAACTGATCGTCAAGCCCATGGTCGGCTGCCGCGTACGCCTGGAAGGCGCGGCGCGGGGTGCGCGCTACTATCCGCTCAACGTTCTGTCGTAGACTGCCAGGAGATACGCCGCCGCAGCGGCGTGCGCACGGGATAGACGTTGGAACGGGAGCGATGACACCGGCAATCAAGGCCGCAAGCGCCGCGGGCATTTCGCACACGGTGCACGAATACACCCACGATCCGCACGCCGCTTCCTACGGCCTGGAGGCGGCCGAGGCCATGGGCGTGGCGCCGGCGCGCGTGTTCAAGACCCTGCTGGTCATGCTGGACCCGCCCGGCGGGCGCCTCGCCGTGGGCATCGTGCCCGTCGACCGCCAGCTCGATCTCAAGGCCGTCGCCGCGGCCCTCGGCGCCAAGCGCGCGGCCATGGCCGAGGAGAAGGAGGCCGAGCGGGCCACCGGTTACGTCGTCGGCGGCATCAGCCCGCTGGGGCAGAAGCGCCGCCTGCCGACCCTGCTGGATGCCTCGGCGCTGGACCATGCCACCATCTACGTCAGCGGCGGGCGCCGCGGGCTCGAACTGGAGCTGGCCCCGGCCGACCTGCAGCGTCTGACGCAGGCGCAAGCCACCCCGATCTCGCGATAACGAACCGGCCGGTGCGCCGCCCCGGCCTCAAGGGTGTAGAATCCCCCGGGTAGCGTCTCCGAATCCCGCCGCCCCGTCCCGACCATCGGCCCTGCCGCCAGTGGGGTCTTCGCCGCGGCCCAGTGTTGGTTACCCGCAGCATGTCCGACGACAAGATCCGCATCCACGGCGCCCGCCAGAACAACCTCAAGGAACTGGACATCGACTTCCCGCTCGGCGAGCTCATCGTCGTCACGGGCGTCTCCGGCTCGGGCAAGTCCTCACTCGCCTTCGACACGGTGTACGCCGAGGGCCAGCGCCGCTACGTCGAGACCTTCTCGCCCTATGCCCGCCAGTTCCTGGACCGCATGGACAAGCCGGCCGCCGATCGCATCGACGGCATCCCGCCGTCCATCGCCATCGACCAGACCAACCCGGTGCGCACCTCGCGCTCCACAGTCGGCACCATGACGGAGCTCAACGATCACTTGAAGCTCCTGTTCGCGCGCGCGGCCGGTCTGTACTGCCGCGGCTGCGGCGCCCCGGTGCGCCGCGACACGCCCGACACCATCGCCGACGCGCTGCTCGCACAAGCGAAGAAGGAATCGCTGTCGGTCATGATCGCCTTCCCGGTGGCCGTGCCCGATAACTTCACCCTCAAGGAGATCAAGACCTTCCTCGCCGGCCAGGGCTACGAGCGCTTCCACGACGAGAAAAAGGATCGCCTGGAGGTCATCCAGGACCGGCTGCGCGTCACGCCCGCCAACCGCGGGCGCCTGACCGAGGCGCTGGAGGCCGCGCTCAAGCACGGCCAGG
>Ga0209918_1000325_pt1 | contig 34040 bp, 30 predicted proteins | sample SalPonD_shore_MG_FD_185712 | JGI IMG/M metagenome (GOLD analysis project Ga0209918, IMG submission 185712) | Salt pond soil microbial communities from South San Francisco under conditions of wetland restoration - Salt Pond MetaG... | ecosystem: Environmental > Aquatic > Marine > Intertidal zone... | reverse complement strand
TTAATTTTGCATTGTGTAAAGGAAAAGTGACATGTACATATTATTTTTTCCTAAATTATTTTTTGTTTTTTCATATTATAATCTAATCTTAAGTTGACAAAAGATAAATCATAAATTTTTAATGCTTAGTATTAATTCTAAATATACTAAATCTCATCTAATGAATAATGAAAATTAGAGAATTTGATGAATTTAAAGAAAATCCCTCTATTGAAACAGCAATGGCATTTGGAGAGGCAATAACAAAACATAAGGCTCCAATCGAAGATAAACGCTTAAGATTCCGAGAAGCATTTAAAGTTGTGGGAAAAAATGACACCCTAGAAGCAATCATCAATATGTGGGCGGTTGCATCAATGTTAGAGTCTCAAATCCCTCCTTCTCAAAAAATTCAAGCGGTTCGAGAAGTTTTACAAGATGAAGAACTTAATCCATCTATGATTGAACAATGGGCTAATCTTATATATGATCTGAATCGAGCACCGAAAGATATCCTTGATTTTATTGCGATTGATATTAGAAATTTTAGAGGAATTTCAAAAAAATTAAGGAAACGATTAGGACATCCGAATCCTGATCATCCATATTCTAAATAAAAATAAGATGGTAAAAAAAAGAAAAAAAAATTTAAATAATTTATTTGAATAGTACTTATACTTACACAAGTTGAGGCAGAATTATAGAAGAATTATAAATTGGTCCAGTGCATAATGTATTATTGGCAATGTTATAATTTAAATAGTTTTCAGCTAATGTTGCGCCCGTGTTTGGGTTAAGTCCATATCTAGGATAATTGGAACTTGAAATAGCCACCCTAATTTTATGTCCTGGAGCGAAGGTATATGCTGTACTCCAGCAATCCACCCAAAGCTCATAAACTTCAGTTTGATTACCTTTCATTAAATCTTCAACTGTATACCCATTTCTACTTCTCACAGTTAAAGATCCATCAGTTATGAGCATTGAACGGCCATCAGGATATACATCAGTGAGTTTCACAGTAAAATCTGTATCAGTACAATTTGAAGTTACAAAAAGGTGCCCCCATATCCTCCCGACTGTTTCATATGCTTCTGTTAGCACATCACTTTCAAATAATACCACATCTGATCTATTTTCTATTGGTCTCTGATCATAAGGACCATTTAAATCGAATGGTTGATTTTGCCCTCCGAGAGTTTCTACTGGATCCCGTGGATCAAAAAGATAGGAAAAGTTATGCGGTTGTGTTGAAACAATATCTTTTATTAAACTTTTATTATGATGGAAATACCACTCAGTATCTATATGATTCAAAGGCCAATCATCCGCATATCTCCAATAATTCCAATTACCAGGTGTATCCACATCTCCCATTAGATAATATGCAACTCGAGGTCCACTCCAATCGGCTGGAATCCCCCTTAGCGATTCATCGAATATTTCTTGTTCCCATTGAAAGATTAAATTGAATCCATTCGAATTTGCTGGATAAGTGAGTTGTCCTTGTTTCCCTCCATAGACGGATCCATGGGTCCATGGCCCCATAATTAATCTCTGGTGACTTTTCGCCCGTGGAGCTCCATTATCATCATATCCTACATAACCATCTATAGTTCCTTGAAGGAAGTGGTCATACCAACCACCTACGTGCAACGCCCGCGTAGAAACATTAGAATAGGTAGGTCCAATCGGAATTTTTAATGATGTTGAATTATACATCGTTTCATTTTTTGGAAAAAAGTCAAAAATCGTATTTATCTGAAAATCATAATTCTCTGGGGCAGTACTTTCAATCCATGTCTCGACAGACGATTTATGGTATGAACCCTGATAGATAGCATGATCAAACAATTCTGGTGTACCAAACCAGAGGGATTGAGCTTCTAATCCAGTGGGATTCATTCCGGCATAGAAATATTGATTAATACAGAGAGCAGAGACCCCAACACTAGCAATTTTTCCATTGCACCATGATTGGTTCATAATCCAGTGAACAGTATCAACACCATCTAAATAAGATTTAGTAAAGAGAAGAAAATTCTGTCCACCTTCGGAGTCAAAGGTCCCCCTGAGGTCTTGAATTACAAGATGATAATCCTGAGTGAAATAAAACAAAGAAAATAAATCATATGCCCATCCAGTTTTTCCATAAGGAGTCCTTACTAGGATAACTGGTCGTGGCGCCCTAAACGAACCGGGACTGTAATAAATATCCGTCGCTAATCTAACCCCGTCCCTCATCCTCACATATTCTGTTTTCCTTTCTGGAATGTTAAATATACCAACCCCCGTAATGATAAACAGAGAGAAACTTACGATAATAATCAATAAGATTGCATGGATTGCTTTTCCAACTTTTGATTTGTTTAATCGACTATTTATCAATCGTTCTTTTATTTGAGCAATGCTATAAGACATTCGTTTTTGACCTAGCATAATATAAACCAATAAGCTGAGACCTATAGCCGCTAGAACAAGATAATTCGGATCAAGAATGAAATATAGCACGCCTATGAGTGGCACTAAAATTTTTATGGTTTTTCCCAGTATTGATAAGAGTTTTAAATTCTTTTCCTCCCCGATGTTTCTGATGTGATCTCCAGACAGCATAAGGGAAAAAATAGCTACTGCGACAGCGACGGGAAAATAAAGGATTCCTAATAATATAACTGAGATTTCCTTAAGGATAAAATAAATTACATAATTATTAGGAAAGAACACTTTAAATGGCCTTCCTTTTCCTTCAAATAGTTCTCTGTATCGTAGATAATAAGAAGATATAAGGATCACTCGACTTATTAGCAATAGAATAAGATTAGTCAAAAGTATTTGTTGTAGCGTTGTAAAACCTTCAACATTAAGTAAATAAAATAAAGCGTTTAACCATTTTATCATAATTGATATTACGATATATTCAATTATAAATACTTACTCATATTAAAAAAAATTAAAGATTAAAAAAAAGATAGTAGAATTAGAGAATATGCTATTTAGTGGTGTTTTCTTGTGTTTTTTCTTCAATTGGTTTTTCTTTTACTGGTTTTTCTTTTACTGGTGCGATAAATTTTCTTAGAACATTTACTCCTGTTAGAACAAGGATCACCACGCAAACCCATGCGTAATTAAATCCTACTGCAATAGGAATAGAAAATATTGTTCCGCTTGCGAACATGTATCCAAATCCCTCGTGGTGTATAAAAATCGTAAAAAAAATTGCTACCAACTGTATAAAAATAGACCATTAACCCTACATACCCAATTCCAATTAGAAAGCGATAAAAGGAGTTTTTCTTGAAAAATCCTAATGCCCCATACACTGCCATCCAAATTAAACCATTAGTAATTATTAATGGTAAATTAAATACTGAATTTGAGGGAATTACATAGGTTAACAAGAGATATGGAATTAATAATCCAAAAACTCCTGAGACGATCAAATTTCGAATAAACTTCCTATATTTTATAAGACCCGACATTTATCTCACTCCAATAAGCTTGTGTTTAATTCTACATTTACATAAAATCCATACAAAAAGTATTTGAAAGATAGACTCACATCAAAGATAAGATAGTCACTAGTATTTAATGCGAGTGCTTTCTCTTCAGTCATTTCTGTGAGATTAAACGTAAGGTCAATGGTAATGTTCGTCATTTGCTGGCGGGGGATGTTAATTGATGTATTATCGTTATCAATTATTTCAGTTCCATTCTCCGCAAAGAGAATTTTTCTTGCAAAAGGATATAGTAAAAATCGGATTGAATTAGATTTTGATTAAGAATTTTTAAAGAACTTTATATGAAAAATTGGATTATAGATATCTTAAATAGGAATCTCAATTATTAAAATTAGTAAAAAAAATAATGTATTAGGTAAAAAAAATGAACGACACATCCTATAAAAGAGAATATCAAAAACAGAAATATGAAGCAGCAATAGGAACTTTCGCAACCGCTATAGTATTTTTATTTGTTGCAATCCTTTCTTTAGTGTTTTTGGCCCTTGACATAGACTTTATTGGGTTAAGTTCGTGGGGTTATTGGTTATTTATCCCAGCATTTTTCATTTTTATTGGTGGATTTGAGCAATTATACACGAATTATAAATATAAAAAAGCTGTGAAAGCGGCCATTGCTGAGCGAAATTTTCAGGGCACACATAAACTGGAAAATATAGCCTTAGAAGTTGGTATTAAACCTTCCGATGTATTAAGAGTATTATTGGACTTAAGACAAAAAGGAGAAATTCGATACAAATTTAATCCAGCAACGGGTGAGATTATGCTGGGTGAAAAAGTGGAATATGAACCCGCTGAGGAATTTCAAGCGAAACCAGAAAAACCTATTGAAAAGGTTAGGTCTGGTGAGAAAAATTATTGTCCCTATTGTGGTCATCAACTTCGACCAAATGCAAATTTCTGTGAAAATTGTGGTTCGAAGATACAATAGAACTGATTTTTTTTTTATTCTTCAATTTTAATTTTTATCTTTTATACGTACTCGATTGTACCTGGGGGTTTCGAGGTTATATCAAAATAAATATTTTTAGTTTCCTTAAATTTTAATAATTCACTCGAAAGATCTCTTAAGTAATCTAAGGGCAATTCCGTAACGGATGCAGTTCTTGCATCAATACTGTTTACACTTCGTATTATTACATCAAATTTTCCTTCATCATTATTTCCTAATTCATATAGGAGGCGTGCATAAGTCTTAAGATTAGAAGCAGTTTCTACTAATTTTTCAAAATTCCATTTAGCTTTCACTATTAATGGATACTCATAAGAACGCATTCCCTCAATTATTCCAGTTACTTTATTTTCTACTATATTTTGTCCAACTGCAGCGAAGGATTGGAAGGGTTCCTGCTCTCCTTTCTCATTGATTATCATATACTTGCTATATTTTTTTTCATAAAAATTTTCTATTGAGCTCTCAACAATATCATGTACTCTCTTTTCAAAAGGTAGATTTTCTTTTGTCACTGGTCCAATAATTCTGGCAGCTAATGCAGGTCCGGGAAATGCTTTTCGATAAATTAGTTCTGAAGGCATTTGAAAATATTTTAATATTTTTCTCACTCCGTCTTTTGTCAAACTCGCAACTGGTTGGATAGTGGCATCTACATCGTATTTTATATCTAAATTATGTTGACTTTTTACAAATCCATCTTTATTTTGTTCCATTAGCTGTTGTTCTTCTTCTAAACTCATAGTTTCTTGAAGATCTCCTATTTTAACCCCAAAACTCTCTTCTATATCTGGAAGAATTGTTCCATCTGCTAATAGATCACAATTCTCTTCTTTGATAACTTCACTAATTATTTTAGAATACGCATTTTTGAATAATTGCCGCTTTTTTTCTGCATCTCCCTCACCAAATATTTGGGGTAAAAACTCATTTCTAATATCAACAATTTTCACATCTGGAAACAGATTTTTAATATATTCTCTTTCTTCAACCCCTCGAATGATCCTCATAAGCCCATGGTCAATGAATACGGGAAGAGTATCAATTTTCGCTTCTTTTAATAACAAGTAAACAGTTGAACTATCAATTCCACCAGATAAAGCACAGAAAACTCTCTTATCTTTTGCATGTTTTTTTAAGAAATTAACAGCTGCCTTAACAAATTCATCTGGTTTTTTCGGTGGATCTATTAGACGATGATTTAGCATGGATTAAAGTAAAGTAAGTTTCTATTTTAAATTTTAGTCTAAAATTATTAATTTACTGTTAAACCTATTATCTAAGACAAATGAAAGAAATTAGAATATTTAGCAATAAATTATACTATTCAAATAAGTAAGATGTTTTCGTAATTTGTTCAGCACCATTTTGTTTTATTATAAAATCATCCTCTAAATCTATTGCTCCCCATTCTGGAATAATTATTTTCGGCTCTAAAGCAATAACCATATTTTCTTCTAATTTTATATCACTATTCGGAAGTATCGCTGGAGGTTCATCCAGTTCTAAACCTATCCCATGCCCAAGCCCTTGATAATAATATCCATTTCCTTGAAAGAATTCTCCGAGACCTTCTTTATCTAATAATTCCTTCATTTTATTATAGATCTTGCTTACAGGCATTCCTACTTTTAAATAATCATTTTTAATTTCCTCATAGATCTGTTTCAGAATTAAGTACTTTTCTTTAAATCCATCCGGATATGATTCCAAAAAATAGGTTCTGGCATGATCTGCATGATATCCCCTATAATTTATAGCATAATCACACATAATTATGTCTCCTTGCTTAATTTCTCTCTCAGAATAACCATACGGTATTGCATTCGAAATACCTTTGCCTGAGAGAATAGGAAAATAACTGGGTGTCCAGAGATTCTCTCCGCTAGCTAAAATTAACCAATTTTTTCCAAAAGTGCTATTTACATTACTAAAATGAACTGATTTATTTTTCATAGCTTCATATACAACCTCAGCAACGACCTCATATTCTTTAATTCCCGGTCTTAAAACCTCTGGGATTCTCTCTTGTGCTTTCTGAGCGATTTTTCCTGCTTCTCTAAATAATTCAAGCTCTCTTTTATCTTTTATCATACGTAATTTCCGTAAATCGAGTTCAATATCTTTAATCTTGGCTCCTTTTAACATATTTTTGTAATATAGGTAAAATGAAGCTGGAAGAGAATCAAGCTCCATCCCAATAATTAGGTTATCTAGACTATTTTTCGAGTTCAAAATAAATTCTTTTATCTGTGAAGTTTTTTTAAGTTCTATCAGATTTTTTAAATAGGATTCTTCTTGAGCTTCAAAAAAATTTCTTCTCACAAATAAAGTAGGTGCTTCTTTTTGAGATATTAATAAAACTCCATATTGAGCAGTTCCGCTTAGCCAATAGAGATTTTGGATATTGGTTATAATGATAAAATCCAAATTGAATTTCTGTAGTAATTCTCTAGTTCTATTTATTCGATCTTCGTAATTAAAACAAAATTGAGACATTTCAAATAGGAAAAATGCAAAAGCAATAAAAAGATAATGTTTAATTAAATTAATGCTAACAATATAAAGATTAACTTAGTTGGGTATTCATCTTTTTAAGATAACTCTTCATAAAACATCTCTCTAATTTACATAATTCAGCTTTTTCATTCAAATTTAACTCTTGGCAGGATTTTATTAGTTCCCGGACTTTATTTAGCATTCGCAAATAATCTTCGATCTTATAATTCTTCCTTTCAGTAAGAGAAAAAGTTATATGATATTCTCCTACTTCGGTCAATGAATGATCAAATTCATTAAAAATATTTCTCTCAAATTTTTTATTAGGGATCTCAATTAAAATGTTAATTAAATTTTCTATGTTATAAATAGATCCTTTATTGAGGTGGGAATATAAAAAAGTCAAAAGTTCGGATATAAAATTAAATTTTTGCTCATGAAAATTTAATTCTTCCGAACTTATCGAAAGATTATCAAGATCTCTTTGAAAAAACCTTTCGATATGTGCTGGTTCTAAAATTTTGACATTCGAGGCCATTTTTCATCACATAGATCTTGATGTATTATTAAATTATAAAGTGATATTTAAAAAGAGGGGCTGTAAAATATTTCTGAAATTTAACTTACTTTACTATTCTCTTATTTTTATAATTTATTTTACAGATAACTTGAGTATCGCCAAATATAAAATGATAATATTAATAACTTAATACTTTATACTCACATCTATTTATACTTATAATTTCATCATTCTTAGATACTTTTCGTCGGGGAAAAAAACTGAATTCAATTAAAAAATAAAATTTTATGAGATATAATATTCCAACAATTATTTACAAAATGGCAAAAAATAATAAAATTAAAAAGAATGAATACTCTTCTTATTGAAATTGCCGATTAGAAATATTCAATGAATATTATATTTAAAAAGGATAAAACTTCAAAATATCATATAAAATCATACTTTTTTGTAGAAGTATATCAATATTTCGTCTTTTTTAATTTTAATATTAGTTGTATGAAGAATCTCTAAAAATGCGAAATTTGCTAACGGATATTTATATGATATAATAATAGTACCTTTTTTTGCCGTGATAAATACATGATTGAGATATTTTTGCATGGTGGGGAGGGAAAAAATGTAAATAAAATCATATCTTTCTAAATTTTGATCAAAGAGATCTCCTTGTTTTATGTGGATATTTTTAAATCTTTTTTTATCGTATTTCGCCTTTTTTTTGAGTTCTTCAATACGTTCTTCTGATTCTTCTACTAAATAAGAATTAATTTCAATTCCCTTTGAATATATATTATAATTTAACGCACAAAAAATTACCACTTGACCGTTACCTGAACCAAGATCGATAAATTTCTGCTTTGATCCCGGTTTAAGGTGAAATTTCTGTTCAAGAATACTAAAAATGTGATCTAGAGTGCTTTCATTAGATTCTAAGAAAGGTAAAGCCAATTGAGAATGGAAAGAATAAATATTATCTTTATTCATTTTAAATATCTAGATTTTTATTAAAATTCCAATTCATTAAATAGTATTTTTAATCTCTTTATAATTTTTTTCCTCAGATTACTGAAAAAAGGGTGGCAAAAAAATAAAATTAAGTGAAAATAAGCTTATTAAACTAATTCTTATTCAAAGAAACTGGCTTTTCTGGCTTTCCTATTTTTCATAATTTATTTGTAAGAAACCCACCCTAACGATATTTAATAATTTAAACAGTTGATAATTTCATTGATCTTAAAACCTTTTTATTTTATTTCGATTTAAGATTTAAAAAGTCTCAAAAGATTACTTCTATTTGCTTTTAGGGATAAAAAAATGTCGAAAAATGAGAAGAGTATATTAGTTACCGGTGGTACGGGCTTTATTGGAACTCAATTAGTCAAAAAATTGTACGAGTTAGGTTACAATCTACGGCTTCTTGTCCGAGAGACGAGCGATGTATCACCCTTCAAAGATATGGAAAATATTGAATATATTATTGGTGATATGACCGAATTAGAAAGTATCGATAAAGCTACAGATAATATTGATGTAATCTTTCATTTAGCTGCGTATGTTGCGATATGGGCAAAGGATAAAAGTATATATGATGATATTAATGTGACTGGAACTAAAAACATCGCAGAAATGGCATTACAGAAAAATATTCGTTTCTTATATGTAAGCTCATTTACAGCATTAGGTCCAACTCCAGAAGAACCTATTAATGAGACCTATGAAAAAACGGATCAGTTTTATATGGACTATGAGCGAACGAAATATGAAGCAAAAAAGGTTATCGAAGAATATTTTGAAAAAGGGTTGAATGGATTAATGTTTTACCCGGGAATTGTATATGGACCGGGCGATTTTAATATTTTTGGGGAGATGCTTTATGATATCGTGCGCGGTAAATTTATGGGCTGTCCTGGAGATGGTGAATCGGTTGCTTGTTTTTCCTATGTTAAAGATGTTGTCGATGCAATGATTACTGCACTCCAAAAAGAGGATCTTAAGCAAGAAGATTTTATTTTAGGTGGAGAAAACGTGAAATTCTATGATTATCTCTGTATGATTGCGGATTTTGCCGATGAAAAAGAACCACGAAAGTTCCCGTTTTCATTAGCGAAGCTTTATGGGGGGCTCTGTGAATTAAAAGCTAAACTTACAGGTAATATTCCTTATATAACAAGATCAGCCCTAGATAGTTTTGAATTACACCGGGCATATTCTTGCGAAAAAGCTAAAGATATTTTAAATTATAAAGTAACTCCTCTGAGAGAAGGTTTAAAAGAGACCGTTGCATGGTATCAAAACTATATCGAAGAGCATGAAAATGGAAAAAAAAAAGACCAAAAACAAACAGTAGAAGATTTGGTTGAGCAAAATAAAGATATAGAAATAATTACTTAAATTTGGTTTTAAAATTATCATTATAACAAATCACAATAATTTATAGAAAACTTAAGGTGTATTATAATCACAATTTATGAATTAGATGAAAATCTTGAATTAGAATTAAGCAAGATTGTTGGAAAACAAAATGTCTCAGCGGATGAATTTATATTAATTTCATATTCAGAAGATGCATCTCCTTATGAAGGAACTCTTCCTCAAGTAGTTGTGCGCCCTCATTCCACTGAAGAAGTGTCGAGAATTATGAAACTCGCGACTGAATTGAGAATTCCTGTTATCCCAGTTGGGGGCAGAAGTTCTATAAATGGGGCTACTATTCCCCGAGTTGATAATGCTATTATGATAGATCTCACCGGAATGAAAGATATAATTGAGATAAATGATGACACCATGACGGTTACAGTTCAAACGGGAATAACTTGGTCTGGCCTTATCCATCAATTAAAGAATAAAGGGTTTAAATTAGGATTTAGAGGACCATATGGTGGAAATGCTGGAACAGTAGGAGGCTCTCTTAGTGCAAATAGTATAGGTTGTGGAGCATCTGCCCATGGAGGTGCATGTGATAGTGTGGTTAGCTTGGAAGTAGTTCTTAGTTCGGGAGAGGTTATTAAAACGGGGTCGAGTTGGAGAAATGATACTTCTGATATTGATGGAGCGTTTGCTCGATATTGCACGTTCAATGATATGACAGGGATTTTTCTAGGAGATCACGGCTCTCTTGGAATTAAAACTGCTGCAACACTAAAAATATTCCCACTTCCAAAAGGGGAGGCTTATTCTGATTTTGGATTTTCAAATCTCGATCAAGCAGTAAAAGCTTTCCATGAGATACAAAAATCACATTTAGTTGAGGAGGCAGTTATGCTTGGTGACAAAAATTCGATTGATTTATTAGCCTCAAGTTATCTCTCAACGTTTCAAAATATTGAATGCATTTTGGCGGTTATTATAGAAGAAGCAGATGATGAGATTGCTCAGCGTAAAAAGGAACTTTGTGAAAAGATCGTTAGAAAACATGGTGGAAAGTCAATCGGAATGTTTTTATCCAAAGCTCATTGGCTTAATATGTTTAATCTTGTTCAATCTCTTTTTGAAGAGGGATTTTGGTATAACACATGCCATATCCGACCGATGTCAACATTACCTCGATTAATAGAACAATTTCATCATATAGCAGATAAGTATAAATTAAAAGAAAATGGATTTAATTGGATAATTTCAGCTTTAGGTGTTGATCATTGTTTTACTTCTGGCTGGATTACTATGTATATGAAGGATAAAACAAAAAAGGATATAGTGCTGAAAGCGTGGGATGAACTTAGGGAAAAAGAAATGGAACTTAATGGAATTCCATATTGGACTGGAAAATTATGGGAACCTTATGTCTTGAAGAGAGTAAATCCCAACTTTTATAATTTGTTAAAAAAATTAAAAAATACTTTAGATCCATTAAACATAATTAATCCTATGATGTTTGAATTATAATTGGTGAATATCGTGACAGAATTTAAAGAATTAAGAAAACATACTGACTTGATAGAAATATGCGGGAAATGTGGAGATTGTGGGACTTCTGGTACACAAATATCTACAGCTAAACGGCATGTGAGTGAACCTTGTCCCGTTAAGAATATCCTTGGGTTTGAAGCATATGATGCAAGAGGCAGGATTCTTATAATGAAAAGATTATTAGAAAATAATTTCAAAATTACAGATAATTTTCTTAATTGGGCGTATGCATGTACAGAATGTGGTAGTTGTCAAGAGACCTGTCTAGCAATTGAGGGAGGGATTGACACTCCTTTGTTAGTCGAATCTCTACGCCAAGATTTAGTAAATAATGGATACAAACTCGAGAAACATGAAAATATTCTTGAAAGTATATTAAAAAATCAAAATCCATATAACGAGCCGAAAGCAACTCGGTTTGATTTTCTTGATGGAGCATTAGAACCATCTGAAGGGGATTACATCCTTTATTTAGGATGTACAGCATCCTATCGTCAACAAGAAATCGCACTTTCCAGTGTTGAATTATTAAAAAATTTGGGAATAAAATTTGTAATCCTAAAAGATGAACCTTGCTGCGGCTCAATACTTAAACGATATGGATATGAAAAAGAATTTGAGAAGATTGCAAAATCTAATCTTAAACAACTTGAAGAAAAAGGTATTAAAAAGGTTATTTTTCCATGTTCAGGTTGTTATCGAACCTATAAGATTGATTATGATGAATATAATGATACTGATCTTGAATTTTATCATTTCACTGAATTTTTAGAAGAATATTTGAAGGAAAATCCCTATGCATTTAAATTAAAATCTCATAAGAAAATCTCTTTCCATGACCCTTGTCATCTTGGAAGGCATGCTGGAGTGTATGAAGCTCCCAGAACGCTTTTGAAATTCATAGAAAATTCAAACTTTATAGAGCTTGATGCTTTAAGGAATTATAGCCATTGTTGCGGGGCGGGTGGAGGAGTAAAATCATCTAATCCTGAATTAGCGAGTCGAGTCGCAGAAAATAGGAATAATGAAGCAATGGATAAATCAATTGATATCTTAATTTCTGCATGCCCATTCTGTGAACGAAATCTTAAAGATGGAATTCCAGAAAATGCCAATGGTTATGAAGTAAAAGACATTACTGAACTGTTGAATGAGTCTTTTCAAAAAGAGCTATCTAGTGAAGTGTTAGATAAAACAGGGGTAAAATCTGAAGTTGTTCAAAATTATATGGAGTTTTTAGGAAAATACCCAGAAATTTTTTCCGATTTAGTAGATAAATCCGATATGAATTTCGCTGTTTACGATTCTTTTGATGATTTTGATGATGAAAAACCTATGGATATTTTCCATGTTATGAGAAGTAATGGGGGAGTTGAAATAATCGCTGGAAAAGCAGACGATGCAGACTTAGAATTAGCATTATCAAAAGAGGCTGTTTCAAAGCTCATCCAAACTGAAAACAAGAAAGACTACGCGACTCTGTTTGGAGGTTTTTATAACGAACCTGATATGGAGGAGGGATGGATTGATTTTCTCCTTCATAAAAGAACAAAAACTCTTATTGATATGGGATATGGTAAGTTTGCTGAAACGGCTGGGATTCTCGAAGATGAAGAAGATGCATTATAAGTTTTTATTCTAATTTATGAACTTTATTTTAATTAATAAAAAAGTAGATAATAATGTCAAATACACAAGAATTAATAATAAAAAATAAATACACAGGGGAGGAGATCGATAGAATACCTAGCGATACCCCTGAAACTATAAAATCTAAAATTAAGACGATCCATCGAAATCAATATAAGCTCAGAGAGATGGATTTTTTTGAAAGGGCACAAGTTTTATCTAAATTTGCCACGAGATTACGTTTTAAGAAGAAAGAACTGAAAGATCTCATTGTTGCAGAAGGAGGACTTCCCATTAAATATTCTGAATGGGAAATTGCCATAGTTTCAAATGGATTTAAATTTTGTGAATGGTATTATCAATTTATGGAAGATAAAACTCTCACGAGTATTGATGGAGAGGATTATGCTAAACTATTATTTATCCCGCAAGGTCTTACAACTTGTGTAGCTCCGAGAAATACTCCTCTAAGCTTACCTTTATATCAAATGGGTGCAAATTATTTAGTGGGAAATCCAGCAATAGTGAAACCCTCCACTGCATGTCCTTTGACTATGCTTAACGCATATAATATGATGGAAGATGCGGAAATTCCCGGGGTTGATGCCCTTGATGTAGTTATTGCACCTGGACAATGGGCTGTGGATGAATTCATTAAAAACGAATTAGTAAAAGTTTTTCTCTCCATTAGTTCCTCACATACTGCAAAAGATATTTTAGTAAGCTATGCTAAAATGTTAAAGAAAAGTGTTGATAAATCGATGGGTTTGCCATTGTATCAAATGCCTTTCAAAAAATTTGTATTCGAATGTGCTGGGAATGATGCAGGCATAATTATGGATGATATAAATCTAGAGCAAGTGGCGAAATGGAATGCAGATGCTAGTTATACTAACTCTGGACAGCAATGTTTTTCGATGAAGCGTATTATCGTCCATAAAGATATTTATGATGATTATGTTGAGTGTTTGGTTAAAGAAATGGAGAAACTAAAATATGGAGATCCAACTGATCCAACAGTTGATATTGGCCCGTTGGGGAGTAGAAAGATTTTAATGATGATGGAGGTGATGGTTGCAGATGCGAAAAAATATGATGCGAAGATCTATACTGGCGCAGAAAAAATTGACACTGGGAAAGATTATGGACTTTTCTATGAACCAACTCTTGTGGAAATTAAACCCGAGTTATGTGAAGACTTAAGCAAAGCACCGTTCTTATGGAGAGAAGAGGCATTTGGACCTGTAAGATCAGTCACGAAAGCTGATGATTTGGATGATGCGATAAGACTCGCAAATGCAAGTAATTATGGTATGAGAGCAGCAGTCTATTGTAGTGATTTAAATCAAATTGAAATTTTTAAGAAAAAATTAGAAGCAGCTAATTTATATATTAATGCTAAACCTATGCTTACTGATATCACAGTAGCTTTGGGAGGAATTAAAGACAGCGCGTATCCACCAGGTGCCAAATATTATCCTCAGGAGTTGGTTTATCAGAAGTATGTCAACGACCAAACTCCAGTAAATTTAGATAAAATAAAATAAAAACGCTTAAAAATGGAATCGGATCTACTTTACAAGGTATTAGAAGAATATTTTCCAAATACTTTAGACTTAATGAGACATTTAGACATAGGTGCATGTTGGGAATATTATATTTTTGAAAATTCAACTACTGAGAAAGATCCTAAATTACACTACTATTTATTTAAAGATGCAGAAAGTTCATTAACTATGACCAAAGAAAATCCTAAAATTGAACCCGATTTAATTTTATACTTTACCAAACAAGCAATATTAAATTTAATTGAGGGACATCCAAACGCCGATGAATATTATTCTCGGTATAGAGAAATTATGGATAATCCAAAACCAAGAATTGAATTAGATAATAAAGTTGATAAAGCGCGTCTAAAGCTCTGGAAACTTGGATATAAGAAATGGCAGAGCGATTTTAAATTTTAAAAAGATTCAAACCAAATACTCACTTGTTTTTTATTTTTATTACTTCATTCTTCCTAACTAAATCTTTTTTAGGTATTTTTCTTTAAAAATTACTTTTGAATAAGTTTTAATCCTTTAATTAATACCAAAAGATAACTATTCTAATTCGATTAGAATACTATAAAGGTATATTAAAATGGATTTTTTTGATGATAATAAATTTGATGATATAATGGATGAGATAAAAAAGTTTTTCAATTTAAACTCAGATCCATTTGATAAATTTCTAATAGAATATTTCAATTCCGAGGATAAGGAAGAGGGAGGAAATAAAAAGAGTTTTAAGATTTCTTATAATTATGAAACCGGTATGAATGAACTAGATATAAGAATAGAAGGGGATTTTAATAAAGATATCATGAAAGATTTTTTTGGGAAGTTTGAAAATCAAATCCCAAAAGAAACAAAGATATTAAATGCTCAAGACATTGTTTTTGATCCACATGCAGATTATAATTCAGATATATTTAGAGAACCCATATCGGAGATAAATAATCACGATAATTTCACAGAAATTTTGTTAGAAGTTCCAGGAATAAGTTTTGGGGAAATTATAATCCACCTTAATGAAATAGGAGATGTTTTAATATTCAATGCTCAAAATCAAAATCGAAATTATTATAAAGAAATTGATTTACCATTTATTTGTAGTTTCAATGACACGAAAATTGAGTTAAAAAAATGGACTAGCAACGATTATTCTGCATAAAAAAAACTAATTATATTTCGTTAATAATTGTTCGGTGGAAGTAATTCCCATGGATCAATGACTACATCAACTAAATTAAAGCCTTTAGTATTAATCGCATTTTTAATTTCCCGATCTAAATCTACAATTTTTTCTACTTTAACACCAGTTCCTCCGAATGCATTTGCCAATCTAGCAAAATCCATACTTGGCCGATCAGTTTGATAAAATCGTTTCTTATAAAGCATTGCTTGACCAAATTTTACAAATCCCAGAGAATTATTATTAATAATTACTATCGTACAATCCAATTCTAATTTATTAATGGTCTCAAATTCACTTATCCCTCCATTCATTAATCCCCCATCACCAGTAAAGAGTACCTTTTTTGGTTTTTCATCCGATAATGAAAATTCATCAGCAGCAATACATGTCCCAATTAGAGCACCAACTCCAAATCCTGTTGGACCTACTCCTCTTGGGCTAATAATCTTTCTACCAACACTTTTCACGGGGTAATATGCACCTATCCAGCGGGAGCTCGAGCTTGCATCAGTAATTAAATAATCACTTTCTCCTAAATTATCTGAAATTGATTTTAAGACTCTCTGAGGTTTAATAGGTTCAGCAGTCATCCATTTTTCGATATCCTCCTTGCGATAGTCTTCAAGATTTGCCCTCAATTCTTCAAGATTTTTTTCTCTTAGTTCTAAAATTTCTTTTTCATTCCCATTCTTGATGATCCTTCTATTATTCAGCCCAGAAATAATATCAGAAAGTACTGTTTTAGGATCTCCAACAACTCCCCATGGATGATATGATAATCCTATTTGAGCTGGATCTATATCGATTTGAATCATGTCAGTTGCTTGGGTCGGTACTTTGAAATTTGCGGTGTCATCCTCTGTTAATCTATTTCCTAAAACAATCAATAAATCAGCTCGTTTTCTTATGAATTTATGATTTGGCTTTTCTCCAAATAATCCAACGGTTCCACAATAATTTAGATCGTGTTCTTCCATTATTCCCTTTCCTAATATTGTAGAGAATACGGGACATTCTAGCATTTTACTCAATTCCCTTACCTCTTGAAATGCCCCTGAAGATATTGCCCCCCCACCAGAAAATATTGCTGGTTGTTCTGATTTCCTGATCATTTCGACAGCTTGTTCTATTTCATTTTCTGCAGCTGATGGACGACAACTATTTATTGCGCAAGATCCTCCTGCTCGAGGAATGAAATGTTTTAATCTAACTTTTTTAGATGCAATCACATCTTCAGCAATACTGAGAGCAACTGGTCCTGGTCGTCCATTAATTGCTTGTTTTAATCCAAATTCTAAAAATCTTGGAAGATATTCGGGATCGAGAACCTTCCCCGACCATTTTGTTATAGGTTTTAGGGTGTCTTCCACATTTATATCATGAGGGATATTTTTCAACACATCTTTTGATTTTATTAAACCTATTATTGCTAACACAGGACTTCCAGCCCCTTTTGCTTCGGAGAGAGCTACGGGGAAATTCATAGCTCCAGCAGCTCCTGCATCGCATATACCCACCATACCTGAAACACGACCATATGCATCTGCTGCGAATGCTGCATTTCTTTCATCATTAAATAATATATGCTTAATCCCATCTGTATTTAATATCCCATCATAAAATCCAAGAGTATGCCCATCAGGGATTCCAAAAACATAACTAATACCATGCGATTTTAAAAATCGAGCGATCCCAAGACCTGCTCTTACCTTTTGTTTTAGATCTTCTTCATTACTCATTTCAATATTGGTTTTAAAGATTTTAGTGTAATTTTGTAAATATACAAGAAATAAAAAATTAGTCTATATAAAATAAAAGATTAAAGACTTCACACTCTTCTTATGTATTTAAAAATCATCTCAAGTAAAATATATAAGAATATTGAACAATATCAAAAATAATCATAAAAAAAAAGGATTATTATGTCAAATAATTCAGAAGAAGATCAAAAAATCAAACCACTCTCTGCCATTGCTGGGGAAGAAGAGATTGAATTTGAAACTGAAACATCTAAAAAAAATGTTTTTCTCTGGGCAATGTATGATTTGGCAAACACGATTTATTCAATGGTAATAGTTAGTCTAATAATATCTCGTTATGTGTTAGTTATTGGACAAAAGGAACAAGGATTATCTTATTCAGATTCGTTTTTACTTTTTGGAATTGTAAGTGCAATAATGCAAGTCGGAGTCGCGATTTGCGTTCCTATTATAGGAGCTTTAAGTGATACAGCTGGTAAAAGAAAGCCATATGTATTAAGTCTAACAGTTTTTATTCTCCTCTTTGCGAGTTTACTAGGATTTTTCCGTGATATAACACTCGTCTTATTGTTTTATGTTATCGCAAATATAGCATATCAATTCAGCTTAACTTTCTATGATGCAATGCTGCCCTTTATAGCAAAAAGGGAAGACATTCCAAAGGTTTCAGCATTTGGGGTCGCATGGGGGTATCTGGGAACCGTTATTTCATTATTAGTCTTAATACCACTAATTCTTGGATGGGGAGATATTATATCCTCTCCTGACGAAGAAGGTTTTCCAAGTTATGGTTTTGCGGGTCGTTGGGAGACCTTTATTTTATCTATGTTTCTATTTTTCATTTTTGCATTGCCATTTTTGTTTGTTCGGGAAAAACAAAAAAAAGCAAAAACTCCTCCCTTTGGAAAGTTAATTTCTAGCGCATTTAATCAAGTAAGAGGAACTTTTAAAGATATAAGAAAGCACAAACCCATGTTCATATTTATTATTGGATATTTCCTAGTAGTTGATATTGCTAATGTCATAGTTGCATTTATGACAAATATCGTTAGGGATGGTTTAAGAGTAGGATTTGGTAGCGGTACAGCAGATATATTCGCTATCATATTTATTTTAATCTCTACGGTTTCTGCTGTACTTTTTACATATTTTGTTGGTGGAATAGGAGAAAAATTAGGAGCTAAGAAAACATTCTATTTTGTTGGATTTCTATGGGCTGTTGCATTAATAATCGCTACTATTCTAATATTCACATTAGACATTATTGAAATTGGATTTAATCTCCCCTTTATACTCTGTATAATTATGGGGGTAGTAGCTGGTCCTGCTCTTGGAGGAACTTGGACCGCACAGAGAATCATGGTGGTAGAACTTGCTCCTAAAGAAAAATTTGGAGAATATTTCGGGTTCTCTAAATTAAGTGGAAAATTATCCTCCGCACTCGGACCGTTTGTGTTTACTTTTATCTATAGTTTAAGTTCTGGTTTCTTTGGAACTGATGCCTATGGAATATCAATAATCAGTGTAGGTATAATAATGGCGTTTGGTATACTTATTATATCCTTCGTCGATACTGAAAAACCAATTGAGAATAAAAGAGAATAAAATTTTCTATATAAAATTTAATTAAAATTTCCTTTTTTTTAATTTCTTATAATAAATCTGGTTTTTAAAACATTTATACTAAGTATAATTAACATCTAAGCAAGAGAAATTAAGCTTTATAAACTAAATTAAAATTAACGATTTGCTGAAAGAAAAAATATAGATTCAAAATGATTACTCACATTAAGGGAGGCCCTCTTCAAACTCTTTTTTAAATGTAAATTTCCAAAAATTACTATAAATTTTAGTAGGGATTATAAAGAAAAAACCTTCTCCTTGATTAACCTTTCCAGTGATCTCTATAATATGTTCTTTGCTAACCCAACATAGAAAAGGGGAAATAATGAGTATGAAGTCAAGGTTATTTATTTTGAATTCCTTTCCCTCCTCTGAATATTCCACTGCTTCTGTTAACTGCAACGGAAATATGATATAAGTATTTCCCGAAATATATTGCCATGGTTTTCCAACAACTCTTCCTTTTACCGTAATTTCAGCCACATTCATCAGCTTTATTTAATATGCTAAATTGTTAATATATTATTTTTATTTATATATTTTATCTTTAAAATAAAAAAAGATTTATTCCATTTATAAATGAGAATTTAATTGAACTTAATTAATGAATCCATAAATTTTGAAGGTTTTTTATAACCTAATAAATTAAGAAGTGTTGCAGCTACATTTCCTAAACCCGGTTCCGTTATATTCTTATTTATCTCATATTCATTATTATGGTCCTGATCGATAATCGCAAACATTACGGGATTTAAAGAATGAGCTGTTGGATTTCCTTTCCCCATTTCCTCAAGATTTCCATGATCTGCGGTAACAATAGCAATACCATTTAAATCCATTACCTTATGAACTACATCCTTTACACACTCATCAACAGTCTCAACAGCTATAATTGCAGAGTTAATATTCCCAGTATGACCAACCATATCCCCATTTGCCCAATTAGCTCTTAAAAATCTATAATCTCCTGTTTCTAAGGCTTCAATAAGCCTATCCCTAACTTTATATGCTTTCATTTTAGAATTATTCTCAATCATTTCACTTGGATCAGATTGAATTTCAACATATTTTTCATAATCTTCACAAACATAACCTTCCTTATTTCCATTCCAAAAGTAAGTAATATGTCCAAATTTATGGGTTTCTGCTATCGCAAATTGCTTAACTTTTTCATAACACAAATATTTTGTAAGGGGGTCCTCAACTTCTGGGGGATCGATAAAATAGTGTTTTGGTAAATTTTTCTTCTTATCGTATTGTTCTAATCCGTAATAAATAACATTAGGATCACAAATTTTCTCAAATCCATAGTTTAGATCATCAAAGGCTTGTGATATTTCTACCGCACGATCTCCCCTAAAATTAAAATTTATCACTCCATCTCCGTCCTCCATCTTTCCAACAGGGTTATTTTCATCATCGATTATCACGAATGATGGTAAATATTGATCGCTTATATTTGGATCTAGTTCTCGTGCCTTTTTTATTGCCTCTTCAGCTGAGGAGAAATATCCTTGATAATCCGAGTTTTGTTCCGGAACTCCACAAACATGAGCTTCCCACCCTCTTTTAACTACTTCCCAATCTGAATAATATCGATCCATTGTCACTCTCATTCTTCCCCCTCCAGACGCTATTTGGTAATCAAAAGAATTTGATTCATTTATGTTCTTAAGTTTATCGTTCAATTGATCGATATATTCCAAAGCTGATTGAGGTGGAACATCCCTTCCATCTAATAATGTATGAATCCGAACTTTTTTAATATTTGAATCTACAGCTCCGTCCAATAGCCCAAATAAATGTGTTATATGACTATGAACATATCCATCAGATAGTAATCCAATAAAATGCAGTGTTTTTTCTTGTTTTTTTATCTTTGATGAGAAAGAGTCCCATTTTTTAGATTTAAATAAAGCACCGGAAGATATGGATTCTTTTGCTAATGTTGCTCTTTGTTTAACAATTCTTCCCGATCCTAAAGCATTATGTGCCACTTCAGAGTTCCCCATTTCCTTATCTGTTGGAAGACCAACAGCCCTTCCATGAGCTTTTAAAGTTGTGTATAATCCCATTTTAGGGCATTCTTGGATTAATTTGTCTAGAAATGGAGTTTTTGCTCGATAGAACGCGTTATTTTGATTCTTCTCTCCTAAGCCAACTCCATCCATAATAATAATGGTTAAGGGCCCTTTCCTTCCAGAAAAATTGTCCATTTTTTCAAGTTTGTATGCATCCATGCAAAAATTACCTTTTTAAAATATTCTATATGAAAGAAATAATAGGGACTAATATAGAGTTTTTGAATATAGTTTATAGATTTTTTATAATATAAAATAAAAGGAGAGGATTTAAATGAATTTTTAACAAATATTCGTTTAATAAAAAAAATACTTTCAAAACCATGAATAAAGAAGATATTTGTTATTTACCCGCCTATGAGATGTTTGAAAAGATAAAAACACAAGAATTAACTTCCTTAGAAATAACAGAGGCAATTATTGAAAGAGCAAATAAAATTAATAAAAAAATTAATGCTTATTGCACTCCCACTTTTGATCTTGCCAGAGATATGGCAAAAAAAGCAGATATGGATGTTAAAAAGGGAGAAAAATTAGGAATGTTAAACGGGATTCCAACCTCTATAAAAGATTTATCACTAACAAAAGGTATAAGAACAACCTTTGGTTCAAAAATTTATGAAGAATTCGTTCCTAATGTAGACAGTGTTTATGTGAAAAGACTGAAAAATGCAGGATGTGTTATCTTAGGAAAAACTAATACTCCCGAATTTGGTTTTAAAGGGGTTACTGATAATGAGATTTTTGGAACGACAAAAAATCCTTGGAACTTGAATAAAACATGTGGAGGTTCAAGTGGAGGTGCTGGAGCTGCGGTCGCATCTGGTATAAGCCCCTTAGCTCAAGGATCTGATGGAGGAGGTTCAATAAGAATTCCAGCGAGTTTGAACGGGGTGTATGGTATAAAACCAACTTTCGGAAGAGTACCCGTGTATCCCAAAGAATATATCTTTGCTCATACATTATCTGCTGTTGGACCACTTGTCCGATATGTAAAGGATGCCGCATTAATGTTAGATGCGATGAAGGGTTATTTTGAAGGTTATAGATATTCTCTCCCTGATAATAATTTTAGCTATTATAAAACAATCGAAAATACACCTGAAAATTTAAAAATAGCTTATTCTTTGGATATGGGATATGCCAAAATAATCGATTCAGAAGTAGAAAGGACTATAATGAATTCAATTAAAAAATTAGAATCTCTTGATTGGAAAATAGAAAAAGTGAAAATGAAATTGAGAAAACCGGAGCTAGCTTTTTATACAATTTGGACCTCTGAAATTGCTTACAGCATGAAACCAAAATTAAAACAATGGCGAGATAAAATGGATCCCTATCTGATAAAAATGATCGAAGGTGGGTTAAATTATGATGGTTTGTCAATTATTAAAGCTATGGATGCTAGAAAAACTATTTATGAAGATTTCTATAAAGTGTTTAAAGATTACGATCTCCTTATTACACCAACTACCGCCGTACCTGCATTCGATTTAGGAAAATCCTTTCCTACAAAAATAAATAATCAAAATGTTTCACCAACCGCTTGGCAAGCATTTACTTTTCCAGTAAACTTAATTGGTAACCCTGCTGCATCAATCCCTTGTGGATGGTCGGCTGAAGGCACTCCCATCGCAATGCAAATTATTGGAAAACGATATGATGAGCAAAAAGTCCTTCAAGTATCAAAAGCCTTTGAAGAATTACAACCTTGGCAAGATAAAAGACCCAAACTTTAAAAGTTAAATTCTAATTTTTTTTTTAATTTTTTATCACAATCAGTACATACTTGATAAATCTTGATAGTTTGATCTTTAGGATTAATTTCTAGTTCATGAACAAGATTTTCCCAAAAAGATTTTATCTTATCAGAATAAATATCGCGAATTTGATTACATTCAGGGCATATGAGATGAACATGGAATTGAGAATCTATTTCATAATGTTTTGTATTATCTACGATAATACTTTTAACCAAATTCAATTCATTCTCAAACATGTTTAAAATTTGATACACCGTGGCTAAACTTAAATTAGGAAACTTATCGATTATGCCTTTATGTATTTCCTCTGCGCTGGGATGATTTTTATCATTCAATAGTGCATTATATACTGCTTCCCTCTGAGGGGTAATTCTTTTATTATGATTATGAAGCTTTGACTTGAGAAAATCTTTTTCCATATATATTGGAACTATTAATAGATTATAAAATCAATTATTTAATGCTATAAGATATTAGTTAATAATAATTATTAATAACAAAAATACTTATGGAAGTGAAAATAATGGCAGAAAAAGAAGTCGGAATTCCCCTTATAGGGGATAAATTTCCAAAAATAGAAGTCCAAACTACTCATGGAATGATGACATTACCGGATGATGTGACCTCTAAAGGGAAATGGCTAATTGTATTTAGTCATCCTGCAGATTTTACTCCGGTATGCACAACAGAATTTCACGGATTTGCAACTCGATTTGATAAGTTTCAAGAATTAAATACAGAATTGGTTGGACTTTCTATCGATCAAGTCTTTGCTCATATAAAATGGACAGAATGGATAAAAGATAATTTAGATACAGAAATCCCTTTTCCAATTATCGCAGACCATGGAACAGTTGCTGAGAAATTAGGGATGGTTCATCCAGGTCAAGGAGCAAGCACCGTAAGAGCGGTTTTTATGATTGATCCAGAAGGTGTTGTTAGAATTATTTTATATTATCCAAAAGAAATTGGGCGAAACATGGATGAAATAATTCGTGCACTTAGAGCACTCCAAACAGCAGATAGAGAAGGTGCTGCAGTACCTGCGAATTGGCCAAATAATGAATTAATTGGAGATCATGTAATTATTCCACCCGCAAAAGATGTAAAAACTGCTAAAGAGAGACTTGAATCAAAAGAATTTGAATGCTACGATTGGTGGTTGTGCCACCGCCCCCAGAAGAAATAAAAATAAATTATGATATCACTCTTTTTTTTATTTATTTTCTAATTAAGTTGACTAAAGTTTTAATATTTTTTTTTAAGAAAAGCAAATTATAATAAGAGATAATTTATTTTTTCTAATCAAACAAAAATTTGATATCTTTTAATCAATCAACTTTTTAAGTTCAATGATTGAAGAAGGGGAATTACTAGTATTTATACTTGGAATAGTTGTTTTCATCTTTATATTAATAAATTATGAACATTTGAAAACAATCCCAAAATTTAATTTCTTCTTGATCTCCGTAATATTGATCTTAATTGCATGGTTCGCTACAGTATTTGAAGCGCTCTTCTTCTATAATCTTTTAAATTTTATAGAACACCTTTTTTATGTGCTAAGTTCCATTTTTATTTTGATCTGGATTATTTTAATAATGAGAAAAAGGAGCGCGGAAAAAAATGATTGAGATTAGTATAATGGATTTTGTTTCATCAATCTTAATTATTATTGCCTTACTTATTTTAATAATTTGGCGAGATTCATATTTTAATAGATCAGAGAATATGGTTTTAACAATAAATTTGGCTCTCTTAATTTTGTATCATTTGATTAATGTTTTAGAGTGGGCGAACATTAACATTATATTCTCTGAATATGAGGACTATTTAGCGATATTGATCCCTCTCTTTTGGTTATTTTTCTTATACCTTTTTATTCAAAAAAAACATCAAAAAAATCTACAAGAGAGGGAGGAAAAATTACAAAAATCGTACCATCAAACGGAATTATATAAAAATTTATTTGCTCATGATGTTAAAAATATATTTCAAAACATAATATCAGCTACGGAATTATTTAATATATATTTAGGTAAATCTAAAGAAAATGAAGAAAAAATCTTAGAACTTATTGAGATTATTCAAACTCAAATAAAAAGAGGGGAAAAATTAGCTAGTAATGTATATAAACTTTCTCAAGTTCGAGATAAGGCAATTGAATTAAAAAGGATGGATCTAATAAGTTTATTAGAAACTGCAAAAAAAAATATTCTCAATACCTACAGTAAAAAAAATATAGAATTCATATTTAACCCTCCTAAAACACGAATCTATGTCGAAGCGGATGAATTTTTATTGACGGTATTTGAAAATCTTCTTAATAATGCTATAATACATAATGAGTCTGTGCCAATTAACATCAAAATTCTCATAGAGGAGGATCAAGACTCTGATTCAAATCTCATTAAAATTGTCTTCTTGGATAATGGCCCGGGTATAAATAATGCGATTAAGGAAAAACTATTCAAAGATGTAATTACTGAGAGTAAAAATGGAATGGGAATTGGGTTATATTTAGTCAAACATATTATAGATAATTATGATGGAAAGATTTGGGTGGAAGATAATAATGACCCTCATTTTAACAACGGAACTAAATTTATAATAAAATTGAAAAAGTTCTAAAAAGACTTAAGATTAGTTGTTGTAATATATGTGCTATCCCCAATATTGATCTTCTTTTTTATTAAATCTTCTAAAGTAGAATAATCCCCGATAATACTGTTGGAAGAGATAATTTTATTCAGCTGCGCCCCATCACCTAATACAGATTCAAAAAGGATACATTTTTCAATTTTTACATTATCGCCAATTGAAACATTTGGACCTATAACGGAATTTTTTATTTTAACATTCTCCCCGATATAAACAGGTGGTACAATTTTAGAATCTTCAATATTTCCGGATTTAAAGAGATTTTCGTATAGCGGATCATCAAGCTTTAGTTCCGATAATAAAAATCGATTTCCTTCTAACAAGCTCTCTGGTCTACCGAAATCTAAGATCTCAATTTTCATTTCGTTAATTTTTATTTTGGTTCCCTCGTCTATTAATTTTTGAATAATAGGTGTAAATTGATGCTCTTCTCCATTTTCTAATTCCGTTTTAAATTGTTCCTCTAACAGTTCAAATAATCTGCCCACAATACTTTTTCCAAATAAGTATGCACCTGAAACAGCATAATCTGATACATATTCCTTCGGTTTTTCTATAATTTTCGCTATAACACCTTCATTATCTATTTCTGTAATTCCATAGAATTGAGGATTATCAACCTTTTTTACATTAATGACCCCTTCACAATTTTCTTGATGAAATGTAAGAAGTATTGAGCTATAATCCTCCATAGGTAATCGATCACTCAAACAAATGAAAATATTATTATTCTCAATAAAATCTTTTGCTAAAAAGATAGCATCTCCTAAACCCGAAAAGTATGGTGTCTCATCAATATATCCCATCGGCTTTTGTTCACAAAAATGTAGATTAAAATAATCAGCGTAGTTATTGGAGAGATACTCTGTTATTTGTCGTTTTTTGTATCCTACAATAAATAGTATCTCTGTTCCTTCTGGAAATGTTTTTTTGAGTTTTATTAGAATGTGATCGATCAATCGTTTCCCAGCTACTTTCAGGAATGCTTTGGGTTTCGAAAAAGTGAATGGTTGCAGCCTTTTCCCTACTCCAGCTATAGGGAATATAATTTTGGTGGGAGACATTAGTATTTTTTTTATAATGATGTAAATTGAATATTTAAAAATCTAAGATATCTTCTAAAATTTCATAGTATTTTAATTCTTTTAACTTTTCTTCTATTTCTTTCTTTAGTTTTCTCAGATAATATTTATCGGAACTTGTCATTTCATCTCTATATAATTTTTTATTAATTGCAACCCTTGTTTTCTCATCTAATAAATTAGGGGGAATTCTTCTATATTTTTTAATTAATGCTTTTTTTGTTTCCCGATTTTTCTGAGTTTTGTTATTTTGGGTATTAGATTCAAGTATCCTATAGAGATTTGAAACCCACATTTTAATCTCACTTCTATCTCCTTTAAGATACGTCCTATTGTCTAACCAATCTTTAAAATCAATAACCTTGTCTAGTAGATAATCCTTTTCGGTCTTGATTTCCCCTTTGTTTTTTTGAGGGTCTTGTTGTTTTTTCCCAATTAAATTTTTAATGCTTTTTACTTCTAAACTCTTTTTTTCTTCTTCACTTAATTTCTTATATTGCTCCTCCTTTCTCCTTTTCTTTTCAACCCATTCCTCATCTTCAAGCCACTTATCAATCGACATATTCCTTAAGATTTATTTATGAATTAATTAGTTCTTTATATATTAATCGACGTTAACACTTATTCCACATTTATTACAATGTTTTGCTCCTCGGAATAAGGGGTTTCCACACTCTGGGCAATGATACCTTTTTTCTTCAAGTTCAACGAATTTCTCTGTTCCTTGTTCTCTCCATGTCGGGATTGTTCTCATAATAACTTTTTTACCCTCTTCTAATGGAAAATTTTCAATATATCTACAAGGAAACTCTTCACACTCATAGCAACCATTAATATTCTTTTCTTGTACACATTTTTTAATTGGGCAACTTCTGCATACGGGAAAGACTTCTCCATCAGATAAGCAACCAGTACATTTAATATCTTCAACTCCTTTTATAAAGGGTTTGTAAACTTTTGTTAAAACTTCCTTGAATTTTTGATTATTATCCCGATGAGCAATATACACAGCACAAACTCCGCAATACAGTCCACAAGGAGCCAATAATTCTGGTTTGATTTCTACCATTCTTAAATTAAAATAATTTAGTTTATTAATATTCAATTATTCTTTATACTTCTAATTATTTAACGAATAATATTAAGATAAAATTCAGTTAAATACTTATTTTTTTTGTATAGTCTAGTCTTTAAACACTTATTTTAATTCTTTAGAGTTAAATTAAAATTATGAAATTACATAATTAAATTAGAATGCCATTCAAAGGAATCAAAGCAATTATCTTCGATTTTGGCTTTACGCTTTATTATTTTAAAGATGCAACTGTGGAAAAATATATGGATTGCTATAGGCAAGGCCTTCAGAAATGCATCCAAAAATTATACGACATGGAAATCTTAAAGAATTCTTCTGAAAAACGACAATTTAAACAAAATTTTAATAAAAAGCGAATGGAATCATTAAAATTAAGCAGAAAAACAACTCAAGAATTTCCCACTACTGAGATTATTAAAGAAATCTTTAATATAATGAATATAAAAGTAGATAATGAGGTAAGCGAGGAATTAGCTACACTTTATCACTCTTGTGAAGAAGATGAATGGATTCCATTTAAAAATACCGAAAAAACACTTAAACAACTGAAAGAATTGAATATTAAATTAGCAGTACTTTCAAATCATCCACATCATCAAACCATTGAAACTTTAATAAATAAACATAATCTCTCCAAATATTTTGAAATAATTATTACATCCGGGGATTATGGGAAACGAAAACCGAATCCAGAAATCTTTATACATACAATTGAGAAGATGGGTTTTAATGAGAAAGATGCCGCCCTTATTTTAGTGTGTGGTGATGAATATGCAGATATCATGGGTGCTCATCGTGTAGGATTGCAAAAAATTTTTTTCCAGAGAAAAGTTGAATTTCCCTTTGAAAAGGAAATTCCGATTTATGATTTTGAAAAAATTGATGAGATTTCAGAAATTCTTCAGTATCTTTAAAAATGAATGGCGACCCTGGGGGGATTTGAACCCTCGACTTCTGGCTTTTCGCAGAATATAGACAATATATCCCTCCGCAAGCCAGCGCCCTATCCAGTCTGGACTACAGGGTCATATTGAGAAAAATATTTACAAATGCTTAAAATATTTTTCTCATAGATAATAAATACATAATTAAAGATATTTGTTAAGATTATGTCTGAAAATTTGTTAGTTATTTTTGATGTTGATGGTGTGCTTTCCGATACAGGCCCGGTGCATTGTGAAAGTTGGAAAAAACTTGCGGATGAGATCGGAGTAGAATTCAATCGGGAATTTTTTGAGGAGACATTTGGTCAACAAAGCGTACCAATCACAAGAAAATTGGTTGGAGAAACACCAAGTAGTAGAAAAATAAAAAAATGGGCAGATTTAAAGGAACATAATTATCGAGAGATGGTGAGGGATAAATTAGAGCCATTACCAGGTATTTTGACTTTATTGAAAGATTTAAGACAAGAAGGGTTTAAACTTGCTGTAGGATCGAGTGGCCCCCCTGCAAATGTTGATCTACTATTGACTAGCCTTAATATAAAACATTTTTTCGACATCATAATAACAGCTGCTGATGTCTCTAAGAGCAAACCCTCTCCAGATGTATTTCTTAAAGCAGCAAAAAAATTAAATATCACTTCAGAACATTGTCTTGTAATTGAAGATGCTCCAGTGGGAATCGAGGCCGCAAAAAGAGCAAATATGAAAGTCATAGCGCTTACGACCACTCATACTCATGAGGAGTTATCGGATGCTGATTTAATTTTACCAGATCTTAGAGGTTTAACTCTAAAAAGGATTATTAATCTAATAAATGAATAATTTATTATTTAAGTGAGTATTATTATTAGAAAAATAATTTTTTAGCTCATTCAGATTTAAAACCAAAATTTAAATTAAATTAAAATATTTATTGATTTTATTTTAATTATCTAAATATCAAAAATTCCGAACATAAATAGATGAGGAACAAAATACAGATCTATCTAGTTTTATTTCTAATTTTGCAAATGATTATTTTCTCTTTTTTTTTTTACAGTCCAAGAAGGTTTATGATGGAATCTAAAAAAAAATATAATTCAGAGCTTATAAAAATCTCTGATAATTGGGAATTAAATTATATAGATGTAGACAATAATTGGTCAGCTACTGCTTCTAATTACGGATGGTGTTATGGATCTGGTACTGTAAATGATCCCTATATTATCGAAAATGTTACTATCTCATATGGTTCAGGAATTAAAATCCATAATACAAAAGAATATTTTATAGTTAGAAAATGTACAATAGTGAACATTCCCGACATGAATTTGCATAGGATTGATGGAATTTACTTAAAGAATGTAACTAATGGGATCTTATTAAATAATAATTGTTCTTTAAACCCAGGAAATGGAATCTATTTAGAAAATTGCAGTAATAACAAAGTTCTAAACAACTATGCAAGTTTTAATTGCGATCCAGGAATATATCTTAGTAAAAGTAGTTTTAATAATATTTCAAGTAATATTATAACTGATAATTCTGGAGGAGCAGAGTGGATGGGAATGAGTTTATTTAATTCACACTACAATACGATATTTAATAATTCATTTTATTCAAATGAAGAAAAAGGAATTGGTTTATATAGCTCTAATAAGAATTCAATTATATATAACACCATAGATAGTAGTAATTTGGAATTAATATTGAGTATTATTGTGATTCAAATAACTTTACAAACAATATTATTAAAAATTGTAATTTGAGGGGTATCAATTTTCATATGAATACTGAAAATAATCAAATTTTTTCCAATTTTTTTCTGAATAACTCAATATCTCATGCTTTAGATAATGGAATTAATAATCATTGGAACAATTCTTTTATCGGAAATTATTGGGATAATTATACGGGTGAAGATCTCGATGACAATGGCATTGGAGATACTCCCTATAAATTTATTTTTGGTTCTAGCGTTAGTAAAGATTTTTTACCAATTTGGCGAGACAAGGATGATCTTGAACCCCAAATTTCAATTAAATTTCCTTTCTCCAATTTTTTAGTAGGGAAGCAAGCTCCCGATTTTGAGATTGAAATTATAGATCAAACATTAAATTCTACCTGGTATCGATTATGGAACGGTACGGTTTTAACTGCAAATCATAGTTTCAATTATTTAATTGAGACTTCAATTAATCAAGTTATTTGGAATCAAGTTGGAAATGGGAGTGTTGTAATTAGTTTTTCAGCAAATGATAGTATAGGTAGGATATCTTACGAGAACATAACAATCAGAAAAGAAATCATAAACCCTACTTGGGATCAGATTCCTTCTAATCAGACTAATGAATATGGAACCAATTTCAACTATGATTTGAATGCTACGGATCCTTCTGGAATTGATAGTTTTTGGATTAATGATACGGATAATTTTCAAATTAATTCTAATGGTTTTCTTTCTAATTTAACTCACTTATCAATTGGAAATTATTGGTTAAAAGTTTTTGTTAATGATACGATTGGAAACTTAAATTCTTGTCAAATTGAATTATTAGTTCAAGATACAACTTGTCCGAAATGGATTAGACCCATTTCAAATCAGACTATTGAATATGGAACCAATTTCTACTATGATTTGAATGCCACGGATCTATCCGGAATTGAAAGTTTTTGGGTTAATGACACAAATAACTTTAAGATAAGTATTGAAGGTGTTATAAGGAATGCAACAACTTTAGAGATAGGAATATATTGGATAGAAGTTCAAGCATTTGATCCGTATGGAAATTATGTTACCCAAATATTAAAAATGACTGTATATGAGCAAGAAGGAGAGGAGCCAACAACACAAGAAATAAATGGATATAGCTTATTCTTTTTAATGTTAGTTTTAAGCATTTATATATCTCTAAAGTTGTTTTATATAAAAAATAAAAAAATCAAATTCTTTTAAAAAAATGGAAGATCTTTAATCTTTTTTCCTATATATTAAAAGGAAACTAAAAATGATCTGAAAATCAGAGTGGTAAAAATTTTATAAGCTAAAATTTAAAAGAAATTTGGATACTATTGAAATGATTAAAATTTATATAATTGTTTAGTTAAATATTATTAGTTTATATTAAGACAAAAATTTTGATTGGTAAGTTAAATGAAAACTCAAAGATTTAAACATAAATTTATAGCTATATCCCTAATCAGTCTATTTTTTCTCATTGGGATAATATTTCCTGTATTAATCACTAATATTAGTAAATCTAATGATGAGCTAAGATATCCTGGAAATGTCTTAAAAAAATCATCCATAAATGAAAAGTGGACGTATCTTGTAGGAGGGAAAATCCGTAGCACACCACCTATAGGAGATATTAATGGAGATGGAAATCTAGACTCTGTCTTTGCCAGTTCAGATGGTAAGATTACAGCCATCAAAGCAGATTCGTCCTATTTCGTAACTCCCCTTTGGACTTTTTCGACGGGTAATCAGTTTTTTTCAGTTTCACTAGGAGATATTAATCAAGACGGAAAAATTGAGGTAATAAGTGGAAATTCCGCGGCAGATTTATATGCTTTATATGGAGAAAATGGAAGCATTTTTTGGAATTTTGCTCAACCAACATATTACGGAGATGTTGTCGGTCCACCCTCTATTGGGGATGTAGATAATGATGGAAAACCCGAAATTGTAGCTGCTACGGATTTAGGGAAACTATATGTAATAAATGGTGAAACGGGTTTGTTGGAATGGAGTTATGATGTAGGTTATGATATTTATGGCTCACCAGCACTAGGAGATATTGATAATGATGGATTATTGGAGATAATTATAGGTAGTTATGAACATATGATTTATGCATTTGAAGGGGAAGGTCCTATTAAAAAGTGGAGTAAATGGGTTGGTGAAGATATTGAATCTTCACCAGTATTAGTTGATATAGACGGAGACAATTCATTGGACATAATATTTGGATGTTTTAATTATAAAATATATGCGTTAAATGGTCTTAATGGAAATATAAAATGGACTTACACAACATCTGGACCAGTAGAATCTTCTCCAGGGTTAGGTGATATTGATAATGATGGAAAATTAGAAGTAGTTGTGGGTAGTTGGGATAAAAATATATATGCATTAAATATTGAGGATGGTTCCTTGTTATGGACTTATTCTACAGGTGATTGGATTCTTTCCTCTCCAACTATTGCAGACATCGATGGAGATAACAAATTAGATGTTCTTATAACTTCTCGAGATGGATATTTATACGCATTAAATGGGGAATTTGGAACAGTTTCTTGGTCATATTTGTTAGGGAACTGGTTATGGGCATCTCCTTCTGTGGCAGATGTAGATAATGATGGGAAACTTGAAGCACTTATTGGCGATGATAATAACATAGCTAGATGTTTAGACATAAGTAATTCTGGAGACAGAATTAGTTGGCAAAGCAGATCTGGAGATAATGAATTTATCCGGAATAAAAATTATGATCTTATTGATCCAGATTACGATATGTTATCAACATTCTCAGAAAATTTATTTGGTACTGATTGGAATGAAAAAGATACTGATTATGATCTTATCCCCGATGGCTGGGAGGTGGTGCATAGTTTAGATCCTCTGATAGATGACGCTACAAACGACACGGATTCGGACGGACTCACGCATCTTGAAGAGTACCAGAATGAGACGGATCCCAATGATGATGATTCGGACAATGATTCTCTCTTAGATGGAGAGGAGGTGAATGTCTATTTAACGGATCCCACTGATGATGATTCGGACAATGATTCTCTCTTAGATGGAGAGGAGGTGAATATATATTTAACGGATCCCACTGATGATGATTCGGACAATGATTCTCTTTTAGATGGAGAAGAGGTTAATATTCATTCTACTGATCCCACTGATGCAGATACGGATGATGATCTTATCCCCGATGGCTGGGAGGTAGTGCATAGCTTAGATCCTCTGAAAGATGATGCTACAAATGATACGGATTCGGATGGGCTGACGCATTTAGAGGAGTATCAGAGCAATACAGATCCTCATAACAATGATTCTGATAATGATTATTTATTAGATGGAGAGGAGATAAATATTTATTCAACCGATCCTAATAATGATGACTCGGATGATGATAATTTATTAGATGGAGAGGAGGTGAATACATATTTAACGGATCCCAATGATGATGATTCCGATAATGATACTCTTTTTGATGGTGTGGAAGTAAATATCTATGTAACTGATCCCACTGATGCAGATACGGATGACGATCTTATCCCCGACGGCTGGGAGG
>Ga0209918_1000323_pt1 | contig 34295 bp, 32 predicted proteins | sample SalPonD_shore_MG_FD_185712 | JGI IMG/M metagenome (GOLD analysis project Ga0209918, IMG submission 185712) | Salt pond soil microbial communities from South San Francisco under conditions of wetland restoration - Salt Pond MetaG... | ecosystem: Environmental > Aquatic > Marine > Intertidal zone... | reverse complement strand
TATTCTATGAGGTCTAAAAGTTCTTCATCAATTCCAGCAAGTTCTTCAAACGTATTATTGATTTTTTTTAGATATTTTTTCTCAATATACGACATCATTAATCATAATAAAAAAATCATTATTTATTTTTAATTAAATAACATTTTAGAGAAAATAGAGAGTATAAAAAAATAATTATTGAATTAATGATTTACAAGTAAAATTAAATAAGTAGATTGATTGATATGAAATGAAAAATGATTATTTTAAACGACTTTTTATTTGTTTGGAACGACTTCTTAGTGTCACTTCTGTTATCTTGGCGATTTCACTCACTTCTGCTTGAGTCTTCCTTAAATTGGTAGATTTTGCTGCCATATAGATAACACTCGCAGCCAGCCCTTTAGGGTCCTTACCTGTTCGCATGAGACCATTTTTTGACGCATTAATTAAATACCCAATAGCTTTTTTCTGAACTTCCATGGGTAGGCTCAGATCATTACCGAATCTAAACACTAATTGTTCTGCAGTTATGGGTTTATATTTTAGTCCAATTAATGGAAGTACATCTTTTACTATCATAGCTAATGAACGATGGACAGTTCTTCTTGGAGTCATGGCTGCTTCACAGACTTCCTCCATTAGACGCGGAAATTCATGTACTCTAATTGCAGCATATAAAGCAGCTGCGATAAAACCATCAATCGATCTTCCCATAGTGAGTTTCTTTTTCGCAACAACCGAATAAATCTTCCACGCTGTTTCTTTAATATATTCAGGAATATTCAATTTTGAACAAAGCATTTTTAATTTCGGTTTTGCTTCCCAGAAGTTCCGTTCAATACTTGAAATTAGTGAGTTTTGGATTTTTGATAAACGAGAAAAAAGAGTTTTTCCTTTTGCTCCAATTAAACGTCCTTTCGAATCGGTTTTAGAATTAGGCAACATAGTCCGCGGTCCGAATTCTCTCCATCGTGGTTCAGTTCTTCTTCTTTTACTGACTTCCTCAGCAGTATAGGCGCGTCTTTCATTTCCGACAAAATCACGCCCAAAGATCATCCCACAGTTTAAACAAACATAATTTCCATCTTTACGTTCTATACATGGATTATTACAGCATTGAGGGATCTCCTTTTTATCGTTATTCCCCCCCTTCTTACTTTTTAATCGATCTTTATAATTATTTGTCATGTTTTTTATCCTTTTTTTCAAAGATTCGATGCATTTTGATATAAACTTACTTTGATAGTTCGTTTTTCTTACATAGGATAGTTCGAATAAGCAGAAATTTATTAAAAATATAAATATAGTAATTGTAAGATTTCAATTCATATTACCATTTTAAGATATACTCTTATTTAAAATTTTAATCACTTTTTGAATGTTACCTTGATCATAACAAACTAATAATGGGAAATATCTGGGATTTTGTAATATTCTTCTTACAATATAAAACTGCTATTAAACTTTTAATAATAATAGTTTCTACTAATAATATAATTTTAGCATTTATTTTTTTAATCTATATTTTCTTAGACAACCAAATAACTTGATAACTTTTATTTCTTTTCTCTTTTTTAGTAATTAATTTAAATTAACCTCTTAATTTTGGCAGAATTTGTGGTCCATTAGGTAGTATAAGTATTTTTGCATCTTTTCCATCTTTTTCTAAGCTATTTTGAATAGCATTACGTACATTACTGGCATATCTTAAACCTATATTTCCTAGATCTTTTTCTTCTAACTCTGAGACGACATACACTTCGGCTTTCATGAGAACTCGTGCTAAAACCATAATTTCCCAAACATCGGGCACTCTGATCTCTTTATTCAGAATTTTCTCATAAATCTCCTCTGGATTCATCCCAGAAAATATTAGATCTTTAAAATTATCTTGACCAACTCCTATTCCATCGGATAATTCATTTACAGAAATAATAGTACCCCCTTTTTTTACAGCCATCTCTCCTATTGCCATACTTTTTACAGCTTGATATAAATTTAAATCAAGAGGATATCCTCCATTTCCACAAATTACGATATCATAGGGGGAATCAATTTTTTCAAATACTTTATTTTTTTGATATTCAACCAGATTTTCATGAGCTTTAATATAATCTCCAGCAGTTATTTTTGTGATTTTATGAGCTTCATTAATGCACACATTAACCATAAAATCAACTCCCACTTCATGGACGATCTCCATCGCAAGTTTATGCATAGGATTCTCTTCATAAACACCAAATCTAGCATACTGTGAGTGAATATTTTTCGCTGAATGATTAGTAAGGATTGTTTCTTCCCCAGATATACCTGGTACTATTGACTTTCTGCCCCCAGAAAACCCAAAAAAGAAGTGAGGCTCAACATAACCCGTTATTATTTTAAGATCGCTATTAATATAGAATTTATTAATTAAAATCGGGTCATTATCAGATGTTTTGCCTAAATCTAAAAATAATGAATTATCCGTTGCAACATGGTCTATAACATTTAGTCGCCTTAATAACTTTTTTCCCATGATCCTTTCTTTCTCTTCGTTTCTTGTTTTACGATGCAGACCGTTTGCTATTAAGATATTAATCTTTTCATCTTTTATTCCATATTCATTTAATTCCTTAACAAGAGCATCCAGAATGAGATGAGATGGAACTGGACGAGTCGCATCACTAACTACTATACACACACGATTAATCTCCCCTTTATTTTGAACAACTTTTTCTAAGGATTGGGAGTTAATGGGATTCCTTATAGCAGATTGAAGTGCTTTAATCGGTTCTTCTATAGGTTCTTGATGAATTGGTTTTATGATATCAACATCCCAGTCTTGATCTAAAGGTACTTCTAATCCATCTTTTCCATAATCTAATACTATTTTTTTTAAATCACTCATTTTTATGTAAGATCTCCCTTGCTTTTTCAAATATCTCATATGTTTGAACTCCAGAAGGACATTTCTCAAGACAATCTCCGCATAAGGTACAGGTATGAAGAATATCATTTATTAATTGATTCGGTTTTAAATCTCCATAAACTAATCCGTTTAAAATACTTAATCTCCCTCGAGGGGTATAAGCTTCTGTAAAATAAATTTTCCGAGATGGACAGCTAGTTAAACAAAAACCACAACGCATGCATTTTAATTCTAAAATTTTCTCTGGTTGGTTTTTTAACTTACGTTCAATACTTATCTTTTTTATTCTTCTCTTATCTCCTTTTCCTATCCCTGGATTCAGTATTAAATTTGGATCGAATAATTTTTTTATTTCAACCATCTTCTGCACTACTTGCTTTCCTTCAGAGAGTTCCATATAAGGAGTTTTAATCTTCCCAATTCCATGTTCCCCTGTTATTGATCCTCCAACCGGAATTATGATTTCTTTATAGAGATAATCTATTGCTTTTTCAAAATCATTTACATCATTCGGGTTGTTTTCATTAAATAAGAAGGTTGGATGTAAGTTTCCTTCCATATGGCATATAATTGCCATTTGAAGGTTTTTAGCGTTTATCTTGTCTGGAATTTCTTCAATTTTTTTTATAACCATAGGAAAATCTGTTATTTGGATTGTACAGTCTTCTACACAACAAGTTGGAGAGATTCTTGATAATGCTGGAAGATTAGCTTTTCTTGCTTGAATTAGTCTTTCTCTTTCATTTTTATTTTTCGCTATTTTATTAAATTTAGGATTCTGATTCATTACAATACGATATAATTCTGAAAATTCTTTATCAACTTGTTCTTTATATTCACCATCCACTTCTGCTAACAAAACATAACCATTTGGAAAATCATAAAATTCTCCCCCTAAATAATCTGTCACGGCTTCTAAAATTACTTTGTCCATAAATTCTAATAAATTTGGGACAATTCCACTTTTTCTAATATTAATCGCTGCTTCTGTGAGGTTTTCAATACTGTCAAAAATAAACAACCCTAATTTTCTATATTTTGGAAGTGGACGAATTCTCAAACCAATCCTAGTTATGATCCCTAAAGTTCCTTCAGAATTTATAAACAAATCTTTTAAATTATAAGAAGAGACAGATTTAAGGACATCCGTTCCTAATTCTAAAATCTCACCATTCGCTAATATCACTTCAAGATACATGACATATTGCTTAGTGACTCCGTATTTAAAGGCTTGAATCCCACCTGCATTTGTAGCAACCATCCCTCCTAACGTAGCTACTGAACTTGATCCAGGATCTGGAGGAAAAAAATAACCGAACTTTTCCAAATCTTCATTAAGTTCATCACATATCACTCCTGGCTCAACTTCTACTAAATTATTTTCAATATCAATTTTCAGTATTTTATTCATTTTAGATAAATCTATTACAATTCCTTGATATGGAGTCATAGGACCTCCAGATAAACTAGTCCCGCTTCCCCGAGCTGTAACTGGTATTCTCTCTTTATTTGCTAATTTCAAAATCTTAGATATCTGAAATTTTGTGTCAGGGATTAAAATTAATTCAGGTATCCATTCTCTTTCAAATATTGTTCCTCCAAATGCATAACACCATCTGATTTCGAATTCATCATAATGATTTTCTTCCCCAACTATTTTTTTAAATTCATTTGATAAATCCTTAGAAATGGCTTTATAAGATGATGTCATAAAATTTGATAAATACTAAATAATACTTAGTGTTAAAAAAGAACCAGAATTAAAAATTTTAGTCATTATTCTCTATAATGTATTAAACTCATCTCCATTAAAACCATATTTCCTTAATATTTTTTCAGCATTCTTAAAAATGGTTTTAATAAATTCCTTCATTGGAATAACTTGATCTATAAGACCAGCAGCAGGACTCCAAATGCTTTTATCTTTTAATTGATGATGATAAATTTGCTGATAATAGTCCTCCTCAAATATATCTTGATTTATTAATCTTCTTTTTATTTTTTCAGAGGCAGGACATTCCTCTGCAGCCATGAGTGCTGTGCCAAAGCATACTGCTGAAGCCCCCATCATCAGGGACGCTAAAACACCATGGGCATCTCCAATCCCGCCCGCTGCGATTAAGGGGATATTTAATAATTTATTTCCCATTGTAATATTAACTAACGTACTTTGTTGTAAAGGATTTTTAAATCCCGTTCCTTCTATCCCTACTAAGGTAATCATATCTGCTCCTGCTTTTTCTGCTGAAATTGCATGATCCATTATCGCACATTTATGAAGCCAATAACCTCCTCGATCATGGATTCTTTGTCCTAATCGGGTCGCCTGATAAGCAGAAGTTGTATAAATATTAACATCTAAATCAATAGCAATATCTAAAAAATCAAAGTATGTCTCCTCTGTTCTCGCTTTTGGATTTTTTTTTTCCATCATTGGAGGAGCTATTGTGAAATTCACCCCAAACGGTTTATTGGTTAAATTTTTCATTAATTTTAATTCTTTTTTGAATCTTTCCGGTGTGTTAAAATTTAACGCTGTAATTATTCCCAATCCTCCAGCATTTGAAAAAGGAGCTGCAAATTCAGCTCTTCCTAATCCTGCAAATGCTCCCATAATTACTGGATAGCGCGTTTTTGTTATCTCTGTAAATTTAGTTTTCCATTTCACTATTTTTCAACTTTTACTAAATATTTCTTGATACAAATAAGGGATAAAAACATTTATTAATCCCTTAAAATAAATATTTAAAACTAAAATGTTATTTATTTTATATTGATTAGTAAAAAGAAAATTAGATTATAAGGGTTATTTAGATAGATGGGAAAAATACTAAGAGATCTTTGGATATTAAGTAGTGATGGAATTACAATGTACAGTCGTGTCTATAACCCTAAAGTAAATGAGCAACTATTCGGAGCAGTTATGTCTGCCATTAACAAATTTGCTGAGAAAATCGCAGATGGAGGCATATCAAGTTTTGAGTTAAGCGATATCAAATTTAGCATCATAAAGAAAAATGAAATTTTATTTGTTGCTAATGCCGATCTTGAAGAAAAAGATAAAAAAATTAATCAAGAACTTTCTAGTATCTCTGACAAATTTTTTGAAATTTATTCTGACCAGTTAGCAAATTTTTCAGGAGATGTGTCCATCTTTTCGGATTTTGAGCAATATATTGAAAATTCCTTACAAGACACAGTTAAAAAATTTAAAAAAGCTTTTTGGTAATGTCATAAGAGTTTTTCTCATTTTTTTCTGTTTTATAACAAAAAGAAATTTAAGATTAAATGAATTAAAATATATTAAGATTAACTGAATTTTTGATAAACCCTTACATATGAAAGAAACTGAAACTAATAACCGTGAAGCCAGAAAAGAAAAAATAAAATTAAATCTACTTTCATCCAAGGATTTGGATAATTTTATTAAGAATTTATCTCATCCTCGATTTTTAGGTTCTATTCATATGAATAAAGAGAATATGCAAAACGATCCATCTCTTGAAAAAATGATTAAAGCTGAGCTTGAACACAAGATTAATCATTCGATAAAAAATACTATGTTTAATCCTATTACTAAATCTCTTGTGATAATTACAATCATTTTTAATATAATATGGTTTAGCTTACTATATTTACTATAAAATATCTAAAATTCTTAAGTTTATTTCTGTTTAGTAATTTATAATAATTTAATCATGAAAATCATTATTCTCATTCACTAAAAACTTAGAGATATCCTTCTTTTTTAAGATTTTAAATGAAATTATGGTTATTCCAATTTATTAAATAAATTTAAAGAGTTCTTATTATTTATTTAATTAAGCTAAGAAGTTTGTACATCATAATTAAAATTACTAGCTACTAAATTTCTAATATCATGTCATCATCCGAAGAATATGATATAATCATAATTGGCGGCGGAGTTATTGGATGCAGTATCGCAAGGGCTTTATGTAAATATGATTTGAAAGTATGTCTACTAGAGAAAGAAGCCGATATATCAATGGGGACAACAAAAGGTAATTCAGGTGTCGTTCACGCTGGATATGCTTCTAGTAGGACCTATGTTAAAAGAGATCTATGTATTCGTGGAAATAAGTTATTTACTCAAGCAGCTAAAGAATTAAATTTCCCTTTTAAAAGAATTGGATCCTTTGTAGTTGCAGTCGAACCCGATCAAATAAAAGATTTAGATGAAGATAGAAAGAAAGGAATTGAAGATGGAATCCATGGATTAGAACTCATTCTTGATAAGGATAGAATTAAAAAAATGGAACCAAATATCACAGATGATGTGATAGGAGTACTGCATGCCCCAACAGCGGGGCTGGTTAGTCCATATGAATTTACATTTGCTTTGGCTGAAAATGCAGCTATGAATGGTGTGAAATTTTTTAGAAATAATGAAGTAATTAAGATTAATCATAGAGATTATATATTCACTGTTACCACCAAAAGAGGAGAATTTAAAGGTCGAAATGTAATTAATTGTGCCGGACTTTATGCAGGAAAGATTTCTAAAATGTTAGGGTTAGATTATTTTGACATTATGCCTAGAAAGGGGGAATATGTGTTATTTGATCGAAATATGCTTCAATTGAACAAAATTTTATTCCCAGTACCCACGAAAATCTCAAAAGGTATTCTAGTCTGTCCAACATTACACGAAAATACCTTTGCGGGACCTAACGCTCAAAATATCACAGATAAGGAAGATACAGCAACAACCACAGCTGGTCTAAAAGAAGTATTAGAAGGAGGAAGAAACCTTGTACCTAATTTGCCTTTGAGAGCTTCTATTCGTAATTTTGCTGGACTTCGTGCTGTCCCTGACTCATATGATTTTATAATTGATAATACTGATATTTATGGCTTTATTAATGTAGCAGGTATTTTATCTCCAGGATTGACATCATCTTTAGCGATCGCAGAAAAAGTCTTAGACTTCTTGGAATTATTAGGTGTTCAACTAAAGGAAAAAGAAGACTATAATCCTAATAGACCTAAGCCAGAACGCCTTGCTGATATGACTAAAAAAGAGTTAGATAAAAAAGTTAAAGAAAACCCCGCGTGGGGACGAATTATATGTCGGTGTGAAACTATCCCAGAAGCAGAGATCTTAAATGCAATTCATTCACCTGTTGGAGCTACAACTGTTGACGGAATAAAATTTCGTTGTAGACCAGGTATGGGCAGATGCCAAGGAGGATTCTGTCGTCCTCGTGTAATGGAGATATTATCCAGAGAGCTTCATTTGCCTTACCAAGCTATTACAAAAAAAGGGGAAGATACAAATCTATTAATGGCTAAAACAAAAGATATTCGATTAAAAGAATTTAAGGAGGGCTCAACGGAATTATGAATAAATATAAGACGGACATTGCTGTGATTGGAGGAGGAGCTGCTGGATTAGCTTCTGCGATTGAAGTGAAAAAAGCAGGATATGAAGTACTTATACTTGAGCGAGATATTGAGCTGGGGGGAATATTATTACAATGTATTCATGTAGGATTTGGAATTACTGAATTTGATGAAGAACTTTCTGGACCAGAATATGCTCAAAGATTTATAAATGAAGTTGAAGAATTGAATATTCCTTATAAATTAGACACCATGGTACTCGAAATCACTCCGAATAAAAAAATTTATGCAATAAATAAAAATGAGGGAATCATCGAAATTACTGCTAAAGCTATAATTCTTGCAATGGGTTGCCGAGAACGTACGAGAGGAGCTATTAATATTCCCGGTTTTAGACCAGCAGGAATTTACACGGCAGGGCAAGCTCAAAGATTTGTAAACATTGAAGGTTATCTCCCTGGAAGAACATATGTCATCTTAGGAAGTGGAGATATTGGCATGATAATGGCCAGAAGATTAACATGGGAGGGTTGCAAAGTAAAAGCTGTGGTAGAAATCCAACCTTATGTTAGTGGTCTTATAAGAAATCAAGTGCAATGTTTAGAAGATTATAACATTCCATTAATTACTAGTTATACAGTCACTAAAATTCATGGCAAAGATAGATTAAAAGGTTTGACGATAAGCAGAGTAGATAGAAATTTTGACCGAATTATAGGAACCGATAGGTTCATTGAATGCGATGCTCTCTTACTTTCTGTAGGGTTAATTCCAGAAAATGAATTAACCAAACAAGCGGGAGCTGAAATCTCTGATATGGGTGGTCCCATTATTGACAATAATTTAGAAACCAGTCTGGAGGGTGTGTTCGCATGTGGAAATGTATTACAAGTCCATGATTTAGTTGATCTTGTCTCTGCTGAAGCAAAGAGAGCCGGAAAAAAAGCAGTGGAATATATAGAAGAGAGATATAAAAAGAAAGTGGAAAAAGGCAAAAGAATTCTCTGTCTTCCCGGAGAAAATGTTAACTATGTTAAACCAGATCTAATCAATGTTAATGATCTCTCTAAAGATATAATTTTTACTTTTCGAGTCAAGAGTCCTGACCGCAGAATTCAAATTCAAATCAAAGATGAGACAAATAAAGTAATCTATACACGAAGAAAACGGTATGTAATCCCGAGTGAAATGATCGAACTTAAATTAGATATGAGTAGCTTAGAAATAAGTCCTACATGTAAGGAACTAATAATAGAGGTAGTGCCTCAGCCAGAACCATTAATTGATGAAGAGGAGGATCAATCATGAGTACAGAAAGTAGTGGAGATTCCGAAGTATTAAAAACGATTCGTTGCATTGTCTGTCCAACTGGATGTGAAATTAAAGTGAAGGAAAACCCGGAAGGGGAGGTAAATTTCGAAGGATATACTTGTAGAAGAGGTTTAGAATACGCAAAACAAGAATTTTATGAACCAAAACGGGTATTGACTACAACGATCAGAATTGATAATGGATTTCTTCCCTTAGTTCCCGTAAGAGTAGATAAGGCGATTCCAAAACAAAATTTAGAGGAAGCTTTAGACAAAATCGCTAAAACGATTGTAAAAGCTCCAATTAAAATGGGGGACATTTTAATAGAAAATATCGTTGGTGATGAGGCAAATCTAATCGCAAGTAGAGATTTGAAAGCAATTAAAGAATAAATTAAAATCATATCATTCTTATTTTAAAAAATGAAGCAGCCAGAATTAGATCAAATTTATAAAGTTCATAAGAATTTGTATATAGGTGCTTATTGGCCTCGTTTAAACTTTGAAAAGTTTAAAAAAATTGGTATCACAGCAATAGTAAATCTAATGGAAGATAATTTATATAATCCCGTTCCTTTGGGATTCAATTATCTTTTTCGAGGTTTTCCTGATGATTGGTACCCTCCTCATAAATATTTAAAAGACATTTTAGAATTTATTGATGAGCATATTGACAAAGGAAAGGTTCTAGTACACTGTGCGATGGGAATCTCTCGAAGTGGGGGTATTATAATGGCATGGTTGTTAAAAGAAAATCCCAATTGGATATGGGATGATGCTTTGGATTATGTATATAAATCAAGATTAATTTATCCTGCGATTGAGATTAAAGAGTCAATTTTAGATTATTTTGAAGAGATCGAAGGAAAAAGAAGAGATTAAATTAATAAGTTGTTATTTAATTCTTTATATCTAACTATCAAAAAATAAAATTTTTTAAATACTCAATTGGGGTGAGTGTTTCTAATGGTTATCTTCCTTATACTAGATATTACTTTATTTTTTATTATAAATTTAGCAAATATTTTTGCGGGTTTAATGTTTATTGGACGTGTTAAACAACAAATCTTAGCTGAATTATCTAGCAAACTATTCGTTTTGCTTGGAATTCCAATATTAATTATAGCGATTTATAATTTAATCCTTTTAAGAGAATGGTGGTATTGGATCTTCCCTTCTATATTAGTCGCTTTTATCATTTTCACATTAATAGTAGATTTTATTAAAAAAATAGAATTTAGAAATCCTATAAATTATAAAATCTTAATTCCCTTTTTATTATTTTATTATATAGGTCTAATTTTAACGTGGGGTCTTACTTGGACTATTGGAGCGTTATATGGGTTTATTACAATGGTTACCTATTTTTTTCAATTAGCGGCATCAATATATGCTGGGAAACATGGGGTAGGGTAAAAATTAATTCATAATTCCTAAATAAAAAGAAATTTTACTATAAAAAAGAATTAAAAAAATAAAAAGAAATTATTTAGTTTTGGATATTAAATTACGCAGGTTGAAAAACACCGAAAAATACTAACCAGGCAAGTAAAGTTTTCGATATTAGACTTAATAATTGATATACTCGCTCCCCATAAAGATAATCTTCCCACTTACCAATTTTTTTATATTGAAGGATCATATTTATGGCAAAGGTGTTAAAGAAAACTAATTGGACTATGTAAATTATATAAACAAAGATAGGTATGTTTCCAGCAGCGTTTAAACCAGCAGTGATGAAGAAGGCTGTGATTACAATCCAAGGGACTGCACCTGCAACTACACCAAGATAATATGCTCCCCATTTAGTTTTTTCCCCCAGTTTCCTTGTATATACATTCATTTGCTCCATCAATAATCCAAACATGTTCATTAGCGCATTAGAAACAAACATCATGAAGAGCATCCAAAAACTCCGGACTCCAAAGAAGATTGCAATTAAAACAATCATTACTGAACTAGATAAAGCATATTCAAACCATCTCACTTTATTTATTCCTTTCTTCAAATCTCTAACATACATTTTATTTAGAGGATAGGTGATAAGGAAATGAGCTAGTGTGGATAATAATAGGAATATTCCCACTAATGCACCTACTGCACTGAATTCGAATAATAGCTCCGCATTTGGTTTCACATCTGGAAAATATATGGGATAAGTAGTATAAATATTTGCTGGATATTGTAGGAACGGTAAAAACCCAAAGATAACCATTAGTATTCCTTGTATTAAATGTAAAATCATCATATTTCGATTAAATCTTGTAAGGTATTCAAATGAGATCTCTGATTTTGGAATTAACCATTCTGTATCATTTTTTGTAGATTCCATAATAAGGCATTAACTTTCTTCTTATATTAAAAAATCGTTAATAAAACAAAAAAAAAAGACTAAAGTTCGTTAATCGCTTTATATATAAACATAAATCAGATTTATATTCCAAAAAAAAAGATCGAAAATTCACAATTTTACAACAAAAATTTTAGATTTTATTCTAGATTCTCTTATTTGAGATGGATAAAAAACAGAGAGTAATTAATATACTAGTCGCGGGTCATTCTCAACATGGAAAAAGTTCACTAATAAGCAAAATAATAGGAAACTTTCCTGATAATCTTGATTATGAACTTAATCATGGAACAACAGTTTCTCTAAAGGTTGTTCAGTTCCATAAAGAAAAAAATATCTTACTCAATTTTCTGGATTCACCGGGGCATGCGGATTTTAAAGGAAGTATCGCTTTAGGTCTTGAATTCGCTGATCTTTTAGTTTTAGTAATAGCTGGTAATGAAGGTTTTCAAGCACGAACTTATTGGTTATATGAAAAAGCTATTGAGAATGAAATACCTATTATCATAGCAGCTACTAAGATGGATCTTGATAATGCCGACTTATCTAGAATCAAAAAAGATCTAAAAGCCATAACTAATAGGAAATATCCAATAGTTGAAACCTCAGCAAAAGAACTGTTTGGCATTGAGCAATTAATAGACAAGATTTGCCTTTATGTTAGACATAGAGAAAATTTTGAGGAAGATCTTGGATTCATTATTCTTGGTTATGATCTAAAAAAAGGAATTGGTGAATTAATTAATATTGGAATTTTTTCTGGTACCTTAAAATCTAATAATTATATTTCGGATAAAGTGAGTGTTCGAAGATTATTTTCTCTAAAAGGAAAACCTCTACAAGAAGCGTTTGAAGGACAAATCGTCCAAGCTTCACTTAATATAGAATTAAAATTCGATTTGGGGACAAAATACTATAAAGGAAAATTTTTCTCACCCAAAATTGATAGTCTTTTATCAGAAATTCAACCACGAAAAGAATTCTATATAGAAATTGAAGATCCAGTAAAATTTAAAACAGGAATTGAAATCCTTGAAAATCTTAAAAAAATCATTCCCTCTTTTGACTATTACATTGAAAAAAATGAAATTATTATTCAGGTATTAGGAAATGTACAATTTGATTTTATTAAAGAAAATCTTGAGACTCTTATCAATTTTAAAATAACTAAGTCAAAAGTGAAAGGAATAATTACTATCAATAAAAAAAGTAAAGCAAGATATAATTCTGCTAGAGTACGTATTGCTCCACGATTTAAAAAACAAATAACTATAACTCGTCAAGGTAAGAAAAATAAGAGATTATATGATATTTTAGGAGCCACCACAGCGTATGAAGCTTTCCATCTTGATGGGCTCCTTGTGGATATCCGTTCTGGTAAAAATGAAGATGATATCGCTCAAGCCATCGCAAAGGCTATTGAAAAGGTCAGGTTAATTAAAATTATCCCTCATCAAGATGTAATAGTAAAAGTTGAAAATTATCACAATATTTATTCTCTTATTGAAAAATATGATATAGAAGTGTTATACCAATCTCAAGCTAATGTCTTTTTTCTCCAAGTAAATAACCAAAAGTTTGAAAAGTTTTTTAATTCCTTGATGAAAATCTCAAATGGGAGAGCAGATATCAATCTTTTTAATTTCGACCAAACAGAAAAGATTTTTTCTGTTGATCCAGGAACGAGACATTTCGGGTTTTGCCTAATTGAACCTTCCGAACTTCCATCCTTATGGTATGTGAATCTCAAGGACACTATTAAAAATACGAAAACGCAAAAAAGTGCGAAAAAACAAATTCGGGAAGAATTAGACTTATTTCTCGGTGACGAGAAAGATTTTATTAATAAAATATTTGTAGGACACGGTCCTGGTTCTAGTTTCATCATAGATTTCTTAATTGAATACTTTAATATCCCTTGTGAGAATAATGAATGTATAATCTCTGATTATAATACCATAGAAACGAACGAGAAAGAAAATCAAAAAAAATTATCGAAACCTAGTTTTAACCCTCCAAATATTTTTTTAGTCGATGAATTCAAAACTACAAAAGAGGCGTTATTTAAATTACAAAATGGAGAACTCGTAAGTGAGGTTAAGAGTAAAGGATTTCTAGACCATGCGATTGCTGCTTTATTAATTGCAAAACGAGGTATTAAAGGAGAGATAATTGAAATCCAAAAAAAACCCTTAAAACAACTGTATGATTACGTGGTTGAGAATTATGCTGGAACCTATTCTTTCTCAAGTATACATAATGTAAATAGTTTAGATGATATCAAACCAGGAATGTACTTACGGATTAAAGATTCAAAAAACTTAGATTCAAATTTGAGCGATGGAGAAATCGTTCTTTTTAATGGATTTGGTAATTCATATAATAATCTTCACGCGACAACTCTTTCAGGTAATAAAATTATTGTAAAGTTTCAAGGCGGGATAAATGTGAAACAGAATTTTTTTAAGATTTTTGTGCCAGTAAAACAAAGAAATTAAATTATAAAATTATTAATTTAAACAATAAGAGAGTAAATTCTTATTAAAGGAAATTTCATTTTTACCAAAATATTTAAGACAAATCTAAGATCTATTAATAAAAAGTGTTTACTAATAACATTAAAATAGGAGATACTAATTAATATGTCTGAATTTGAAGAGAAAGTAATTAATCTACTTGAGACTATAAATACTAAATTGGATAAACTTCTTAATTCTGGAGGGTCTTCTGGAAGCAGTGTAATTTCTAGAGCCTCAAAAACAGAACAAGGTTCTGTCAAACCATCAGCTGTGGTTGAAAAGCAAGAAGAGGAGGAAAAACTAAAAGAAAAACCCCCAATTGAGGGTCGGAGGGTCTGCCCCTCTTGTGGTGGAACAGACTTCAACGAAGTTGAGGATAAGTCCCATGTCCTCCACCAACAAGGCGGTTTGAAGATATATGCAAAGAAAACAATATGTAAAAAATGTGGGTATGAGTTTCCCTCATAAATAGTCATAACTTTTTTGAAGCAAGGCTAAACAATATCACTTCACGTAAATTTTATCCATTTTATTTATTTCTTTTTTTAAATTTTTTAAGTTTATTCACATGTAAAATGAGGAGACATATCTCATATATTAATTAAATCTCTTAAAAGTTATAGATAATCATATTTAACTAATATTAAGAAAAAATCGATATTAAAATATAACAGCTTAATGTGAAAGCATATATAGGAATAAAAATTTTCCATATTTTATTTGGCAGAACTCTAACTAAATAAGGACTTAAAATCGCAGCGAAAAACCCTCCAGATACAATGGAAGGAAGAAGTATAAGATCTATTTCAACTCCTATATTGCTTATAAAGAAAAAAGAAAAAATACCCACGAGAGAGACAATACCTTCTGCTATAGAAGATATGGCCGATGCGCTTTTTTCATAAATTCCAGAAAAGATTTCACCCAAAGTAACTACAGGACCATATCCTCCTCCGCCAATCCCCTTATTGAACCCAGCTAAGGCTGCAAATACTATAAGTCTTTTTTGATTATATTTTTTCTCTTCAATCTTTTTTAGAAAAACTCTAAATAAAGCAAAAAATCCCATTAAAAGGACAAGTATCGCTACATAGATCTTTATTACAAAGATAGGAAATTTTAATGCAAAATGACTAAGAAAAACGGAAATGAATATCGCTAAACTACCAAATGAGGCAATTAAAAGAGTAACTTTCATGGTTTTATTCAAAGGGCGAAAAGAAAATCTTACATTTCGTAACTCATGATCAAAAATCGCATCTATGAATCCTGTGATTGTTTCTGAAATTAATAATATCGGAACAATCTGAAGAGGAGAGTAACCATATAAAAACAATATAGGTGCTAATCCTGTACCAAATCCCATTCCTGCTGCAGAATCCAGAGTTTCAAGCAAGAAAGCAAAGAATATTAAATCCCAAGATAGCTTAAATGAAGAATATCCATCGAGAAGAAAAAATATAATTATCAAAAACATTGAAAATAAAAAAATAGCACATATAAATTTATAAAAAAAACTCCGATTTAGTTTGATTCTTTCCTTTATGCTTTTTTGATCAAGTAGTTTAGCTTCCTTTCCTATTTCTTCCACATCTGACATGAAGATATAGTATTAAGATAATTAAATATAAACCTAAATAATACGGTTTAACATTTAAGTTTAATGATATTTAATTAAATATAATTAAATCTAATTATATAAAAGATCAAATTATTTAGATTGAAATAATTTTATTTTTGGTGAAAAGATAGAAAAGAGAATATTCTATTGATTCCTAAAAAGATAAGGGTCTTTGAATTGCATCTCATACAAGTGTTTATAAAATTCTCCTTTATCTACTAGTTCCTTGTGAGATCCTTCTTCAATGATTTTACCTTTTTCTAATACCAAAATTCTGTCAGAATTAATTATCGTGGATAATCTATGAGCGATAGAAATGCTTGTTCTGCCCTTTAATAGGGTTTCTAAGGCTTGTTGTATAAGTAATTCACTATACGGATCAATCGATGAGGTTGCTTCATCTAGAATCAAGATAGGAGGATCTGCTATCAATGCTCTTGCGAATGCGATTAATTGTCTCTCACCTTCAGATAATCTATTTCCACGCTCACCAACCAAGGTCTCATATCCGTTTTCTAATTCCATTATGAATTCGTGAGCACTCACTTTTTTGGCTGCTTCAATCACTTCCTCATCTGATGCTTCGAGTTTTCCATATCGTATATTCTCCATCACAGTGGTAGAAAAAAGAAAATTTTCTTGCAAAACAATTCCCATATTTTTTCTAATTGTGTCTAAAGATAACTCTTTTAAATTTTTTCCATCAAGATATAAACTCCCTTCATTTGGATCATAAAACCTACTGAGTAATTTAATGAAAGTGCTTTTTCCTGCTCCTGTATAGCCAACCAAGGCTAATCTTTCTTCTGGTTTAATATGGACATTTATGTTTTTCAAAACGGGTTGTTCTTTTTCATAATGAAAAGAAACTTCTTTATATTTGATTTCTCCACTTATTTTTTCGATTTTTTGAATATTTTTATTTTCTTTTATAGATGGCTCTAAATCTAAAAGATTGACCATACGAGCTCCTGCTGCTATGGAATTTTGTAGTAAAGTAAAAAATCCTATTAACGCAATGATTGGTTCAAAAAATTGGAAGATATAAAATATAAAAGCCACTAATGTGCCAACTGTAATTATTCCATCTCTAATTAAAATTCCCCCTGTAAAAAATAATGCCATTAATCCCGAACTTATGATTAATAAGGCTAACCCAGGAATAATTGCAAATAATTTTGCTGACTTCAAGGTGACTTCTCGTTCTTTCAAAGTAGCTTTATTAAACTCTTCGAAACTTTCCTCCTCTACAGCAAAAGATTGTATAGTCCTCATTCCCATTATAGACTCATCTAAAGTACTCGTAACTGTAGAGACTCGTTCTCTTAATTCCTGAAAATATTTTTTGGCTTTGCCTAAAACAATGCCCCCAATTACAAAAATAATTGGAATTATAAGAAAGGCAACTAAAGTTAATTGAGGACTTAAAATCAACATAAAAACTACAGCACCGAATATGAGAAAAAAATTGCCTATAACTGCCAATAATCCACTATTGATGAGCTCTTGTAGAGTATTGACATCATTGGTTAAATAAGACACTTTTTTCCCTGCTGTCTTTTCAGGATTGTCATGATAATCTAATCCTAATAATTGAAATTTTGTAAATAATTCATATCTTAAGTTATACATTGTAATCGTTGCTAATTTTTGTATTATAAACCCTTGTGCGATTCTCGTTAACACACTCAAAATCGTAACAACAGAATAAAGCACCCCTGCAGTAATAATTATATCTATTTCTCCCCCACTTCCTGTTCCAAAATATCCCCCCAATCCCTCATCAATCAAATATCGGAAGATGAGGGGAGAGAACCAATTAAATATAATATTTAGAATAATGATTATGACCAACGGGAAAATATATTTTCGATTTTTAGATCCTATGTATTTAAACAAACGCTTTATTATGTAGAACGTTTTAATATTATGTTTTTCATTTTCTTGATTAGATGGATCTCGACTCATTGTGCTCTTTCCTCCACCTTTAATGTTAAATAAAGTTTTTTATATATCCCATTTTCTTGAGTCATTAATTCTTGATGGCTTCCTAACTGTGAAATCCTTCCATTTTCCATAACCATGATTCTATCTGCATGTCTTACAGTACTTAAGCGTTGTGTAATCAAAAAAGTGGTAGTATCTTCAATCACATTTTTTAATAATTTTTGAATTTCATATTCAGTATCAACATCAACCGAGGAGAAACAATCATCTAAGAGAAGTATACTAGGTTTAACAGCAAGAGCTCTAGCGATTGCAATTCGTTGTTTTTGGCCTCCGCTTAATGTCATTCCTCGTTCTCCTACTTTCGTTTCATACTTTTTCGTTAGCTCATTTTGAATAAATTCATCAATATGAGCAATTTGAGCCGCATTTTTAATTGTTCTTTCATCAATATCTCTTTTCCCAAACGCAATGTTCTCTTTAATACTCCGAGAAAAGAGGATTCGATCTTGAGATACATACCCAATTTGTTTTCGTAATGATTTGAAAGATACATCTTTGATATTTACCCCATCGATCAAAATCTCTCCCTCTGTCACCTCATAAAAACGAGGGATTAATTTAATCAATGTAGATTTTCCAGATCCCGTTGCGCCTAAAATTGCAATTGTTTCACCGGGATTAACGATAATATTAATATTTTTTAAGACTCTTTGCTTACCATCTGAATCATATGAGAAAGACACATTTTTAAACTCAACTTTTCCTTTAATTGGAGGCATTTCTTTCTTTTTTAGACTTTCTTTAACATCAATTTCAGATTTCAAAATATGCGCAACTCTATCACTTGTTTCGCTAATTTGGGGCATATTTGCTAAAAATCTAGCTACAAAATAAAGTGGTTCAACAGAGAAATTCATAACTAATATAAATGAGAATAAATCTCCAAATGTCATTCTTCCTCTCAGAACTAGAACTCCTCCAACAAGAATGACCAATAAGAATGCAATATTATCAATTAAATAGATTATTGGATCGAAAGTTGCTTGTAGGGTAATAATATTCATAGAATCCTCATAATATTCATCGTTAATTTTAGTAAATTCTTTGATTTCATGGTCTTCTCTTGAAAATGATTTCACCACTTTTATGCCCTGAACATTTTCTTGAATTTTATGGGTTAAATCTGAATAGGTCTCCCTTGATTTTTTAAAAACCGGTCTCATCTTTTTACGAAATTTAAATAATACATAAAATAGCGCTGGAGAGACGCCTATAATATATAAGGCCAATTCCACATTTATTAGAAATAAAATTAAAAAACTGAATACAAACGTAAATGCTTGTCTGAAGAATAGCTGTAAATTATTACCCAAAAATTCCTTTAATAAATTTACATCACTAGTGGTTCTTGAGAGCAAATCTCCCGTTTTATGATCATCGAGCCAGGAAAAACTCATTAATTGGATAGTAGAAAATAAATCGTTTCTCAATTTATAAATAATATTCGTACCAACCCATCTATTCGTCCAAATTCGAATAGCGAAAACAAATCCCACGCTAATTTGTAAACTTATCATTAAGAGGAACAAAGGTAAAACATTGCTAATCAAACTAGACGGATCAACCAATATATCTAATGCTGGTCCAACAAGTACGGGAAGGGATAAAAATAATATAGATTGGATTATTCCCAAGAACACAACTAAAATGAAATGATATTTGTAATCCCACAAATAACTCAATACTAATCTTAAACTGGATTTATATTCATGAGATAAAAACCGTTCTCTTCTTTTAAAGAAATTCTCTCTCGCTTGTTTTATCATTTAATCTCTAAAGTAATCCATAAAAAAATAATTTTATTAAAAACCTACAATAATCTCTATTGTATAGAATTAATGAAAAAAATTATCTATAGTTAAATCCTAAGATTAAATTTACTCTTTAATTTAATAAGTTCAAAATTATGCAGTTCTGGAAATTTAAGGGCCTTTCTTATATGAAGAACTTTATTGTAAATTACTTTTCTGATATTAAAACGCCTTACTCTGCTCAAATAGAATTAACTTTACAATGCATGGCAAATTGTAAATTCTGTGCTATCCCTTCAATCCCGAAGTCCTTAAAAAATCCAGAAATGAGTACAAATCAAGTAAAATCTATAATAGATCAGATCGTTGATTTAGGAGTTGTAGCACTTTCTTTTACGGGGGGTGAACCTACTCTTAGACATGATCTTCCAGAATTAATAAGATATTCGGGATACCATAATAATTTAACAACGGGATTAGCAACTAATGGATATTATCTTCCAAATTTATTTGAACATAATTCTCTAATGGGATTAGATTATATCTTACTTTCTTTAGATTTTCCTGATGCGAAACATCATGATAGAATGAGAGGTTTGAACGTATTTGAAAAGGTTATAGAATCGATAGCATTGGCCCAAAAGCATAATATCAATGTGATAATTAGCACCAATGTTATGAAATTGAATCTAAAATATCTACCAGAAATCTGTAAATTAGCTGAAAAATTGGATTGTTCAATCGAATTATATCCTTGTGAAGATATCATAAGAAATTATGATGGAAAGCAGTTTCGGGCTAATGGGGTGAGCGATTTAATCCCCGATCTTCATCTATGGGCAGAGTTGGTGAAAGCTCTGCGAAAGGATTATAAAAATGTGCTCACAGATCTTTTTAGTATTGAGGCAATTGAGCGAGGCGGATTTGGGCAAAACCCAAAGCATCAAGACAAAATTCGATGCCATGTAGCAGAAGCCTATCTTTTCATACGGCATAACGGATTTATTGATTTTCCGTGTAAAATAAATCCAATAATTAGTTTTAATGCCTTAAAGTATCCATTATCCGATATCTATAGGTTAAAAAAAGTGATTGAAATTATGAAACAGCATGATTCCTATGAATTCTGTGATCATTGTCGATTAGGATGTTCAATCGTAGCCTCATTAACTGCGAGATGGCCGAGTATTTATGAGAAGTATATTAAATCTATTTTTAGAGGTAATTTACGATAAATTCTCATTATTTTAAATTCCTTTCCGTTTAAATTGTTAGATGTAATTAAAATAATAGCAAATTTTAATTTTGATTGTGATATTATATTTTATATGGCAGTCGGTGGAATTATACTTCAAATCTTTTTTATAACATTAGGAATGTTTCTTATTGGCTTATTGTTCAATCATTTCTTTGGATTAAACAGAGAAGAAATGAGTAAACTACAAGAAAAAGCGAGAAATATTCAAGAAAGAATGAAAAACGCTCAACTCATTGGAGATCCCCAAATGATGCAACAGATCCAATCAGAATCAATGGAATTAACTAAGGATATGATGAAAAAGCAAATGGTTCCTTTATGTGTTAGATGCGTGATATTTCTTGGTATATTTGCTTTATTAGGCTTAATTTATGCCCCATATAATTCGGGACTTCTACCATTTAAGGTACCTCTATTTGGAGATGGATGGGTAGCCATTTATATCTTATTTTCATTAAGCTTTTCTTTGATATATTTTGTTTCTAAATATATTTATCGAAAAGTTACTGGTAAGCAAAAAACTAGCTTAACTGGAGGCATGATGCAGATGTTATCGCCAAATCAAGACACGAGCTCAGAAATTATGGATTATTCAGCAGCAAGTAGACCTGAAACTTTAGGTTCAACAAAAATTTCTACCGAACAAAAACCTGAAACTGAGAAATTAAAAAAGAAAGATAATTGGAAAGATAAATTGGATTCTTAAAGTCTTAAACCAATAAGATCTGAAAAATTTTTTTACTTTTAAATAACTCTTAACTAATCATTATAATGAAATGGAATATACTTTCTATTATTATTGGGATAGTTATCGCCTTACTGAGTATTATTTTGAGCCTTTTCTTCGGGGAGCTTTTCCTGGTTCCTCTATTTTGTGTATTACCTTCAGTATGTGGATCCAATAATGCAAATTCTCAGGAAAATGAGCAAGAACAATCTTTATTTGATTCTAAAAACGAAGATAAAAATCTGAGGAAAGAAAATATTTCGGAAAAGAATAAACTATATGATTCTTGTCCTAACTGTGGAGAATTAATAAAATATCCAAATTTAAACTATTGTCCCAATTGTGGGGCAAAATTACAAAAACGATTTTAAGAAGGAGTATTGAATGAAAGAAGTTAATAATAACATTAAAACTCAAATAACGCTTTATCTATTATTTGCTTTATTGATGATTATCTTAAATTATTTAATTCAAAAGTTAAATCAACTTATCATAGCTCCTTTTATCTGTGCGAATTTTGGTACTTCAGGATTTATACAAACTTTTTATTGTGCTTTTTCTCCATTTAATATGAGAGAATTAGTAGGCTCTATTGTTGCTGTAGGAATAACATATATCATAAAATATATTCTAGATAAATTTTTTGTATTTCAAAAAAAAGAAGTAAAAGTCAAAGAAACGTCAATGGAATTTTTGAAATACTTTGGATTTGCAATCATTACAACCATTGAAAATATTGGAATCCAATTCTTATTGACGAATTTCTTTTTTACTCCCTTAGAAATAAATATACTAATAGCTCTCTCTATTGGATATATCACCAAATTTTTCCTTGATCGAAAGTATGTGTTTATTAGTAATAATGAGTAAAGATTATTAGAGAGACTTCCTAATATTACTTTAAAAGCAAGAAAATATTTTAGCTATATATAACATAACAATTCCTTTAACCATGCAAGATCCAAATAATAAAGATAAGCAAGACCCCGAAGACGATGATCAACCAATTGTAGATGCTCTTTCATCGCTCGGTTGGGTTGAAGAGAGTGATGAAGAACCAGAGGGGGAGCCAGAAGAAGAAGAAGGGTTCATGGAACAAATAAATCTTTTTCGGGAACAAAATGCTGAACTAAATCAACGAGTAATTGAATTAAAAGAAGAAAAAGAAACTTTACACTCAAAGATTCAAAATTTATCCAATCACAACCAAGAATTAATCGAAAAAATTGCAGAGTTGGAGAAACACTCCGAATTAGAAGAATCTCAAATAGAGGATTTTGAAGAATTAAGTCTCACCATTGAAGAGAAAAATCAAGTTATAGATTCCTTAGAAGAAAGACTAAAAGAAAAAGAAAAGATAATACAAGATCAAACAGATAAAATAACAGACATTCAAGAAGAAATCGATAATTTGGAAGATACTGTTGAAGAATTAAGATCCGGAACAGCTGAAACAAGTGATCTTTCAGAAAAAATAAAAGAAAAGGATGAGAAGATTAAAGAATTGAATGAACAATTACAATATTTACAGAATGATACTATACCGAAATCGAAGTATGATAAATTAGAAGTGTTGGTTGAAAAAAAAGATGAACTAATTACCCAAAAAGAAAAGGACATTTTTGAATTGAAAAATTCTCTCTCAGACGCTCAGAAAGAAATTAATGAACTAGAGCAGCAACTGGAAACATTTAGTCTAGTAAAAAAAGATTTAGAAAAAAAAGAAGAACGCAACGAATCACTGGTCTTGGAAATCGAAAAGCTGAAACAGAAAGATATCACAAATCAAGAAATAATAACTCGCTTAGAAGATAAACTCGAGCAGACTCAGCATAAATCAGGTGAATTAACGGGAAAATTTGAATTAGAGTATTCAAATATGCAATATAGGTTAAAGGAAAAAGATAATCGCATTAAGGAGTTAATGGAGAAACAAAAAGAATTTCAAGATAAAATATCAGAAGCCGAACAGATTGAAGATAAAATTCTTACCGATCTTCAAACAATAAAAGATGAAAAATTAAAATTAGAATCTGAAGTAGAAAATAAAGATAAAGAAATTGTAGATTTAAAGAAAAGAATCAAAATCTTACGAAGAGAAACGTTAAAATCATAAACATACTTTTTTTAAGATAATTCTATATACATTTTAAAATTTTATGAACATTAAGAATGAAATATATAGATTAAAAAATCATAAAATTAAATTTAAAAAAATAAAGGATAAAAAATATAACTTTTTAGGGTTTTTTATTTCTCTCGCCACTCGGTTCCACAAGAGCCACAAAGATATTTGCGACCATACACACGTGGATAATCCATTATGACGTTGCTTTTATCGACACTCTCGTGTATCATATGTGGGTTCTCTTCTCCACATTTAGGACAAACTCTCCTTCCTTCTGTTTTTTCTATTGTTAGAATAGAATCATCCCGTCGACCAGGTATTCCAGGACTGGCTTTTGAAGCAGCGGATTCCTTAATCTTTGGTGCTTGTGGTTTTATAGACACTCTCTCTTCTGGTTCTGCATCTCGAATCTCTGATTTATGTTCACGCTCGATTTTTTGTTCAGGAGGTTCTTCTTCCATCACTGATTCAGCTTCTAACTGAACCGCATCAGATTCTTTATAATCTGTTCCTTTTTTCAGAGCTTCAATGAATCGCATATCATCTCCTTCCTCAAAAATCTCTTCATTTTGAGATCCTGCTCTATCAACATCTATCTTTCTTGCCCATTGTCCCGCTCTCACCTTTTCCTTAACATTACATGCATTTCCTTGCCATACATAAACTTTTGTTCCTAAATCCATTACAAAACAATCCTCGGAATCAAGAGAATCCTCTGAATAAGGAACTTGTACCATCTTCATCGTATTAATATCTTCAAATTCTTCGGAGCTAACACGATAGAGTACATTTTTATGTTCAGTAAATCCAGCATAATCTCCAGTAAACACATCCTTTAACATGGTTTTTGCGATGTTTTTGTTTACAATCTTCATCGCCCCCATATCAGCTATTAATTTAAGAAAATCAGCTGTTTCTTGTCCTTGATCTATAGTAATTATTTTCGCGGCACCGCCTCGTTCTTGATCCAATGTTCGTGCTTGAGCTGCTCCAGAAGTTTTTTCATCGACACTACATTTACTTCCAATCCAAACATAAATTGTATGATTATTGTCTAAGATGTATACATCTCCAGTTGAGAAGACTGGTTTATTGATTTCTTTCAGTTCACCTTTATCTACTAGGTAAAGTTTCATATTAATTCCTCAACACAAATTTTACTTATATAATTATTATAAATATAAATAAACCGTTATAAAAGTATTGAGTTATCAAAAATTTCGCGTTAAAAAAAAGAGAATTTTCTTGAAGTATATTATTTATTCTGAATAAGAAAAATGATAATAAGTAAAAATAAAAGAGTGTTTACGACAAAAAGATTAAATTTTGAATTAATCCATATCCTTCAATGCTTTTTTGATACGGTTGATAAACTCTGCTATTTGGTCCTTGTGAATAGAACAATATGCTATCCGAATTCCATTAATATTTTCATTTGAATTTTCAATTGGAATTACTCCCACCTTATATTTTTTTAGTAGATAATCAGCAAACTCTTTAGCTTTTATTTTTTTGCTATTAAGATTCATAAATAGGAAGAATCCTCCCGAGTTCGGATCGATGGAAATATCACGCGACTTTATCTTAGTTAGTTCTTGATTTGTTATCTCAAATCGCTCTCTAAGAATCTCTTTTACTTTATTTCGAGATCTAACTATTTTTTCCATCCCAAAATCTTGGAACATATTAATAGCAACTTTCTGATAAAAGTGATTTGCATTCGATATTGTGCTTCTGTTGATTCCTTCTAACTTATTATTAATCTGGGTCTTTAATTGACTCAAATCCTCATCACGTCTTACCCAACTTGCTTTCAAACCGATGGTGACAAATCCAATTCTCCCTCCATAAAACAAGAGTTCTTTTGTAATTCCATCTAATTTAACAGGTATAATATCCTCTGGGAGTTGTTGGAGTTCATAAAAAAATGATCTTTCCAATATTTCTCTTCCTTCAGAATATACATAAGGTTCATAGGCATCATCAATAAATATTATAAATGGAATCTTTAATTTTGATTGTGTATTTTTTAATAATTCTATCAGTTGATTTGCTTCGTTGAGAGTAGGGACATATCCGGTGGGATTATTGGGAAAATTAAGCAATATGATGACTTTATCTTGGGATCCTGAAACTTGAATAATCGTGTTTTTCAGACCCTCTAAATTGATTTTTTGATCTTTAAAAAAGTCAAAAGATTTAATTCGAGCACCGAGATTTTTGACTATAATATTATCATAATTTCCCCATCTTTTATTTGGACAAATTATATACTCTTCTGGATTCAGAAACAATAAGGACGCCATATATATTCCATTAGTTACTCCTGCGGTAACAATTGGTTCCGTAATAAAGTTTCTAAGATGATATAATTCCTCTTCTTGTGTTTTAGGATTTATACCAGATTTATAGATTATCCACTCTTTCCAAATAGATCTTAATTCCGATAACCCCCCTATAGATGCGTAAGGCACCATATCTTTTACGCTTAAATTTGTATAGTTCTTGATTTCTTCCAAATAGCAAGGAACCCATTCATCGGAACCACCATTCACAATATCATAATCATAAGAAAATGCTGAACCAATCGTCCCAATGAGCTCAGCCTCTTTTTTAGCTCTGTTCGACCAATAGAATATTCCATCAGGCAAGAAAATCCGTTTTCCCAAATAAGAAAAAGTGTCGTATAATGGTGTCTTTTCTAGTATATTAAATTCCATTTTTTTAAAATTCTCTCTATTTTTCTAACTTGAATATTGAACGATTCTATTTTAAATTTTTTTTTAATTAATAGAAATGATGATGATCCCCATATTACAATGAAAAATTATTATAGATCTCCTTATTTCAGTTGAAAAGATTTCAATTAATCTTCTCAAAAAGTGTGAAAAATTTAGATTTTTTACAATGCTATAAAAATATATCAAGAGAGTAAAAATCTAAAACTCTAAATTTTATCATTTTCTACATAACCTATAGATAGTAATTATTTCTTTATTGGTTGATAAATATTAGGTCCTTTCCTTCGAAAATCAGAAGAATCGTTATAAAAGTAAGTACGCAAATGATTACTGATGGTGTAGCTGAGATATATTGCGATAAGATAGAATCATTTGTCAAAGAAATAGCACAATTAAAAAAAGAAGGATATGAAATTATTATAGTTAGTAGTGGAGCAATTGGATGTGGATTAGCAAAGTTAGGCCTGCAAAAAAGACCCTCGGAGTATAAAGAATTACAGGCACTTGCTTCTGTAGGACAAATTTATCTCATGAAAATATATCAACAAGAATTTAATAAATATGGATTACACATAGGCCAAGTTTTATTATCTTCGGATGATATGAAGGATTCAACCCGAAGAGCTAATACTAGAAATACATTGGAAGTTCTGCTTAAGAAAGATATAGTACCGATAATTAATGAAAATGATTCGGTAGCTATTGAAGAATTGAGCTATGGAGATAATGATAAACTTTCAGGATTAGTTTCTATATTATTATTTGTAGATTTACTCATAATTTTAACTGATGTAAAGGGATTATGTAATAAAAATCCGAATATTCATGATAATGCTGAAATCATAACTTCTATTGAAGAGTTAAGTGATGAAATCGAAAAAATAGTTGAAGATATTGATGGAGGTATTACTTTTGGAGGTATGCGTAGTAAAATTAATGCCATCAAAAAATTAACCAATATTGGTATTCCTGCGATAATAACAAGTTATGATGGAATTTCATTAAAAGATATTTTGCTGGGAAAAGAAATTGGTACTTATTTTATTCCTCAAAAATAAAAATTTTTTATGGCCATAAAGAGAAAATTACTTAATTTTTTGTAATTTAACCATTATTGGAATAATCAAATTGGTGAGAGTATAATGTCTATTGAAAATAAAATGAAAGATATGGGTGCAAAAGCTAAAAATGCAGCATTTGATTTGAAAAACATTTCCACCGCCTTGAAAGATAACGCATTAATGCGAATGGCTGATGATTTAGAAAAAAACTCGGAATCTATCATCAAAGCAAACGCCTTAGACCTCCAAAATGCAAATATGAATAACTTAGAGCAATCTAAAATAGATCGATTGATTCTAAATCAAGAGAAGATTCATAAAATTGCTGAGGGTCTTAGAGAAATTGCTGCATTTCCTGATCCTATCAACGAGGTAATCTCAATGTGGAGGAGACCAAACGGAATGGATATAGGAAAAATAAGAGTACCATTAGGAGTGGTAGGAATCATTTATGAATCAAGACCTAACGTCACCGCAGATGCTGCAGGATTATGTATAAAATCTGGGAATACCATCATCCTAAGAGGTGGAAGTGAAGCTATTCATTCAAACATCGCTATAACGGATATTTTACATAATGCTGCCTTGGCAGAAGGCTTACCTGATAATTGTATTCAAATTGTAAGAGATACAGATAGAGCATACGTGGATGAAATGCTCAAATTAAAAGATTATATTGATGTGATTATCCCTCGAGGGGGAGAAGCTCTCATTCAAAAAGTAATTTCAAATTCATTAGTTCCCACTATCGAAACTGGAATTGGAATTGTTAGTATTTTTGTTAATTATGATGCTGATTTTGATATGGCAGATAAGATAATAATTAATTCAAAGTGTTCTTACCCCGCTGTATGTAATGCTTTAGATAAATTACTTATTCATGAAGATATTAAAGATCAATATATTCCTAGAATTGTTAAATTACTACGGGAAAATGGGGTTGAAGTCAGGGGAGATCAAGACACACAAAGATTGGTTTCTGATATAATTCCCGCTACAGAAGATGATTGGGGTGCAGAGTATCTTTCGTTAAAAATTTGTATAAGAATTGTTAAGGATATCAATGAGGCAATTGAGATAATTACTAAATATGATTCAAAGCATACAGAGTCAATTATAACTCAAAATTATGATCATGGAAGAGAATTTCTCTATCGGGTAGATGCAGCAGCAGTATATGTTAACGCAGCAACTCGATTAACTGATGGTGGCGTATTTGGATTAGGGGCTGAGATAGGAATCTCAACGCAGAAATTACATGCTCGAGGTCCGATGGGAGTGAATCAGTTAACTTCAATTAAATATATAATCTACGGAAATGGTCAAATAAGAGAATAATTCTAATAAAACTTAATATTCCTATTGTTATGATTAATATTTTTATAGTCTCTTTTTTAGTGGCGCTGACAGGGGCATTATCTCCCGGTCCAGTACTCACTTTTACTATTTATCGATCTCTTAAAAGTGAACGGGGATACTTAGCTGGATTATTCATCACATTGGGGCATGCCACTTTAGAATTTGCTTTAATTATCGCTCTATTATTAGGCGCATCGTTTTTTCTGCAAAATTTTATCGTGTATACTACAATTGGGATCGTGGGAGGTATATTATTAGTAATTTTTGGTATTATGGTTATAAAAGATATTTATGATAAGCCCATCGATATTAATCTTGCTGAAATAAAAGAAAAAGATATTAAAGGTTTTACTGGTAATAGTTTTCTGGGTGGAATAATTGTAAGTTTATCTAATCCGTTTTGGACTCTTTGGTGGGCTGGTATCGGATTAGGTTTGATGATTAGTTTGAATATAAGTTTTCAGGATCCACTAGGATTATTAATGTTTTATTTGGGACATGAAATGGGCGATCTAATTTGGTTTTGGCCAATTTCTATCATTGTGTATTTAGGAGGTAAATCATTAAATACCAAGATATATCGATGGGTTTTAATAATCTGTGGGGCTTTTATGATTTTTTTCGGGACATATTTATCTTTAAAAATAATATTCTTCCCAGAATTCAATCTATTTTTTATCTTCTGAATAGATAATTATATTATAGTTATTAATTATATTTTGTTGAGAGATTAGTTTGGAAATTAGAGATTTTCCTTTTTTTTATAATATTCTATTACTTTGGTATAAGATTTTACCGAAATAACTTTAGGATTTTTTCTGAAAGAATAAGGAATTTCTGCATTACATCGAGAACATAAGTTTGAGCTCCTCAACCAATCTTTAAATTCATCTGTATGAGCAGGATGTTTACATTTTGGACAGAGAATAATCCCTCTTCCTTTATCTCGTGGATATTGAGGTAGTTCAAAACAAAAAACACATTTAAAATCTTCTATATTTAAGACTCCCGCCTTTGGTTTCATTTCTTTTATTCTTTTTAGAATTTCATTCTTAGAGGGTTTTCTTTTTGTGGAAGGTTTAACTTTGGTTTGAGTTTTCTTTTTTACCCTTTGAGATGGCCTTATGGTTTGAGATGATCTTTTTTTCCGAGTAGATTGGGGGGATCTTGATTGTACTCTTCTTGTAACTTCTGATTCCATTTGTCTAACTTGTGATCTTCTGGAAGCTATCATTTCAGGGGTTAAATCAGAAATACTTGGTTCCTTTTTGATAATTCCGTATATAGAGAGAATTAAGAGAATTACAGATAATAATATAAAAAATATATCGGGATATTGATATTTTGGCTTAAATAACAAAATTTGGTTCTGAAATAATATAATAATAGAAAATAAAATATTAAATATGAGTAAGATTAGTGAAAATCCAATAGCAAGAAATCGAGCATTCACAGATCTTTGTTTATAAAGATATATAACCTCATATTTTTTAATGCTGGAATAAATGGAATATAATCCATAAATCAGAAAAGGATATGAAAAAATTATTATCCAAGGACTAAAATATAGATAATCCTCATATTCATTTATTAAATTTACACTGAACAATTCAGTAAAATAACCTGTATAGAGGTAAAACAATCCAATAAAAATAACACTTATGAAAAAAAAGGAGGTATTATGAGGAGAATTATATTCTCTATAAGTCTTAATCTTCTCAAAAAATTTTAGTACATAATCAAACCAAAAACCAATCAATATCCAAGAAATGATTAGGTTTAATGATGATTCTATAATTATACCATGAATGACCCCAAATATCAAACTGATACAAGGTGGAATGAAATATATCTTTTTAATAAATAATCACCTTACTCAAGAGAATAAAAAGCCTATTCTTCATCATATTCCAAAAACAGTGCCCTTCCATCAACGATTGGCTTAATAAAATCTAATAATTGTGGTAATGCTCCAATATCTAAAGGCTCTGCTATTTCAAAAGGTATAGAAAACCATTCTTGAGTTTTTAAGTTAGATCGAAAAATTTTAAATCCATAAGAATTTCCATCAATTTCGTAAGGATCGATCACAAGTGCTACAGATTTATCCCATAATTTTTGATATCTTGCTTGAGTACCTAAATCCTCAGAGCTCATGAATGCACCATAACTTGGATGAGAATGGTACCACCCACATATAAATAAATTTTTTTTCTTAATATCTTTAAATGCTCTAACAAAATTTTTATATTCTTTTATTTCAGCATATACAGCTGAGCCATGCCCCATAGGATAAGCATCTTCAATATATAATGTTTGTGTCTTATTATTTATTTTTCCTGCTAAAAGGCCGATGACTTCCACCCAATCTTCTCTAGGAATATCATCATTAGCATATTTTAAAGCATGGCTGCTAATTTTTAAGAATGCTTTAACACTAATTAGACATTCAACATCTTCTTTTATTTTTTTTTGTATACCTTGTTTGGGTTGAGTAATCTCTTTTTCTAATTCAACAGAAGAAATTTTTTGACTTAACAAATCTACTAATTCTTTTTTTAATAAACTTTCCTCTGCTTTTAATTCCGAAACTATTTCATTAATAATTTCAGATTTGAGATTCTCTTTTATCTCCTTTTTTAAACTTTTTTTAAGATTCTCTTTATAAGAATTATCTTCATTCTCCATTAACCTTTACCTTTACCATTTTTCATTTGCATATTTTTTTGTTAGATATCTAACTTTCTTTTCAAATTTTTTTGGTTTTTCCATCATTTCAATTGCTGCTTTTTTATTAAACACATCTGTTGGATTTACATATTTTCCTCTTGTGTTTAACATTGCTTGGATGGATTGGATGACTGTTTTAATGGTTTTTGAAGGACTCCAGCCTCCTTTTTTTCCTATAAAATTTGGATCTATTAATTCCAGACATATGTTTCTTTGTCCTGGGTATTCATGGGGTTTTGCCCAAAAGTTAGGGTGCCAAATAGGTGTGTGCATTCTAACAAAAGGGGGTTTTCGTGGATAATCCTTGGGGTACTTGATCTCAAGTCTAAATAAACCTTTTTCATATGCAGTTCCTTTTGGACCCGTTAATGTGATTGCCAAATGATCAATACTCTTTTTTTTCGGATTGAATGGTTTTAATTGCTTTATAACACCATCTTTCTTTAATTTCTTTAAAGTTGCAAAATCTTGTGATATTCTATTGCTTCTTACACTCATTTTAGAATTCTTTATTATTAATTATCTTGTAAATATAATGATACAATGGCTTTAAAAATTTAATTTTTATTTTAAAATATGGGATAATTCGTGCTGATCTTTTCAAAAATTTGTTCTGTTTCAGAGATTCATAATTCATATAAAATTTTGTAAAAATCTTAGGTAATAAGAAAATTATTATAGAAATTTAATTTTCGATATTAAGTGTGATAAATATTTCTCCCTCTTGAAATCCTGCAGCAGTTACTAGTTCTAGATCTCGTAAATCATTTTCTTTAGGATTTTTATCCAGATCAACTATCCTTATATCATCAAAATCTAAAATTGTAAGAATGGGTTCCATATCGGGATCAAATTTATATCCTAATTCTAGCAATTGCTTTACAATTTCTTCACATTTCATATTAGATTTTATTCTTATCGATGCTCTTCGTACATTTTTACCACATTGAATACAATCTGGATTTCTTTTCTTTTCAATTCGATAAAACTTCATAGTCATAGCATTAAGTACAATGTACTCTTTTACTGGTTCTCCTAATGCGTCATTTTCTCTCAACCAATGTAAAATCTTAATTACCTCCTGAGATTGAAGTGATGAAATGATAGCATTTATCGTAATTATTCCAGGATCATGGTGGTCTACAATCTTAATAATTTCAGATTTATTGAATAATGGTACAAAATCATGCTTTTTAGCTAGTTTATTTGCTTTTTCTTGGATATATTCTATATCACCTAAATCTTTAACGTTAGACTCTCTATTAAATTCATCCTCAAATTGCATATTTGCCTTGAAGACACAATGTACTCGTTTTCTTGGAATTCCAACCACTGTACATGCCGCCATTTCATCCATCTCTGAAATGGGCAACGGATTACATTCATAACACGCATTCTCATAGGGAAATACTGTATAAATATGACCATGATATCCTGAAACTCCTCCATCAACAAGAGGTTTTTTAAATCTTATACATTGAGCATTTAAATTCAGACGTGCATTCATAGAATCAAGTCCTCCTACAATTATATCCGTATCTTTATATATTCTTGGATCTAGTCTCTCTAAAGACGTGTTATGAGCGTTAATTTGAATATAAGGATTAATTTCTTTTAATTTCCTTGCGGCTGCGATCACTTTCGGTTCTCCCATTTCTGTATCAACAAATAATAATTGCCGATTTAAATTGGAGAATTCAATAATATCCATATCAATTAAATCTAATTGACCAACACCAACCATCGCAAGGTTTTTAGCAATTTCACAACCTAAACCCCCCACTCCAACAATTAGAACCTTAGAATTTTTAACAATTTCTTGAGACCAACCCTCTAACCTAAATTGTCTATCATATAGATCCCTTTCCTCTTCAGATAAATCATCACTAAAAAAATTTGATTCTTCCTTCATGGGTATTCATCAGTTAATTTAAAATACAATTTTGAGAAAGTATATTTAAAAATTTAAAAAAATAGGAATATATTTAATATTAAAATAAAAGATTTTATTTACCTGCGGTAGAGGCAGGTATTAATAATACTTCGTCTCCATCTTCAACGTTATATTCACTTAATGGATTTGTCTCATCCATTGTTACTCCTCCTGAGGATAAATGGAAATCTGAAGGATCTAATCCAAAAATATTTCCAACTGTTTCTTTAATAGCTCCAACATTATTTGCATCATCAACAATTAGCTTTTGCTTCTTTTCTCCAGGACCAATTGTAGATGTAAAGAATAAAGATAATTTTTTACCTCCACCGGGACCTTTTATGACTGGAGTTTTAGATTTAATATCGCTAGAGGGAGTCTTTTCGGTAGGTTCTTCTAAATCCTCATCGAATTCATCATCAAATTCATCAAAACTCATTTTTATTACCTCTTAATTATTTGAATTACATTATATAATTTCAATAATATCTAAATAATAATCTATCTATTTAAATGAATTTTCTCATTACTATTAATTTT